>Ga0315288_10012274_pt1 | contig 10775 bp, 12 predicted proteins | sample YL17G11_20_MG_FD_203454 | JGI IMG/M metagenome (GOLD analysis project Ga0315288, IMG submission 203454) | Sediment microbial communities from Yellowstone Lake, YNP, Wyoming, USA - YL17G11_20 | ecosystem: Environmental > Aquatic > Freshwater > Lake > Sediment | place: USA: Wyoming | collected...
TATCCTGTATGAGCAACCGTCCATCGTGCATAAACCCCCGTTCTTTCGCTTGCAGTATAGCACTTAGGCACGTTGCTTCACTTGTTAACGATAACTCTTCAAACTTTTGCGTTGCACTTGTTTTTGCATACTTGATTAGCTTTTGCTCTATCTCTTTGTTAGGTGCAACTGAGATTAGGGGATAGAACAGTTCCACTTCACGTTGGTAGCCTATCTGTTCAACCAACTGGTCAGCCCTTTCTGAAAATGCCTCTGTACCCTCAGTACCCTCAAGCATGGTGTCAAATCGCCACATGAGCAACTTGTTTCTCAGTGTGGTGCATCGTTGTTCATCTATGAAGAACTTTATCTTGCGCGTCGCGTGGCTCGTGCGGAAGATTATGCATCGGGATTGAAGGGTTTTAGCTAACTCTTTTGTTCCAGCTATAGCCTTGAAGCTGAAGCAATCGAAAAATACGGTTTCGTAATCACCATCTGTTTCCCTTTGCCTTGCCACGTATTGCCCGCGTCGGTAACTGCCGTTTAGCAAACCCAAGATTTCGTGTTTGTCGCCGTAAATCTCGCTTTCATCGAGGAAGAGGGTTGGCTTCCAAGATTCGATTGGTCGGTAAAGGCTCGCGGGCGTCATGTACAACGCTAACCATCCGCGTGAGCACAACTTAGACAACACTTCTAACGCTCGCGTTTTTCCAGTTGCAAAAGTGCCGAACATGAAGAGGTAAGGTGCGATTGTCCACTTTTCCAGTTGCCACGACGCGAACACCCACGCCGTCAACACGTCGTAGGCTTCGGGTTCAGGCAAATCTACATGGTCGTGAATGCACTGTTTAACTTCATTCCACAACGTTTCGACGTTTTCGTATGGTTGCGGTTCCGTTGGCAGTTCCCACGGCACTTTTTCTACGGGGTGAACAATCAGGTTTTGGTTTGGGTTTTTCACTTCTTTTACGAAGCAAATCGGTTTTCCTTTCATCTTCATGGCGAAACAGGGTTTTTCGTAGTTCGGCTTTGTTAACTCGTAAATGCCATACTTCTCGATTAACCCACCCGTGTTCTTGATTGTGGTGGTTTCTTTGGGTTCGCTTACCAACTTCATAACGTTTCTTAGTCCGTGTTCACCCATTTTTACTATGGCTGAATCGTAAACTTTCAACAATTTCAAACCCCAACGTTTTGGCGTTTCTGCGGTTTCCTTATCCTGTGTAAAGTGCCGATGGGTTTTTCGTAGTAAACGATGTCGCCGTGTTTTTCGATTTTCGGTTCTAAGTCGGCAACGATTTCTTCGAGTATGGCATGTATCCTTTGCAGCTTTTTCTTCGATTTGATTCCGTATTCTGCGAAAGCTGCGATTGCCGCGCGGTTCTTCAGGCATTTCAGGTTAAAACAACAATGCGCGCGCTCGCATTCTTCGCCGACATACACATCATTCACGATTAGGATTTTTGCCGCCTCTCCGTTCAACGGCGCGTTCAGGTCGTAGACGGCGAGGAAAGCCGCGCCGATTGAGTATGCGCACACCGCGATGCTTGAGGCAACGCTGTTAACTCTTGCGCCTTTGACGACGCCGACGTGCCAGGTGACGTTATAGTAAGCCGCGTTTTTGAGTAGGTTGTCCGTTTTTAACTCGTTTACCAATCGTTTTCACCTATGGCAGCGGTTCCAAGTTGCTCAGGTCTGAGAGTAAATCGGTGAATTCTTTGATAAATTCATCGGCTTCACTCTTAGGCAGTCGAAACTCGGCTACGTGCGCAGAGATTTCAGAGCGACAACCAATCAAAAATGCGTGATTTTGGAACAAAATGTTTATTTTTTCAACAGCTTTCGCTGTAAAAATGAATGGGATTGTGTGCAAATCAATTCGTATGTCAACCGTTTTGCCTTTGCGCCTAATTACGATTAAATTCAAAATCTTGCTTTGAAGAGCCGATTTGCATTCGCTTATTTGTCCACAGTTACACTTACGCACGCCCGTTTTTTCTGGCCGTTTGTAGCTTCCAAAGCAGCTTATCGGTTTATTCGGTTTTGGCAAAGTTTCAAGTCCTTAAGGCGGTTGCCGTGGAGAAAAGGAAAGAGCTGAAACTCCACAGCAAACCGTTTTTTCAGTTAGCAGCCCTCATAAATCATGTTGAATACTCCGTTTCGGGTTTTCCTGAAATTAGTGCTTTAAACGATTTGACGCGATCAGAAACATCTTTAAAGGTTTCAACAAGGTCTTTGAATTGGTTTTTAATGGCTGCTGGAAGTTGCGTTTCTGTTTCCACTGCGTTTTTTACTTTTTTCTCTGCGATTAGCTGACTCAGTATTTGTATGACTTCAAAAAAGCCGTCGTGGAACAAATCGCGATAGTGGTTTGGCTTTGCTTTTAATTCGGTTAGGTAATCTTCGAGTTCTTCGATTGGTGTTTTCGTTACGTATTCGCGAAGTTCGTTAGGAAAGTTTTCCCGTCTGTTAAACAGAATGTACAGTTTCGAATCTGGTTTTTCCATTTCTATTTTTGTTTCTGCATTTTCCCTTTCGCGTTTCTCTTTTTCAGCGGACTCAGCTTTTTTTACGGCAACATCCAAGTTTTTCGCACGTTCAACGATGGCTACATCCAGTACGCTAAGATTCAAAAGATGGTAAAAAAAATACAATCTTAACCCGTCATTCGCTTGGATCGCTGGCGCAACTAAATTGACAAGGTTGAAAGCTTCTCCAGCAATGGTTTCATCGAATTTTATTTCTTTTTCATTTGTCAAATTGCGCACCTTCGGCTCGTATCGCTTCCTTTAAAGCTGCAGCTATAGCCAAACCGTCGGTTTTAACTTGAACAGCAATTGTCGCGATATCCATCAGCGTAGCGTCTTCATGCACCTCTAATTGTGAAAAACCTGTGTCACACCGCCTCTTGAAAGCGTCCATGCACGCGATGCAAGAATACGCTTTCAGCTCGATGCATTCTTTATTTTTTGTTGTAAGCGGGTAAGCGGATAAACGGTCAATTATCAGTTTAATAGTCATTTTGCTCGCCCTCATGCAACGTCATCATAAACGATAACTGCGACTAAATTTTGCCCGAAAGGCGCGACAGCTAACGAAATTACCGTTTTGCCGTTTACTGCGTCAAAAATGCCTCTTGCGAGTGTATCTGTTGGGTCAGTTTCAACATTGTTGTTGTGCGTTTTGAGGTTTAAAATTTTAACATGTCTCGCCAAAGAATTTCCCTCAGTAACCTTCCGCAACCCAAATGCCTGCTGCGTCGGCTGACGTAACAATCGTGACGTTTCGACCCTGAAGTGGTAGGGATTCATTGACTACTGGTGCACTTACAACTGAACTACCTGTGACCTGAAGCAAAACCAATTCGACAATGGTCAAGGTTGTGTCGATGTCCCCACCCGTGTCGTTATCTGTGTTTAAGAAGGTGCCTTCTATTCGGCGTCGAGTTTCACTGATTGTTTGTCTTATGATTGTGCTTGTGAAGGTCATTACGCGGCCACCTTTTGCTTAAAACTTTTTTCAATCGATTTTTGCAGCAAATTTTCAACGAAAGTTGTGGTTGTCACGCCTTGCTTTTTTGCTTGATTTTTGGTAGGTAGGCGAAACTCATTGCCTATAGGTGGTATTCGCCATTTTTGACTTTGTTTTTGTTTCATCAATTTAAATCACGTTTTTTATTATTGGTGCCATGCCAAACCTATAATGCAGCGACGTTAAAAAACCTTACTATTATTGGTGTTTGCAATATTATTATTATTAGTAATATTAAGGTTAGGCAAAATTTTATGGGTTTTGTATCATTTATAAACCCTTGTATTTTTAACATGTCTAAGGGCAAATTCGGCATTTAAGCAAAACAGGGCACGCAAGTTGCTCTTCGATAAGCGGTTTTGTCCGCGGGGTAATATGCAACGTACACAAGTTAACAAACAGGCACGCAATGAAACATTACACCTTAAGCGAACTTGAGAATAAACCAACATTAACAACGGGAAACGCATAAACGGCAAATATAAAACCATCGAAACCTATCAAGCCCAATAACCACACCCCACTCTTTCCCCTAATTTTTTGTTAACTTGGCATACTCTATTTTTAGCAAGCCAAGCCCACGCGCGTCCGTTACACAGCACAGCGAAGCGCAACGCGGGCAACGCTGCACAACGACAAAAACTGTTCGCTTGCTTTTATAAACATTCACTAATAGCGAACAAAAACGATAATAAACGCTCAATACGGTTTTTATATACTCAATAAGATTGAGCATTGAACCGCTCCCTGTTAATATAGAGTTAAATAAGCTCAAAAATAGGTTTAAACGGTAAAAGCGGCTCATTGCACAAAGTATTTAAGGAACAGAGGCTAAATATCCAATGAATGTGGTGTATTAATGATACCTTTTAACTTCAAGGAAGCAATGGCAAGTGGCGTAACCATCACTGGCACACGTGGTTGCACAAAGACAACCCTCGCTAAACACATTGCCCAATTCATAAAAAACGCTGGAATATCCGTCTACGTCATAGACGTTTCGAAAGCGTGGAACACGAACACGCCGATGCAGCAGATCATCGAAATAACCGATATAACCCAAGATTGGGAAATAAAACGAACGAGTGCAACCATCGATATCTCGCGGCTTGGCTTCTTGGAGCGATTCGCATTCACAAACAGCTTTGTGAAGAAGATATACACGCAACACGTCAGCGGCGAGTACAGATGGCCAGAGTTCGTTTTCTTTGAAGAGTGCCATACCTACCTGCCAAGCGGGTGCTTCCGCAGCCCACGCAAATACGCGGATATGATCGACTTCGTGACGGTGGGTAGAAATTTTGACTTAAGCTACGGACTTATCACGCAGTTCCCCGCTATGACGGACACTAACCCCCTCAAGGCGACGCAACAAAGATATTTCGGGTGGACAACCGAGGAAAACGACGTGGCTAAAGTGCGCTCGTATTTCCCGCGCAAGTTGAGAAACGATTATGAGGAAAAGTTGCGTTCACTCGGAAAGGGAAACTTTCTCTATCAACACGGCAACGAAATAGTGCCATTCGCCATCGAATACTACAAGGAAGCGCCCCCTATTAATAGCGCGGTGAAAACCACAAATTCGGGCTACAACGCACAGTTCAACTATGAATACAAACAGTTAACGGTATAGCGCAAACGTGGCAACGCTGCGCAACCGTCAACCAACCCGTAAACATGTAAAAACAAAGCGTAAACGACTATTTCAAAAATTGTTTATCGCCTTCTTGATCAATTCCATGTCTTTGGCCAAGTTAGGATAAGCTCGAAGGCTTCTAAATTTCAACAACCTAAAGCCTTTTCCTTTTTCTGAGTTTTCCAAGAAATGTTTTAGCAGTTCCCGTTCTCTTTCAGTTAAAATTCTATGCATCTTCAGTCAATAAGTTTCTATTGTGGAAACGCTTATATCTACGTTTCGTTTCTACTATAGAAATGAGGAAACCCAAAATGAATAACCAAAACCTAAATAATAGCCCATTCGAGAGGTTTAGAATATTTCGACCCCTCAGAAACAATGAACAATTAGACTGCGTACCCCTCCAAAAAGGGATAATGGACAATTTAGCAGTTTATCTGTATTCTCTCTATAAATAGATTCAACTAGTGATTGACTTGGATACAAAAGACAAGAGAGTCTATTCTTCGCGTAAAACCTTTGGGATGTAAGCGCATTTTGGATCGGATTCGAAGATGTCGCCTGTGAAGAACAATGCTGCAGTTCGGCATCCGCCGCAGATGTCTCGGTACTCGCATGCGCCGCATTTGCCTTTAAGGTTGCTTTTGTCCCTGACCTTCGAGAAGAACTCGCTGTTCTGCATTTCATCCCAGATGCTCCTGAGCGATTTGGTTTTGACGTTTCCAAGCCTGTAGACGTCGTTGAAGCTGCAGGGGATAACGTCGCCGTTTTCAGCTACGCTCATGAACTTACCAAAGAAGCATCTGCCCAGGAAGAAATGGTTAAACCAGTTGTCAAAATCGGTCATTCCTCTCTGTTTTGCCACGCGGGCGAAGGACGGGTAGTAAACGTTGATTTCTGGTTTGCCTTTGTACGTTGATTGTAAATCGTAGAGTTTGTTCCATGCCCACTCGTACTGTTGGGCTGAAGGGGACGCTTTGAGGCTGGCTTCGTCTTTGCTGTAGGGAATAAATCCGTGGTAGATTACCCACCTTGCACCGTATTTTGCCGCCAAATCAAGTACATGCGTGAAATCATCAGAATTAACGTTCGAGACTGACTCGTTGACGTTGGCAAGGGTGTATACGAGGCAGTTTAAAAGTTTCTCGCGTGAAAGCTTCTCAATCGCCGAAACAGTGCTTCTGTACGTGCCTTTGCCTCGAATCAGGTCATTTGTCGCTTCCCCGCCGTCTATGCTGATTGACACGCGAACTTCGTTTTTGACGATGTTCTCAAAGGCTTTGGCGTCGAGGAGGTGACCGTCTGTTATGATGCTTGTGTTTAAACCAATTTTCTTGGCGTACCGTATTACTTCGAAGAGGTCTTCTCGCAGCAGTGCCTCTCCGCCAGTAATTCCGAAAAAGCTCGCTCCAAAATCGTATGCTTGGTCCACAATCCGCATCGCGCCCGCTGTATCCACTTCGTCTGGGAAAGCTGGTTTAGACGCTGAAGCGCAGTGTACACAGTTGCTGTCACAGGCGAAGGTGCATCGCCAAGGCACAATATACAAAGGTCCTTTTCCTCTCACGGTAACCTACTCCACACAACACTGAAACAGTTAACTCGAGACCTCAAATCTATATTTAACTCTTCAGAAGGACGGCGGCGTTTTCGTTATAGTTCGTAGAGGTTTCCAATACTGTTACATATGAAAGCCTCAGGCAATGAGTTGGCTATGGCGCACATTCCTCTCCATCCCGTACAATGCGAGGGAACTATCAGCTTAGGATTTATCTGTCTCAGTTCTTTCACAGTCGGCTCGATTCTTTTCTCGTTTTCTTTCCCTGCTAGGTGAAAGCCGCCCATAACGGCGTAGATGTTCCTGATTCCAGTAATTCTTTGTGCGTATGCTATTGTGTTGATTATGCCTGCGTGAGCGCAACCCGAGAGGACCACCAAGCCCTTTCCATTGACGTTAATGACTATTGCGCGGTCATCCCAAATCCAAGGGTCAGGCTGCCACGACCCGTTTATGAGGACTCTGTGTTGTGAATAGCCTTTTTCAAAACTTGTTTCACGAGGAATTTCACCAGTCAAAAGAACCATGCCGTCAGCAATTAGAAGAGGCTGCTTTGTTTCGATTAGCTTTGCCTGGAGCAAATGTTCTTTCAATGGAAATTCAGGGTACTTCTGAATTGTGCCGTCATGGTTGGCTGTTCCTCTTGTTTTGAACATGTCTTCGTGAACGATGACTGAAAGGTTAGCTTTGTTGCCTGCTTTCACCGCGGATAATAGTCCTCCGAAATGATCATAATGTCCATGAGACAACACGATGCATTCCACTTCGCTTAGGTTCAAGCCCATTCGCTCAGAATTTTCGACAACCCCGTCAGGACTGTTGCCTGTGTCAAATAGAATGCTGAGGGATTTTCCTTCCTTTAAGACGCGAATTAGCATTGAAAAACCGTGTTCAGCCAGAGGCAACCACGAATGTGTTTTTGTCCATTCTTGACCGTGACGCTTCCTCGTCCATTGCCTGAAGGAATGAACCCCTTTCTTGTCGATGCTTGAAAGGAAATCCACATTGTTGTCTACGAGGCTGATTATTTCTACGCCTTCAACTTCTCTGATTTTAAAGCGCTCAACTCTTTTCATGTTCGCGCTTCCTGCTAAAGTGGACCTTTGTATTGGCTCGTTGATGGGCAACCGACGCACTTTTGGGCTCCATATCGGCTGCAAGGGTTACATTCCACATTGCAGGGTGTAACAGTTTTTCCCTTGTGTGCCAAGTTTTCTCTTATCTGGAGGAAAGGAGAGAAGTACGTGTCACTTATGGGGTAGAATTCTGATCTGCGAATCCCAGGGCTACTTCGCAGTGAGCATTTCTCCATCGATATACTCTCAAGTGTGCCTTGGTTCTCGGCGACGACCAAAGCGATTAGGTTGTATCCGCCTATTGTTTTGAAGATGTGAATTACACGAGGGCAGTCTCTGAATCGGTCAATGAGCTCTTGCATTGCTTCAGCGCTTTCCATTTCAAGCATTACGATTGCGGGAAGAAGCTTAAGCTGAGCGGGGTTGATTAAGGCTGAGACTTTAACTGTGCCTTTTTCCAGGAGTTTTTGGAGCCTTTTTTTGGTTCCCATGCTTGTGTATCCAGTGATTTTGGCCAATTCTTCAAGTGATGTCCTGCCGTCTGCCTGAAGCTGCGAAATTATCTTTCTGTCAACCTCATCCATAACTGTAACCTGTTTATTTTCTAAACATAACCTATTAATATCGTTTATGTATTAAACAACTGTAGTCAGTTAAGATTAGAAGGCAATCAAAAGGAGAGCTAAACTATGACAACAAGAGTAATAATTCCCGTAGAAGATGAAAGCGGCTTAGAAGCGCATTTAGCAGAACATTTCGGAAGAGCACCCTACTTCGCCGTTGTCGACTTCGAAAACGGCAAAGTCTCAAACGTCCAAACAGAACCAAACAGAGGTGAGCACCTCGGCGGCATAGGGCATCCCCATGAAAACCTCTTAGCTTTAAAGCCAAACGTGATTGTAGCCCACGGCATGGGACCTGGAGGCCTGAAAAGTTTTCAAAACGCCAGCGTAATAGTGCTGAAAGCTAATGCAAACATCGTTAAGGAAATATTAGACTCCTTCAAACAAGGCAAACTGACAGAGTTGGTAGGCGGATGCGAACATGCCCACCATCACACTCACTGAGTTCAGAGAGTTCAACAGGCAATCTTAAATCTTCAACCGATAAAAAGTTAGATGGTGAATTGAATGCCCAAAATCAAGGCAAAATCAAACCATGCGCACCAAAAATTCCTGGAAAAAACGCTTTGATCTTCTGCACTTACTCGGGACCGCACACTGGATTTGACGAGGCTACTCCAGCGGGAAAGTATATGGGTCAATTCTTTGAGCATTTAGGCTTCGCGATACTTGGCGAATGGTACGTCCTAAGCGAGTTTCATGGTTCAGAGGAAAACAGCACCCGAGGCAGAATGGGCGACATCAGAGGAAAACCAACAGAAGAAGATTTGAAGAAAATTAGGGAAGACGCCAAACACTTAGCCAGCAAAAACTGACCGCCGTCAGCTTTTCTTATTCGCTTTTGCTCAGGAACACAGGCTCATCCTGTTTTTCTCTGTCAACTACCAGTCTTCCGTTCCCAATCACTTTTTCAACCAAATTAACGCCAAAACTGTACCCCAAAAACTTATGATTGGGCACATCCAGAATCGCTACATCCGCTCTTTTGCCTACTTCTAAACTGCCCACTTCTTCCGCGCGGCAAACCGCGTGAGCAGCGTTAATAGTTGTAGCTGTGATGGCTTCAGCGGGCGTCATGCGCATGAAGTGGCACGCCATAGCAATGACTAGTTGCTGGTTCTCAATATAGCTGTTCGCGTTGAAATCTGTTCCCAAAGCCACAGGCACTCCGCAGTCTATCATGAGGCGAGCGTCAGCGTACCTGTTCATCATCAGGCTGAAAGTGGCCGCAGGTAGCAAAACGGCAACAATTCCTTTTTCAGCCATAGCTCTAATGCCGTCAGTAGAAGAAAAATTCAGGTGGTCCGCCGAAACCGCGCCAACATCAGCAGCAATTTCTGTGCCTCCCAACGTGCTCATGTGGTCGGCGTGAATCTTGGGTTTTAAGCCGTAATTTTTGCCGCTTGCCAAAACGTGCTTAGTCTGTTCCACGTTAAAGGTTCCTCTTTCACAGAAGACATCGCAGAACTCAGCAAGTCCACGCTGAGCCACTTTGGGAATAGTTTCCTCAATGATTAAGTCGACGTATTCGTCCGTGTTGTTCCTGAACTCAATCGGGACAGCATGAGCTCCCATGAAAGTGGGAATAACTTTCAGGCAGTGCAGTTGGTTCAAGCGTTTTGAGGCTTCCAGAATCTTCAACTCATCCGCCGTGGTTAAGCCGTACCCGCTCTTAGCTTCAACCGTTGTGGTGCCGTGAGCAAGCATGTCGTCCAGCCTTTCCAAGCCAAGCTCCACCAATTTTTCAACTCTAGCCTTCCTAGTTTCCCTGACAGTTTTCAACACCCCGCCGCCAGAGTTAAGAATCTCCATGTAGGAAGCGCCTTCAACGCGCATTTGGAATTCGTCTTCCCGCGAGCCCGCGAAAACCAGGTGCGTGTGAGGGTCAACAAAGCCTGGGAGAACAGTTTTTCCCTTGGCGCTGATTACGTTTTCGCCTCGGAAGGCTTTTGTGACATCAGGAGTTTTTCCAACCGCCACTATTCGCCCTTCCCGTATTGCTAAGGCGCCGTCATGCAAGATTTCAAGTTCGTTCATTTGACTGCCCGCGCGAGGTTTCTGGCTGCTTCCAGCAAGAGTTAGCAGTTCTTCAGCGTTTACGATGAGAATGTCGGCGCTTTCTCTTGTTCTGGTTTTGGAAGTTTTATTCAAAATTGTCGCCTTTCTTCAGGGCTTCTGCACTGATAGTTTGGAGTTTCCTCATTTATACTATAATTTATAGTCGACGTGTTGCTCAATCGGTAATCAACGCTAAATTCAAACAAGCCTTTGCCCCCGAAACATTAGACTGTAGCCCTATAAATACAAAGTAATATATGTTATCGCAGAAGAGGACAACACAAATACTTGAAAGTCAGAAACCGACTTTTAAA
>Ga0315288_10012277_pt1 | contig 10774 bp, 7 predicted proteins | sample YL17G11_20_MG_FD_203454 | JGI IMG/M metagenome (GOLD analysis project Ga0315288, IMG submission 203454) | Sediment microbial communities from Yellowstone Lake, YNP, Wyoming, USA - YL17G11_20 | ecosystem: Environmental > Aquatic > Freshwater > Lake > Sediment | place: USA: Wyoming | collected...
CGCCTTCTAGCTCCCTCCCGTCCAGGCGCAAGCCTTCCACCAAGGCAGCCTCACTCGCAAACTGGACGTACCCGATGCCCCGGTTGACCGTGCCGGGCGGGGCGGCCGCGGCGTCGCGGGTAGGCGGCACCCGCGCGCGGGGCGGGTGGTCGGCGCCAGCCGCCCCCGCTGCCGTCCCAAACCGGGCCGCCAGGGCGTCCGCGTCCATGGTCGGCGGCAGGCCCCGCACAAACAGGGTGTGCACGTCCGTATAGGCGGGTGGTAGGTGGGCGCGTGGAGGAGGAGGCGGGGCGGCGGCGGGTGGCGGCGGCGTCCCCCCCCTCGCCGCCGCCCGTTTCCCCCCACCCCCTCCACCAGCCCCCTCCTCGTGCGCGGCCTTGCGCTTGGCGGCCCGCCCCGTTGGAGGGGCCGCGGCGGCCGCGGCGTTGACAACGACCGCCGCCCCGGCCGCTGCTGCCGCCGCCGCTTCAATCAGCGGCTCCGCCCTCAGGCAGGCGGCCAGGTGGGAGGCGGCGCTGCCGTGCTGGCGCTCCATGGCCAGCCAGGCCGCGGCGAGCGCGCCCGCGCCCGCGGTCGCGGCCGCGTCCGCGGCGGGGCCAGGCTTCAGGCCGTCGTCCAATTTGCGGGCCAGGCCCCGCTTGAACATGGACCGGGCAGGCTCCAGCGCACCCGCGGCGGCGACGGCCGTGCCGGCCGCGGCGTAGGCGGCGGCCTGGCGTGGAAGGACGGAGGCGGGGGCACTGCCACCACCACCACCCCCGCCTCCCTTGAGCGCACTCTCCCAGGCCGCCACCGCGGCGGCCGTCCCGCCCAGAGCCAGCTCGCACGCCGCCCGGTAGGCCGGCAAGCGCACGGCTGGGTCCGTCCAGGCGCGTGGGGCAGAGGCGGCAGCCAGGGCGGACTCGGCGTCGTCGAAAGCGGCCGCCAGGGCGGCCCGCGCGGCGCCCGCGGTCGGCGCGCCCGTGGCTTTGGCGGCGACCGCCGTCCGGCGGTGCGCGTCCAGGCGGGCCAGGTTGACTGCCATCGTCTCTTCCGGTGAGGCCAGGCCGATGGCCATGGCCCGGGCGGTCAGGGCGTCCACCTCAGCCAGGGCGGCCGGGCCGAGGGGCGGCTCCGCTCCACCCCCTTCCCCCGCCCGCCGTTCGGCCGCCCGCACTGCGCACGACCACAGCTCGCCCGCCCAGGGGCAGTTCCGGACGGCCCGGGCCCAGACGGACGCCGCCACGCCGGGAGAGGCCGGCAGCGAGGCCTCCACATACCGCCCGTACCGGGCCCACAGGGCGGCGGTGAGCGGGAAGTCGGAGGCCGCCCGCTCGAAAGCGGTCTGGACGCGTGGCGGGTCGCGGGCCGCCTCCTCGGCCTGTATGAAGGCCAAATGAGCGGCCAGCAGGCAGTGGCCGGGACTGCTACCGTCCCGGGCGCGGGCGGTGGTGAGGGCAGTCTCCAGGACGGCCCGGCTGGCGCCCGCGGTGCGGGCGGCGGCCGCGTCGGCGGCCAGGTGGGAGGGCAAGGGCAGGTGGGACGGCCCACCACCACCCACGCCTGATGCAGGACGCAAACTTGCCTCCCACGCCTCGTACGCCCCCACCGCCGCCTCGCCGTCCGCCAGCGGCGTCCGCAGGCGGCGGTGCCAAAGGGCCCGCACCCGGTCGGCCTGGGCGTCCCCGCCTGCGCCGGCGGCGTGCGCGGCGGCCTCGTAGGCCAGGGCGGCGTCCCACAGGGCGGACCCTCCTGGGGAGGGGACCAGGCCGCCCGCGCTCAGGGCGGCCCCGTACAGTTCCCGCGCTTTGGCCAGCCCGGCCGGCGTAAAGGCCGCCACCTCCGGGTCGTGGCTGCAGACAAACGCCAGGCGGGTCGCCCACAGGCCGGTGTCCAGGTAGTCCGCCGTCGCGGCGGCAGCCAGCGCCTCCCAGCGCGCCCTGGCAGCGGCGGGCGCGGCCGCGGCCGGGTCTCCGCCAGTGCTGGCCACCGCTCTCTCGACGCCGGCTGCCTCATCCGCCAACCAGTCCGACCACAGGTGGGGGGCCAGCGGGTGGGCGGCCCGGGCGGCTTCCCGGGCGGACGCGCAACGGGCCACCAGGCCGCACCGGCGGGTCAGGGCGATGAGGGCAGTCAGCCCCTCCCAGGACGCCGGGTGTGCTTGCAGTTCGCCTTCCAGGCGCTCCAGCTCCGCCGCGTCCGCGTCCGAGATGTCAGGCAGGTCCAGGTCAGGGCCCTCCTCGTCGGACGACGAGGCAGTGGAGGTGCTCATGTCGTCGTCGTCGCTGGTGTCGTCGCCCTCGCCTGCCTGGGTCGCTGGTGGTTGTGGCGGGGGCGCGGCGACGACGCTGGTGGCGGCGGTGACCGCATTGCTGCCGTCGCCCGCCCCTCCTGCCACTTCCATCGTCCCCTCACCCGGTTGAGTGGTGGTAAGAGTGGGCAGGTCAGCTGGCGCATTACCCTCTACTGCAGCTACTGCCGACGCCCGGGTGGAACGGCGGGGTGGCATGTTTTCGTTGAGAGTTGTGCGAAAGATTACGAGAAAATGGGGGAGTCGAGCGGTGTGCGAAAAATAAAAACTCACATCAGATGGGCAATTGAATGCAACCCTTCCGCCTAGCGCACTTCATTTCCAGCCCGGACCCGGCTGTGCAGGCGGCCCTAGATGGGGCTGGGCCCTGGCGGGACGATGTGAATGCGGCGGTGGTGGCCGGGCCGGAGGGAAGGTGAGAAGGGGGGGAGAGGAGCGAATCGTGCGGTCTTGTTTTCTTCTCGCCTGCCTCGTTCATCCATCCCCCCAAACAAAACACAGCGGTAAGACCTCCCTCCTCTTCCACTACGCCCACACCGTCGCGGCGGCGGGCGGGCGAGCCGTCATCCTGCTGCCCAGGCCGGCAGCGGCTGATGCTGGCGACCACCACCCCACCTCCCCTCTCTCTCTCCCCCTCCCCACCAACCCACCCCTCTTGCCGCACGGGGCCGGCCCGGGCGACCCCGCCTGGGCCCGTGTCTCTATCAAATGGGTCTCTTCTTTAGCGGACGTGCAAGCGTACGGAGCGTGCCTGCACTTGCTGCCCCCGGGCGACGCCCCCGACGCGGTCCTGGTGGACGACGTGCTCGGCCTGCCGGCTGACCAACCTCAACCTCAACCTCCGCCTGGTGCTGGTGCTGCTACTGCTACTGCTACTGCTGCTGCGTCCGCATTCCTCCCGCCCCCTCTTCCACGCCCGCCCACCGACCGGCGAGCGACGGAACATGCCCTGGCCCGGGCGATGGCGCTCCTGGTGGACGGGGTGGCGGGGTGGCGGGGTGGTGGTGGGGGGCAGGAGCAGGAACAACACCAACCCGCCCTTCAGCGGCGCTGCCCGGGCAGGCTGGTGGTGTCTGTGCGCAGCCGCAGCCTAGGGGGGGGTGGCAGCAGCTGGTCCAGCTCGGCCGCCGCGCCCCCGATGATGCACCTGGTCACCCGGTGGGCGCCGCTGGTGCTGATGGCGGCCCCCGGGCAGGGCGGCTTTGAGTTTGGGGTGCAGGAGGGGCGGGGCGGGTCGGGGTCACTGCGCGCGGTGTACCGGGTGTCCGGGCGGGAGGGGTTGGCGGCGGATGGGGTGGTGGCTTAGGAGACGCGGAAGGGGTGGTGGCTTAGGAGACACGCTTTTCTGTAGATTGAAATGCATCCCACACAGCAAACTCAACACACCCACAGGCAGGCAGCCCAGCCCCCCGCCACACACCCCGCCAGCCTTCCCCGTTCCCCGCCTGGCCTCCCGCTCTACGCATACCCACCTGGACAGGGCGTGGCGGCACCGCCTGGGGAGGCGCCAAGTTGCGCTCGGCCGGTGGTGGGGGTCGGGGTGGCCGTTGAGGCTGGCGCCGTTCAGGCGTGGCCGCAGCAGCTGGTGGTGGTTGTCGCCGTTCAGGCGCGACCAGTGATGGTCCATCAGCAACCCGGTCCCCGGTCAGGGCCAAGCCCAAGGTGAGCGCCGCCGAAAAAAGAAAGGCGTGCGCGCCCGGTGTGAAGGGCAGGTTGAGGTTGTGGGCCAGCACAGCAGCAGGCGAGGCCGGCTGCTCGGCCGGGGCCCGGCCCGCCATCGCGCCTGCTGTGTTGATGGGGGAGAAACGGGCTGGAAAAAAGAAAGCATTGACTGAACGGGCTTTCTCATTTAATAGCCAAGACCGACACCGACCAACACTCTTTTCCCCCACACCTGCCGACTTCACCATACCTGCTGACGCAGCACCCCGCCCCGACGAATCCAAGCCACCAGCCATCTAGAATGCCCAAGAAGGAAACATCTGCGGCGGTGGTGCGTTGTGCACGCCCTTGTGCACGGGAGGAGACGGGGCGCGGGTCCAAATGCCAGCCGTGATTTTCGTTTCTGTCCCAACAATCTCTCATCGCGCCCCTCACCTCATCGCCCATTCCACCGGCTATACCACATACAGGACTTTGCGGCGGGCACATTTGCCGGGTCGTGTCAGCTGGCAGTCGGCCACCCGTTTGGTGAGGAGGAGTAGCAACTGGAGGGAAGAGAGTCACTAATAACCTAGCCGCGCGCTCGACCCCCGCCCGACCCCGACCCACACCCATTTTTTTTTTTTTTTTTTTTCTCTCTCCCTCACGCGACAGACACCATCAAGACCAAGCTCCAGACCCAGCCCTCCCCACCCATCTACTCATCGGCCTTGGATGCGACGCGCAAGGTGAGAGAAATAAAAACGAGAAATAAAAACGGAGGGGGAGGACAGCGTGCGAAGACGCTCCCTCCCCTTCCATCCACCAAAACCTCCCATCATATCATCCATCTCTCCCTTCTTCCTCTCCGTAGACCCTCGCCGACCAGGGCGTCCGCGGCATCTACCGGGGCATGGGAGCCCCCCTGGCCACAGTCGCCCTCTTCAACGCCGTCTTGTTTTCGTCCCGGGGCGCGGCGGAACGGGCGCTGGCGCACGCGGACGGCACCCCCTTGACGCTGCTCGACCAGGCGACAGCGGGCGCGGCCGCTGGCGTCGCGGTCTCCTTGGTCGCCTCGCCGACGGAGCTGATCAAGTGCCGCCTGCAATCCCAGCTGAGCGTGGGGCAGCAAGCGCAGGCTGCGGCGGCGGCCCAGGCCGCGGCGGCGCCCCCGCGCCCCTGGGCGAGCGCGAGCGTGTCCGCGGCTGTGCCCGGCGGCGGCGGGTTCCTCCCTGGCGGCGGCGCCCCGCCGGCCCTCGCCCCGGCCCTGGGCGGCCTCGCCCCGCGCCCCGTCCACACGACCGCCGGCTCCTCGCCCGCCTTCACCGCCCCGGCCGCCCTCCCCAACTACAAGGGCCCCCGGGACGTGGTGGCCCACATCCTGCGGACGGAGGGGGCGGTGGGGCTGACTCGGGGCCTCTCCATGACGCTCGCGCGCGAGGTGCCCGGAAACTTCGTCATGCTGGGCACCTACGCCTACTTGAAAGAGCGCGCCGCAGCCGCGGCCGGCCTGGCGTCCGTGGACGATCTGGGCTCGGCCTCCCTGATGATGGCCGGCGGGGCGGCCGGGACGGCGTTCTGGCTGGCCGTCTTCCCCGCGGACGTCATCAAGTCGCGGTGGCAGGTTGCCGCGCCTGGGACGTACTCCTCTTTAGCCGCCTGCGCCGCCGCGACGGTCAAGGAGGGCGGCTTCAAGGGCCTGTACCGGGGTTTCGGGCCCTGTCTCGTCCGCGCCTTCCCGGCCAATGCGGCCTGCTTTGCGGCCTACGAGTTTGCGACCCGGGCGATGGGTTGAGAAAGAAATGGGAAGATGATTTTTTGATAGAGGAGGGCGTTGGTGTACATTCGTCGTTTTGACAGCCGGGTCGATGAGAGAGTTTTTGATGTTTTTTGATTTTTAGCAGGCAAAGTTGGGACAAATGGAATGAGGCGAGGGCGCTGTGAGAAAGAAGAACATGAAGACAACCTTGGGCGCACACGCCCGCGCGGGAAACAGAAGGATGGATGGGAATGGAGAGTGCCGGGTTCACTGCGACGTTTCCTTTTTGCACTCTCCCAAGCGCCCCTCTCTATCCTTCTCTCCCACTCCCTTTCCTCCCTCCCAACGCACCACAAAACTACCATGGTGTACGCCCCGCGCGGGGGCGGCCGCGGCGGTGACCGCGGCGGGCGTGGTGCGTTTTTGTTTTGACGGGAGAGAGAAAGGGGCGCATGCGGAGGGCGGTGCCCCTCTCTCTTCTCGCGCGTGTACGCCCCCATCGCCGCGCCTCAGCCACGCTGATCATGCCGGTCGCAAGCCGAAGCTCCGTCTCATCCTCTGTGGAGAAGGGATGCGCAATCGTGGCACCCCGCCCGCCCCTCCGGCGCGCTTCTCAACAATGCAACATCCCTTGGCTAGCCGCCGGCCCCCGTCCCTCATTTTTTTTCTCCCTCTCTCACCTTCTCCCAGGTGGCGGCCGCGGCTTTGGTGCCGGCCGGGGCGACCGCGGCGGTCGTGGCGGCAGCTTTGGCGGCCGCGGTGGCGGCTTTGGCGGACGCGGCGGCGGCGGCGTGATGAAGCGGGGCGGATTTGGCGGCGGGCGCGGCGGCGGCCGCGGCGGCGACCGCGGCGGCCGGGGTGGCGGCCGGGGTCGGGGTGGCGGCCGGGGCGCCCCCGGCGGCCGGGGCGGCATGAAGGGCGGCTCCAAGGTCGTCATAGAGGCTCACCGTCATGCTGGCGTGTTCATTGCACGGGGCAAGGTGAGCGCCAGAGGGGTGTGGGGCGGGGCGTTGGCGCGCGGAAGGAAAAGAGATGGGGGGAGGGGGGAAGCGCCGCGCCGACGGCTCGCCTCCCCTCTGCCCCCAACCTTCTTTCTCTCTCTCTCATCAACTTTTTTTTTTTTCTCTCTCTCTCTCTCTCTCCTTGCCTCTCCTTGCAGGAGGACGCCCTCGTCACCAAGAACATGGTCCCCGGCGAGTCCGTCTACGGCGAGAAGCGGGTGTCCGTGGAGGTGCCGGCGGCCGAGGAGGGCGGCAACCCCACCAAAGTCGAGTACCGTGTGTGGAACCCATTCCGCTCCAAGCTGGCGGCCGCCGTCCTGGCCGGCGTTGACAACATCCACATCCGCCCGGGCGCCAAGGTCCTCTACCTGGGCGCCGCGTCCGGGACGTCCGTCTCGCACGTCTCGGACATCGTCGGCCCGACGGGCGTCGTGTACGCGGTAGAGTTCTCGCACCGGTCGGGGCGCGACCTGGTTGGCATGGCGAAGAAGCGCCCCAACATCGTCCCCATCATCGAGGACGCCCGCCACCCGCTCAAGTACCGCATGCTGGTGCCCATGGTGGACGTCGTCTTCGCGGACGTCGCCCAGCCGGATCAGGCCCGCATCGTCGGCCTGAACGCGGCCAGCTTCCTGAAGAATGGCGGCCACTTCGTCATTTCGGTCAAGGCGTCGTGTATCGACTCGACCGCCGCGCCGGAGGCCGTCTTTGCCCGGGAGGTCAAGAAGCTGCAAGAGCTGCAGATGAAACCCAAGGAGCAGGTCACCCTGGAGCCATACGAGCGGGACCACGCGGTCGTGGTGGGCGTCTTCCGGCCGCCGCCCAAGGCGGCCAAGTGATTGGGGATTGTGTGTGCATGGGTGGGGTGGAGAGAGGTGTGTGTGTGGGGGGGTGGTTTTTGTTTTGGTGTTTTCCTTTTTTTTGTTTGGAGGAAGAAAAGAGGAAGCGTGCATGTGGTCAAGCACCAGCCCGTGTGTGCATGAGCGTGCGTGGATGCCAAATCAAAAAGAGAAGCCGGGACGGCTGTAAAAAAAAAGGCGTAAGCGCAGGTTGGATAAGTCTCTCACTCTTTTTTCCGTTTCCGCGCTTGCAGCCACCGCACTCGCACACCAATCCGAATGGTCCCATCCATCAGCCACCGGGGCGGATCCTTAGCCCGCGTCCAGGCTGGGAGCTTGGGTAGAGTGCGCCCGGTGCGGGCCGGTGCGGGTGGAGGGCAGTCGCCCGCTCCGCCGCCCGCATCTCAACCTGACCCGCCTTCCTCTTCCTCCTCCTCCGTCCTCCCGCGCCTGGACGCGACCGCGCCGGCCCAGGCACCACCACCCCTGCGCGTCCTACGCCCGCCCCCTCCCGGCACTAAGAAACAGCTTGAGCCCAACTTTTGGGGCAAAATGAGCGTGCTGGCCTTGGCGGTGCGTGTGGGGGAAAGGGACAGACCACACGCGACCCTCTCTTCCCGCCCGCCCATCTCACTCACTCACTCAAACTCGCTCACTCACTCACTCACTGACCTCTCTTCCCCCACAGTCCATCCTCATCTCCGAGCGCGTCACGGGATCCGGCGCCGTCCAGGCGCTCGACCTGGCCGTGGGCGTGCCCCTTTGGGAGATAGACATCCCTGTCGCGCTCTTGGTGGGCACCTGCCTGCTCAACGCGCTCACCCCGCCGCCCGCCTCCAAGCTGGTGGGCGCCAAGCCGGCCGCCCTCGCCCGGGGATTCTTGTACCGGGTCGCCTACCTGGGCCTGGCGGCCGTGCTGGTGTGCGAGGTCGCGACGGGGAAGGGCGCCCTGTCGTTTCTGGAGTTGGAGACTGGAGTGGGCGAGGTGGGCGAGGTGGAAGCCTTCTCCCTGTTTGTCGGGCTTCTGTTTCTCGTGGGTGACTATGCAGGGGAGGACGCAAATGGCGGCGCGCCAGGCGGGGGTGGGGCTGGGCGTGTGTAGACACTCTTTTTTGATTGCATGGCGGAGAGGGAGGTTGCAAGAGCGAGGTTGAAGAGATCCACACACACACCCGCATCTCCCTCGCACACCGCGTCCTCCTCCTCCTCCTCCACCCTAGTCCACCTTGATGGCCCTCGCCCGGTCGCTCCGTGAGGGCGTCCTCCGCCACGCCCGGTTCGGGCCCGCCGCGGCGGTCGCGGCCGCGTGCGTCGCCCCCGCGGCCCTACTCGCGGGCGCGGGCGCCGGCGCGGCTGCGGCCGGCCCGTCCTCGGGCCTCCTCGCCCGGGCCGTCCGCGCCTTTGCCGCCTCAACCTACCTGGACAAGGACCAGGTCACCCAGCGCGTGTTGGGCGTCGTCAAGAACTTCGACAAGGTCGACCCGGCTAAGGTGAGAGGCCAAGGGGGGAGAGAGAGAGAGGGAGGGCAAATTGTGCCAGGCGCAAGGGCGGCGATGGGAACAGCCAAGCCGCAGGACAAAAAAAAAAAAAAACGCGGGGCCCGCTCGCGCGATGGCGCCATTTCGCCTGTGGGGCTGTATATCATATGTGTTGGCGTCTTGCTCTCCAGTCGCGATCGCGGCGAAGCACGCCTCAGGGCGACGAGCGCTCTCACTGTCTCTCTCTCTTCCCCCAACCTCTCTCTCTCTCAACCCGCCCACCACCTCTCCTCTTTAGGTCACCCCTGCCGCCTCCTTTGCCGCCGACTTGGGCCTAGACTCCCTGGACGCGGTGGAGCTGGTCATGGCACTGGAGGAGGAGTTCGGGGTGGAGATCCCGGACGCGGAGGCGGACAAGATCCTATCGACGGGGGAGGCCATTTCTTACCTGGCTGCGCACCCCCAGGCGAAATGAAGAAAAATGGTGAATGATGAATGTGTGTGTGTGTGTGTGTTGTCGCCGCCGCCGCGCGTGCTGCCCTCGTGCTTCGATTAGACTCTCTCTCTAAGTTTACACAGGGCGCAGGCAGGTTGGTTCGGGTTTTTGGGGTGGGGTGGCGTGGCGGGCAGGGATAAAAAAAAGCACACTCTCTCTCTCGGTTCATCCCCGCGTTCTTGCTGTCTCATTTTCTCATCTCCTCACGCGTCCGCCGCGGGCGGCCGGCCCAGGGGCAGCCCGCCGGGCGGGCCACCCCCGCCCACCCCGCCCCCGCCGTGCTCCCACCCGTACGTCCTCACCAGGCGCACCTGGGCCAGCGCGATGACCGCCCTGGACAGGCGGGCGTAGTCGGTGCCGACCGCCTTTACGGCCAGGTCGGCCGCCAGCAGCGCCCAGGACGCCCAGGAGGCGGCGGCCAGGGCCCCCCGGGCGAGGCCGTAGCGGGCGGCCGCCGCCGAGGCGCTCGCCTGCGCGGTCCGCACGGCCGCCGCGCGCCGGGCGGCAGCCGCGCCGCCCGTAGTCGCGGCCCGGTGCAGGGCCGCCAGGGCCGCCTCATGCCCTGCCCGCCTCCCCGCGGCTGACCCGGCCAGCGCCCGGACGGCCGCCCCGCCCGCCCGCCCCAGGGCAGCGGCGCCACCCACCTTGGCCGCGGTCTGCATCGCCCCGCCCAGCGCGTCCAGGGCCAGCCGGGGCAGGCGCAGCGCCCGCGCCGCAGCGACCCGGGTGCGCCGGGCCGCGTGGCGGGCCCGCCGCTCGTCAGCAGTTTCGGTGGAGGCCGCCGCCGCCGCGAAGGTGGGCGTGGTGGTGGCAGGGAAGGCCCGCCCGCCCTCCCTCACGCTCACCAGCCCTTCCTCGACCTCGACCGCCCCGCCCTTAGGCGCCTCTTCGCCCGCGTCCGCCAGGGCGTGCAGCAGGATTTCGGCTTCCAGGTCCGCCGTCGCCAGCCCGCCCGGGCACGGCACGCCCAGGCGGTCCCGCAGGCGCAGCAGGGCCTCCCGGTACGTCGGCCGGCGGCCAGCGACGGCGTCCCCCGCGTCAGCCGCCAGGAACCGGAACCGCCCGTCGATCCGGCGCATGAGGGCTGCCCGGCCGCGCACGGCGGCGGCAGCGGGTTCATTGTCGGCGGCCAGGGACTTGACGATCGGGGAGAGGAGGGAGGTGCCTGGTGATTTTAAGGTGTGTGAGAGAGGAGGAGGGGAGGTTGGAAAAGGGAGGGAAAACCAACGAGGGCGCGCAAAAACGCGGTGGGGGGATGCGGCGGAGGTTC
>Ga0315288_10012279_pt1 | contig 10774 bp, 9 predicted proteins | sample YL17G11_20_MG_FD_203454 | JGI IMG/M metagenome (GOLD analysis project Ga0315288, IMG submission 203454) | Sediment microbial communities from Yellowstone Lake, YNP, Wyoming, USA - YL17G11_20 | ecosystem: Environmental > Aquatic > Freshwater > Lake > Sediment | place: USA: Wyoming | collected...
GCGCACGGGACGTGCCGCCAAGACCGGCGATGCCTTTACCTTCACGACTCGAGAAGACGGGGAGATGGTCCGCAATATCGAACGCGTCCTCGGCAATCGAGTGGAGCGCCGCACGCTGCGGCGTACAGGACGAAGAGCAACGATTCCCCGAGTCCGATCATGCGGGAATATTCTAGCGTACGGAAGCGGCCAAGTCCAACAGCGCCGGAAACTCGCTAAATTCGGCTAATCCGCACCCATGGCCTTTTTGGCCCCGGCGACAAGATTCGGATCAAAGCTCGAAGCTTTCTTCATTATTCCGCCCTTGGATAAACCAATGAAGATATTCCCGCAAATTGCCGGCTAAGAAATAGGGAAGATTTAACAGCTGATAGGGCGTGCCCTCCGGTGTTTGCGTTCGTTGGATTTCGAGAGGTCCCGCATAGAGCCGGACGGCATAGGGCGACCGGCTCCGATTGACGAATTGATGAAGGGACTTCAGCGCGCCCTTCGCGCCCGCTTTAACTTCGACGGGAACGGCATGCTTCTCATGTTGCAGGACGAAATCGACCTCCGCCGGAGCTTGGCTTTTTTCGCGGACCCAGAAAACCGGTTTAGCGTGGGCCTCGGCGCCGGAGGCGATCAACTCCTGGCCGACGATCATCTCTGCGATCTTGCCTCGATAGAAGGAATGGAGATCTTCATGCTCGAAAAATTGTCCCTGCAGCCCTGCCGCGAAATTGATAAACGCGCTTTGTCACATAATCAAGGGTGATTTTATCTTTTTTTGTATAATTCCCAATAATGTTTGCGCTACCCTTCCTTGAATTAAGAGGGCGCAAAAGAACGCCCATGACGCGTTCCTGCTTTCCTTAGATCTTATCCCCCTTTTCCCCCTTCCAAGAAGGGGGACACCGAAACACGTACACGTCATGGGGGCAGGTCGGGAGGATGTGGGAATCGAACCCACCCAGCCCCTTCGTCAGAAGCCGTGCTGGATTCGAAAGATCAGTTGATGCGGCCGGATCTGATGCCGCAACAGCGGTTAGATTTAGAAATGAAGATGAAAGAAATGCAGAAAGATTTGAAGGAGACGGGGGTAGAAATCAGGGACTTTAGGGAGCTGAACGAGTGCATCCAGTTGGATACGTCGTTAGGAAAGCTGACGGACGAAGTGCCTGTTCTGACGGATGAGGACAAGCAGAGGATGGGGGAAGGTACGACCGAAAAGATCGACGCTATCATGGAATTTTTCAGGCGGAAGGCGAAGGACTTGGAGAGGGCGGCGGGCGGTTGAATATCGATATAGGACTAGGATTTATATAATACCCGGGCAACTCGTCGAGGAGAAAGGGGTAGCGGCGTAGGGCGGGTGATTGAAATAAGGGTGAGGATAAGAGGGGCTCCTCGTATTCCGCCACAAACCTCTCGAAATGATGGAAAAGCACCCGATAGAGAACCGTGCGTTCCGGATGACGAGGACGGTAGATTCCCGCCATGGCGGGAGAGAAGACTCCGGAAACGGGCCAACATCACGGGTAGGGCCGGATATCCAGGGGATAAAGACGCTGGTGTTGCTTGGACCGACACCTTCGGATGCTGAGTCTAGCGCGAGACCGGCCCAAGATACCTGTCGAGCCAGTCGAGGCACTCGCGAACTGCGTCTGGACGAGGAAAGGCGCCGTGTCCGCCCTCATAGATCACATGCTTTTTGTCGTTAGCCGGCGTGCCGAGAAAGTGGAAAAGAGGACGCTGCGACGACTCCAATGGGAAAGCGAGATCGTACCGTCCGTTCAACATGAGCACCGGGATAGTTACATGCGTCGCGAAATTGAACGGGTCAGCCTCCTCTTTAAGGTGCAGTATGAGCTGAAAACCTCCGGATGATAGAATGGCCGCCTTAATTCGCTTTTCGACCGCCGGCAGGTGCGCTCCTTCCATAGCACCCATGCTGTCGCCGAAGTAGGCTACCTTTGTGCTGTCGATGTCTTTTCGCGTCTCGAGGTAGTCAAGCGATCGCCCCAGGTCTTTCGCCTCCGAGATCAGGTGGTCACGGTAAGAGGCCGGAGGACTGGCAGTGGGCACGAAGCCATCCCGCCGCTCATACATGCCCTTGTAAATCGGGAAGATCAGCGCCCGCCCGCTTTGCAAAAGAAAGCCGCGGGTTTCCTCGACGCTCGACAGATCGAGCTTGTCCTCGAAAAAGGCAACCACGCCCGGATAATATACAACGATCTGGAATGGCGGAGACACGTTCTTAGGCAGAAAGAGGTATGCGGTCACACGCTCGCGGCCATACGCGGCATCGAACGTCACCTTCTCACACGACGAGATTTCCATCGATGCCGTCTCTTCCACCTGCGCGTTCAGCTCTCCTTTGTCGTAAACATATAGTGCGGTATAGGCCTTGAAGACATCGTCCGCGACCGGCTTCTCTTTCCAGTAATCGCGAATTGTGACCTCTAGATCCGCCGCGGTGGCAGCGGTGGCCGGCGAATCGAGTTTGACGCAGCGAAAACCGAAGTTCGCGCGGCGCTCCCATGGCGATTGCGCGTCCGTGTGATTGAACATGTAGTTCGGCTCGCCGAAGCCTCCGCCCAGGATTAATCTCTTAGTGTCCCGGGTTTCGTTAAGGCACCATTCCTTCACGTTGCCGGCCATGTCCGTTGTTCCGAATCCGCTCAAGGCGCCTTCGCTACCAACCGGCCGGGTTCCTTCGTTTCCGAAGTTGCTTCCGAGAACGATCAGGGGTGTATAGAACAGCGATTGCGACGCGCGTGCCCAGTGGTACGCCGTGGGAAGGCTCTTGCCTGCGAACTCCGCGTACGCCGCGGCTTCGTACCAACTTACTCCGGCCACCGGATATTTCTCGTGCCCCTTCGGATAGTCACCCACTTCCCAAGTCGCGGGACCGGGACGTCCGGTCGCATCGTTAAAAAGAGCGACTGCATCTTCCCAGCGTACGGTGCGCCCATCTCTCACGAAGGACTGCTTCCAGAACTCGCGCTTTCGGTATCCCCCCGCGTCGACGAACTTCTTGTACTCCTCGTTGGTGACCTCGTGCCGGTCGATGAGAAAGTCGTCGACCTTGGCTGCGGGAGCTTCTGAGAGAGGGTACCCGAGGCCGGTCATCCCTTCGGGGACCACAACCATCTCGGGTGGAACGCTCCCCTCGGGACGAATCTTCAACGTCATATTTAAATTAGGGGCGGTATGAGACGTCATATTAATATTGGGGCCGGGATTAAAACCAGGTGCAGCTAGGCTAAAGAGCTCGGCTATGAAATATGCGGAGGCATATCCCGGCTTGACGAGCCGCCAGACGTAGGCGTCCAGAGGCAAGCGAACTTTCTGGAGCGGCGTCTTCCCGAGCGTCTCCCAGGCATTCGGATCTCCCCGGTAGGGCCGAATCGAGACCACTGCGTCGGAAGGCACGCTGGTGATCGACACCTCACCGGTCGCGCGCATCCAGAGCTTTTCGAGCGCTGGATCTTTTGGAAGCGCTGACCGTGCCTCCTGCACCAGGCCGGCGGCCTTGACGTACTCTCCCGCATCCACCAGTCGCGTGATCTCGGGCGTCGCCGTCTGGAGCGCCCACCGCACGCGTGACGACCTGTGCCAGAGCCAAGCCCCAAGGACGCCGGCCAGAACGACGGCGGCCCCAATGGCGATCCACGCATTCCTCGATAGCCTCATCGCCCGCGCTGGGGCCAGCGAGATTTCCACTGCTTTCAGCTCTCGTATGACCTCGGCGGCGCTTCCGTAGCGATTCGCCAGATTCTTTTCGAGAAGCTTCCGGATGATGGCCTTGAGTTTCGCCGGCACCGGGCTGTCGCCAAAATCAGGCGGTTGAGCGTGTAGGATCGCGTCAGCGACGGCCAGGGACGAACTTCCCGTGAACGCACGTTTCCGTGTGACCATCTCGTAGAGGACCGCACCGAACGAGAAGAGATCCGTCCGGCGATCGAGGGGGAGTCCGCGGACCTGCTCGGGCGACATATAGCCGATCGTGCCGACGACGGTCCCCGCTTCGGTCCTAGCGAGCGTCATGGTCTCCCCGACGGCATCCTCAGTCGTCCCCGCGAGCTTGGCCAGTCCGAAATCGAGGACCTTCACCAGGCCGCTCTCCGTAATCATGATGTTGGCCGGCTTCAGGTCGCGATGGATGATGCCTAGCCCGTGCGCGTATTCCACGGCCTCGCCGATCTGCCGAGCGATGGACAGCGCTTCTCCCTCCGGGATCGGCCCTGTCATGATGCGTTCTGCCAGCGTACGCCCTTTCACCAGTTCCATCACCAGGGCGCGCAGACGGCCTGATTCTTCGAGGCCGTAAATGGACGCGATGTTGGGATGATTGAGCGACGCGAGGACGCGAGCCTCCCGTTCGAACCGCGCCATGCGGTCGGCATTGGCGGCGAAGACTTCAGGCAAGACTTTCACGGCGACGTCACGATTCAGTTTCGAATCGTTGGCGCGATAGACCTCTCCCATCCCGCCCTCGCCGAGCTTTTCCAGGATCTTATAGTGAGAGATCGCTTGGCCGATCAAAGGAATCCTCTCCTGCCGGGAATGTTATTCCAAGGGATAGGAATTTCCTTTTCCGCCCGGCCCCGGTTACGGATCCGATCTCGTCTTGAAATCCCATCCTGCCCTCGCAGACCAGCATAGATCCCCGTTCGGGGGATGTCAAGGCCCTTTGAAGACGGGGCGGGCCGGCCCGAAGCGCGGCGGCGGAAAGAAATGAGCCGGAAATCGCCAGGACCTCCCCTCCGGGCTCGGGACCAATCACGGAAAATATTCGGCCGGGGGATCGGCAACCATGAAGAGATCCTGAAAGGCGCACTCCGGCGGCGGAGATCATCCGCTTCCTCACCGACATCTTCGTCGGGGCCCGGAGCGCGGTCCTCCCGGTCTCGGAGGCCGCCGCCGGAGGGCGCTTTTAAAAGTCGGTTTATCGTGTTCACGATCGAAGGCGTCGGGGCCAAGGACAATGCCGGCATCAAGGCGATGCTCAAAAGCCTGAAGTTGAAATAAGCCGGAGCGATTCTCCTTCGGACAACCATTGCCAAAGGGATTTGTATCGAATCCGGCCTTTTCGACCGAACCATTCGACGTCTTCTTCCCCGTCTTTGTTTTCGGTCAAGATGAGCATTTCGGAACATTTCAGTTCCACGGAAGCCTGAAGAAGAGCGCGTATTTCTATAAAGCATGCGTATCCAAGTTTACGCCCTTTTTCCTTCCCGCCTGATATTCGGTCTTGTTTCCCAGAATCTGCTGCACGATATCCGTCCATTTGCCATCGTAATGGGCCTTCAACTCCCTCTCAACGAAGGAGCGCAGCCCATAATCCGTTCGAATCCGGTATCGGCAGGGACGCGGACGACGCGGACGTTCCGCCGGAGGAGCGCCTGCAGGATGCTCAGCTTGACGCCGCAATCGACGAGAACGACCGTCTTGGGCGAGTCTTTATTGTAGACCTTGGCCCGCCGCGTCGTGACTTCGGACACGAAGTGCCGTTTGTTCGGGTCGGGGATGAGCCGGGCCTCGCGCCGGAGCGAGCCGATATCGACCCGGGTGAAATACGTTTCGAGGATGCCGAGCATGACGCCGTGGACGCGGAGCCGTTTGGTCAACGCCCGCGTATCGACGCCGGCGATCCCGGGGATGCCGTTTTCCTTGAGCCAGAGGTCGACCGTTTTTTCCGACGTCGCGTGCGACGGCCGGTCGCAGACTTCGCTGACGATATAACCCTGGATTTTCGGCCCCGGCGATTCTCTGCTTAGGAGAGAGTCGTCTCTCTGGGGAGACCGTTATAAATTATCTGATATCCGCCTCTTATTTCAACCGCTCGATCTTCAGCTCGAACGGCATCATGTACGTCCCGTGATCGCAATCTCTGGAGATGCCGGACACGACCCTACGCGGCACGCACCCGTAGTCGTGATCTTTGAGGAGCCCGTCCTCTTTATCAACGGCTTTGAAGCGCTCGGCGAACGGTTTGATGGTCCAGTAGGCGATGCCGTTCTGGTTTCCGGCCTGGACGACAAAATAATACGGCTCATGAAAGAGTCCGTAACTATCATAGGATTCATCATAGTTGGGGGTGCCTGGATTGTTCGTGGTCCTAAATTGGATGCAATTGGCCGCGCTGGTGACATACTTCGTCTCGCCGGGAAGCATTTTAGTGAAATTGAGATATTTCGTCGTGGGGACGAGATCGGCATAAGGGTTGCCGTTTTCGTCAACATAATCGAAGCGTCGACACTCCATCCCCGTATAAATCCGAAAATAGGTGGTCTGAATCGGATATTGGATCGTCGGATAAATGAAGTAGGGTTCCAGGCATTCCTGCCAGTCGGTCGGAAGCGTTCCAATGGGCACCGGGGAGAACAGCATTTTATCGAAATACAAGTTCATATAACGGTTGCCCGGAGCCGATCGGTAAACAACCATCATAAGGTTTCCCCTGACGCTGGGCTGGACAATGAGGATTTGGTTCTGCCCCGTCTTGGTCCCTTGGTGGACATAAGGAGAGTTGAGGTCATTGCTGATCTTACTATCCAGGTATCCGAACGGACCATACGGACCAAATGAACCCGCGGAGAACGTGGCCTTAAGCGGAATGTCCTGGCCCCCGCCGCTCCCCGCGGCTACCACGGTCTTCTGCGCGGCCATGGTCCCCCAGACGATAAGGACCGCCAGAAGGGCCAAAGCCCCGATTTTGAAAAATTGCCTCGACATGGTGTGCCTCCTTTTCGGCAATTTGAAGGACGGCGTATCGCCGTTTTTCCCTTCTGTCTAGAAGATAGGAAGCTGGCTGGGGAGCGTCAAGGGACATAAAGAGACATGGGGAAAATGACCGAAATTGACCTAAATTGTCTGCTTTTTACATGCCGCGAAAAGTCTGGGAAGCAAGCCGAACCGGCGAGCTAATCCGCTTCGAGGCGGGCCAGGCGCTTTTTGGCGTCTTCGACCTCGGGAAAGATCGGGTCCGCGTCCTTCCAGAGGTCGAGGAATTTCCGGTAATATCCGATAGCCTTCAGGCGATTCTCTTGAGCTTCGGCCGGGGTTTGTATAATATGGCGGATCCTCTGCTCCCAATGGAGCCCCATCCAATAATAGCTCTTGGCATACAGATCGCCGCAATGTTGCCGGCTGACCGTCGGCAAGAAGACCTTTTCGTACATGGAAATATTTACCGGAAAGCCCCCATCGCGTCGTAGAAAGGCCTCGGCCAAATCGTAATAATATTTGGCGTGGTCACCGTCGGCGCCCTGGGCTCCTAAAAGCGAGAGCAGATCCAGGGCTTTCCAATAATAGCGAATGGCCTGGTCGTAGTTGGCTTTTTGGAGCTCTCGATGGCCGAGCAGGTTGTAATAGACCCGCATGAACCTAGGGGCTCCTCGGGGGATTCGGTCGGGGTCCAGGTATCTCTTGACCTCCTCGGCCTGCTTTTCAAACTCTTCGAACTGGTTCATCTCGAGCGTGATCAAAGCCCTTAGGTACAACCTCCGGACGAATGTAAGCGGCGGGCCTTCGTCGGGACTCTGACAAGCCAGCTCGGCTTCCTTCAAAGCTTCCGGCAGCCGCCCGGAGAGGCGCTCGAGGTAAGCCAGAAAACTACGGTAATTACCTTCCATATGTGACTGTCGCGCGCTCTTACTCTTATCGAGCTCGATGGCCCGGAGGATCCGTTGTTTGGCCTCCTCGATCCTGCCGCGGGACAAGGAGACCGCGGCCAAATTATAGTATCCGCCACTTTGGATCCGCGGATCGTCTTTCTCGACAAGCCTTTGGTACGCTTTTTCAGCGTTCACGAAATCGTCTTGCATGAAGTAAACGAAACCTTTCCACAAGAGACCTTCCGAGAAGACGTTCGGAAAGGCGGCTGTCAACCGGTCGGCGTAGTCATGGGCCGCATCGAATTTCGATTGGACGAGAACCAGATGGAGGCGTCTTTCCAGAATAAATATCATTTGCGACCCGAGCTTGGGATTCGCCTTCATATAATCATCGAGGAGCTTTTCCGCCTTATCGTAAAGGCCTACGGATTGATAACACTCTGAGAGCGTTTGAATAACAGAGGACTTTTTTGGAAACCTCAAGATCACTTTTCCTAAAATCGGGATGGCTTTGTCCCATTGCTCCTGACTCGCATAAAATTCCGATAAACTCACCATCCACATGTCGTACGGGTAATTTTTTTCCAGTCTCTTAAGAGCTTCAATAGCCTTTTTCTTGAGTTGCGAATAAAAACCATTTAAGAAGTATTCGCGTTCCCGCTCCGCGATTCGATCTGCCAAACGGACGGCCATTTCGCCGTATTTTTTCGCCTCTTCTTTGCGAGACACATTCCAACAGCAGATAAATAAGACTCTATAGGCCAGCCCGAACTTGGGGTCAATCTCGACAGCCTTGAGTAAGGGAGAGATCGCCTCGTCGAATTTCAGCTTTCCCTGGACGCGGCAGGCCTGGCTGAAAAGCGTGAAAGCTTGAGGGGAGATCGTCGTAATCCGGGCCACCGGCTTATCAATATCGCCGCGGATCTCGCGGGGCTTGATATTCAGAGCGATTTTGACCTCTTTGGACAATTTGTCGACGCTGGAAAAAATATCGTTCTCGGTCCGGCACGTTGAACGCAAGGATGCTAAAACGTCGCCCGTCCTGGCATTTTGGACAAGAGCGTTGATGATGACCTCGTCGCCGGACTTATTCAGGCTCCCCGTCACTGCATAGTCCACTTCCGCTTTTTCGGCTACTTTCTTGAGGTCCTCGGGAGAGAATTTTTCAGCTTCCGCCAGGGACCCGACGGCCTGAAAAAGGTACGATGTCTTGATGACTTCCATGAACTTCGACTGCCAAAGGTCGATCGTGATCAGGTCGGGAAGGGCTTTTTTCCAGGCATCCCAGTTCGAATCCCCGGTTCTATTTTCGAAGGGGAGGACCGCCAGCGTTGGGACTTGGGCCGGCGCGGGGATGGGCTTTTCGAGAAATAGCTTCCAGCCGAGCGCGGCGAGCGCCGCCACGGCGATCACGGCCCCGCCGGCCAGCCAAATCCATCTCGTCCCTTTGCGGCGTTTTTCAGCCGGGGCCTCGGCGACGTGCAACTTCTCGGCCAGCCAGCGGTCGAGCTCGGCCGGATAGGCAAAGACCCGGGCTCGGGGCGTTCCGTCCAGGCGATGGATGGGAAGCCCGAGCTCTTCCTCCCACCGATGACAAGTCTTCACGGAGCGGTTAAGGTAGTCGGCGATATCCTTCCAAGAGTCGAGGACTTTTCTTTGGTCCGTAGCTTCCCCGGATAAGCGTGAATGGTTTTTAGACATCGTACCCATATTCCCTCGATAACATATATAAAACAATAGCATTTCCCATGTCAATTTTTTCTCGGCGAAAGCTCCCCCCGAGCGCGGCGTGATGGATCGGGCTTTAACCGGATCGATCCGGTTTTAGCCCCTTATGATTATTAAAACTGGATGCCAACAGGCGCGGGCGGAACGCCGCTTTGTTGATAAGGGATAGGAATTTCTTTTTCCGCGCGGCCCCGGTGACAAATTCAAGATCGTTTTAAAATCCCATCCTGCCCTCGCAGACGACAATAAATCCATCCTCGAACGCTGTCAAGTTCGATCGCAGCGGTCAAAACGGGCCAAGTCGTCTTCGCAATCGGAGAGCGGTGTCCCATTGGCCGGAAATCGCCCGGACCTCCCCCTCCGGGCTCGGGAACAATCACGGAAAATATTCGGCCGGGGGATCGGCAACCATGAAGAGATCCTGAAAGGCACACTCCGGCGGCCGCTTCGGCCTGTACTCAGGGAGCCATCGATGCTGTTGGCTCCATGAGTGCGGCGGCCTCTCCGCGGCGAAGCTCAACTTGAGATGATCGATAATCCGGTCCACGACGACGTGGTCCGTGAGGAAAGCGATGACCTTCATCGAACTCCCGAACTTCGGGCAGATCAAACGGCAGCAAGCGGCTAACGAATGATTTTAAGACCTGGATTCTGATTATCTCCGGGGCGTGGAGGAGAGGGAAGATAAGGCGGCGGGCGGCTGAGTATTGATACGTTCGACGGCGCCAAACCCCGATTTTTAAATCGGGGTAAAAGCGCCGCTCAGTATTAACCCTGAGCATACCCCGGGCTTCAGCCCGGGGAGTCGAATGGGTTGATTCGAATCCTTCAGGCCATACGAGGAGGAAGGGGGGAACAGTGAGCAGTACCGGAACTAGGGTTTGACGGACGCACATTTAGGAAAATCTCAAACTAAGACCGCTTGAGGGGGGAATCGACGGTTCGGGCAGAAAACGACCCGAATTCGATGCTAAAGGGCTAATATAGATATATCTTTATCAAATTCAACGACTAAATTCCGTACGTTCGGAGGGGGGGCATGTTTCAATCAAAGATAGGGCGCAGGGCGGCAAAATCTAGGAAAATCTGCTGTTTGCGGATGCGGTCGGGGGCAAAGGGGCCAGAAATCAGTGACAACACGTTTGGGAATTCCTTTAAAATATAATTTCCGGGCATACATAAAGTAAGGCTAGGGGGGGGTTGGTAGCCGCCGTATCAAAAAAGCCGGTCCTGGGTGCATGATTATGGACTTTCGACTTTTATTTCGTGTTTAGGGCGGAAATGGGGGGAAATCGAAGGAATACAGCGGAAAGTCAAAACGGCGGGTTGATAGCGGGCCAAACCCCGTAAATAATTGATATTCTTGACTTATATGGGGAAGCGGGAGGATGTGGGAATCGAACCCACCCAGCCCCTTCGTCAGAAGCCGTGCTGGATTTGAAGTC
>Ga0315288_10012281_pt1 | contig 10773 bp, 7 predicted proteins | sample YL17G11_20_MG_FD_203454 | JGI IMG/M metagenome (GOLD analysis project Ga0315288, IMG submission 203454) | Sediment microbial communities from Yellowstone Lake, YNP, Wyoming, USA - YL17G11_20 | ecosystem: Environmental > Aquatic > Freshwater > Lake > Sediment | place: USA: Wyoming | collected...
CACCTACTGACCTACTGACCTACTGACCTACTGACCTACTGACCTACTGACCTACTGACCTACTGACCTACTGACCTACTGACCTACTGACCTACTGACCTACTGACCTACTGCCCGGCTGTGACTAATCGTTCTGCTGAACGGAATACGACAGATCGCAGTATGGCCGTTGTACATTCTGTTTGTCCCGATTCGGCAGACCCAGAAGCATTATAATCAAAATCAATCGGTCGTCACAAGAGCCATATGGCTCAAGCCGACAGAAATGTGAGTGATGTTTCGGACCGTAATAATTTTGCCGCCGTTCACTTCCTGAGTAAAAACATACATTTTGCCATTTGCGATCACCATAATATCGGCCTTGGTTTTTTTAGAGTTAGAACACGCAACTCTAGTCACGTTTGAAAGAGTACTGAATTTCGTCGGTACACACTGAACTTGCAACAACCCTTGACCGAAAAAGTACAGCTCTCCGTTTGCGATGGCTATAGTGAATCGTTTCCCGCAAGCTACGTACGACACACTGTGAATCCCTTGTACTTTTTTCGGCGATACCTGATCCACAAAATCGCCGTGACCTAGCCTGCCGTACTTCCCACGTCCGAATGTAAATAGTTCGCCGCTTTTCGTAATAACGGCCGTATGCTTGTATCCGCACGCGACATGGATGACATTATGCAGGCAGTTAACTTTTTTCGGCGTTTGTTGATACATCGCAATCCGTTCTACATCGACATCATCAACAACATCATCATAATCAGCACCATCTGCGTCATCACTATAGTACCCGAGCTGGCCGTCTGTCCCTTCGCCGAACGTGTACAGATCTCCGTCGACCGTAATGGCAGCCGTGTAATTGTGTCCGCAAGAGACCGACACTACTTTGGGCAGCCGTTCTACTTTTTTTGGTTTGAGCCGATCTAATAAATCACCGTGCCCAAGAGATCCGCACGCCATCCCATCGCCAAAAGTATAGAGATCGCTATTCGAAATCGCAGCAAAATGGAATCTCCCGCACGACACGTGTGTCACATCCGACAATCCTTCGACTTCCTTCGGGATTAATTGTTTTGCTGTATCACCGTGCCCCAAACCGCCTAATTCGTTCCAGCCGAAGGTGTACAGCTTCGAGTTTGCGATGATAGCCGTACAATTATCACAGCACGATACAAAAGACACGTGCAACGCGCATGACATGTCTGAAAAACTAGTGACCTTTTTCAAACCACGCTGATCTTGTAAATTACCGTGCCCCAAGCAGCCGTATGAACCACGCCCGATCGTGTATACCGAACCGAAGCACTTCGATACAAATTCAATAAGATTGGCATTATTCAAAAGCGGCGTAATAGCTTCGATGCACGACTGTTTCGAATCGAATCGTTTCGCTAGGCTAGATGCGAGCATTTTTATAAAACGCTCAGACTCTACGCCATCCGTACTATCCGTATCGGGGCTCATGATACAGAGAAATGCAGACGCTGTTACCAGCTCGATCAGCGTATCGATGTCTGTCGGCATCAGAGTTGTTTGATCGACGGGTATCGACAAGTACGTTCGTTTCACCAGGCCAAACAACACGCTTAGAGTCAGACACGAACACGAAACATGCGAAACATTTATTGTTTTGTCAGAACTCCCGATATCATCGACCAGATTTGATATGGTCGCAGAGTATCGTGCTAGTTCGAACGGAACATCGATCTCGCCATCCGCCGTGATAAGTGTAACAGTCTGTGTGTCTGTATGTTCTGCAGACATGGCTAGATGCAGATTTAATAATCGTCATACAAAAGGTGTTCCAGCGTAGTGTGATTTCAATTTTTTTGAAATCGTACATGTACAAAAATATAAATCAAAATACATCATCGCAAATTCTAAAGCATGCTCTTGAACTCCTCCATGCTCAGCATCTTGTCTGGTCGAACCGTAATGTTCCGGATCTGGATGCTGAACCGATGCATGCCGAATGTTGTTACTTTATCAGAAATCGATTCGTCAAACCAGCCCGGCAAATCGTCGCAGATCCGCCGAACCGCGTGATTAACTTTCGAAAAGTCCGCGATGAAGATGTCTCCCGTGTTCAGGATTATGGTATGCGGGCCGAATTCAAACTCGGTTGACGCGCCGATAGACACAGACACGCCAAAATCGACGTACTCGTCTTTGTGCGTCTTCATGCTGCCGTCCTTACTGTACAGCTGGGCATATGCCGAATTCGATTTGAACGTTACGACTTTCGGGTCTGTGATCGGGAATCCCAAAACTTCTTCATTCTCAAGCATGGTGTCCCACAGCTCGTCCACTAACTTGTACCATCTACTAGGCGGCTGACAGTTCGACTCGCCGGTGTATACCAGATTATCGAATGTCAGCGGGTAAAATGGCTTGACAGATTCTGATCCGCGTGCTTGCTCTAGTACAGCCTGCTCGGCCGAATTGTTAGATAGCTCGACGGTGTAGTTGTACAGATCCAGCTGCTCGCTGGTCGACAGATAGTTCCGTATGAGCCATCCACCATCTGCACCATCGTTAGCAGCACTGTCCGTGTTAACGGCGAAATACCGAACATCGAACGTCTTGGTGCCGGCTACGATCTGTACGTACTTACTCTTGTCGACTTCGTACGTCGGTTTGGCTAGCGCTTTCATCTGGATCTCGGCCGGTCGTTCAGCGTACGCGGATGGTGAGAAGTAGTCTGTCTTGTCCATTTTCACGATAGTCGGGAACTCAAAGTGATTCGTAATCAGAGCCACGGCGGCCTTAATCTCGTACAGCGCGAAGTTCTTGCCCGGGCATAGATGGGATCCGGCGCCCCACGTCACGATGTCCCGCGGCATCTTCGACTCTGCTTTGGCATTAGCATCAGCATCAACTCCTTGCAAAAATCTAGCCGGATTGAAAGTTGACGGATTAACATTCTTCGAACAATCGTGCAGCATCAGCATCGGCGGGCACAACGCTATGCAGTCTGTGTCTCCGACGTAGAACCCGCCGATCGTAGCATCCGGATGTTTCGGCTTCCGGCCGATCGGAAAGATGTGCGTATTCATCCGCGCAGACTCGTGGATCACGGCGTCCAGAACCTGATCAGCGAACAGGCTTTTGACATCTGCGTCCTCCAGATATGTCCGGGTCGCGGTCGACGACTTGTCCCACCACTCTTGATTTGATACGAGGTCTAGTACGGTAGACGACAGACCGAGAGCCGTGTTCTCTGAACTGACGTACAGTAGGCATACCACGATTTCGCCGATCTGTTTGTTAGACAGACCGTTTGGCAGCTCATCGTCTGTGTAATCGACCGCAGACCTGAATAAGTATGACTCAGATTTGGTTTTGTTTGTCCTGTACGATTCGATTTCGCTGTCCATCATGCGAATCATACGGGTCCTGAGCTTGCGGAGTTTCGAACCGAACACGAGTTTTAGGATGGATTTCGGCAAAAAGTACGTCAGCACAACGATCTTATTCAGCTCCATGGCGAACTCGATCAGCGTGTCGTAGAACTCATCTGTCAGCTCCATCCCGATGAAGCATCTTGCGCTAGTGCAGGCGACGAACCGGATCATCTCTTTCGAAACGTTGATCGGCCCGTTTTCGCACTTTGCCTTCAGCCTTTCGATCATACGATTCGCCTCGTCCATGATCTTCGTTGAAAACGTGTCGAAATTGATCTTGATCGTTGACTTTACCAGCTTGATGATTAGTGGCAGATTATTCTCATCGTCTGAGAACGCTGAGCCGAAGAACAGCTGATTCAGCACATCGTACAGAGACATGTCGGATTCGATAGCTTTGAAGTACTCGTCCTTCAGATTGTGATCGCATACGACTATCAGATCCTTGCGGAAGATCTTGAGCCGAAACACGTCACCGTACTCTTGTCTAGCCCGTTTGACGAAGCCTATGATATCTTTGCCAAACGCGATACCGTTTCCGATGATCGGGTAGTATCCGGTTTTGACTAGCGGTACTGGTTTGGTATTTGTGTAACCATGTCTGCGCCTCTTGTTCGATGTGTAGAGGTAAAGGGCTGAGCACACGATTAACGCGATCAGGATTAGGTACATCGTTGTAGCTAAATCGCGTTGATTTGGTAATCGATAGAGCGCAAATGTTTAGGCGGATAGAGAACAGGGGTTATGTTTGGAATTTTATCACTCCTCGTCGATGAAGTTGATGAAGTCGTCGCCGGGTTGACTGAAGAACCATCCCGGTCCGAACTTGATGATGGTCGCACATAATGCGCGGCATATCATCTCAGGCATCTCTTTTTGCCGCCGTTCGGGGTGCCGAATACAATTCTTCTTCATCTTGATCAAGCATGAAACGAAGAAAACGGGGGACGACAATGTCGCGGATCTGATTTCTATCAGCGCGCGGCTGATCTTTTCAATCTCAGCCTCTTCTATCTTGAGAAGAGGCTTGATGAAGTCGCCGAACGCGAAGACTGCGTTCATCTCGTCGGCTGTCAAAACGAACTCGACTTCTTGGTCTGCTCGTTCCGCGATCCGCACATCCGCGCCGAACAGAGACCGCACATCATCGAACGTGCGCCCCGCAAACACGCTAAACTTTGCACCGACGCTCATCAAGTGAGGAACTTGCGCAAAGCCATTCGAACTGACGTACGCAATCATGTTCTTGGTGCCGGGGCTCAGAGCAGGCGGCTTCTCGAATGTGTACAGCGCCTGGTACGCCCAGAGCAGAGTAATTAGCAAAGCTTCTGGGCCGAACTTGTAGAACGGGCATGCGAGTAGAGCTCCAACTATTACCATCCGGAAACAGATCACAACTTCATGGAAGTCTTTAGACTCAACGATCTGCTCGTACGACTTGGCCGCGCGGATAGACTTAGACATCTTGGCCGCAACGTTTGTCGTGATGTCCGACCAGCTCGTCTGATCTACGGGCTCCGGATTAGGTGTGACAAGTACGGATCCGGTATCTGTACGGCGACAGCCGATGCCGTAACTCAAACCAAACCATTTCGCCGTGATGACATGGTTCAGCCCGATCATCAGCGGAATCTGCTCCTTCCACTCCAGGGTTTTGAACCAGACCCACATGCAGGTCAGGATTTTGGTGCAGCACATCGAAATGTGCTTGTACATCATGGTGTCGAGGGCCAACTTACCGTCGGCATAACGCCCGATGTCGTTGTGCAGCATCACAGCCTCCGTTATGCAGCACGCTAGAACAGAAATGCGAACTGCGTTCCCATCGAACCCGTACTTGATGCGCAAGTACGTTTTGATGTTCGTTTTGATGTTCGTTTCGATGTTCGGCAGCAACGGCACAATGCTTAGCGCCATAACGTGCCACCACTCGCCGTACGCACCGACCATAGTCGCGCAGGTGATCGACCACACGATCAGCCGGCACTCTTGTAAAAGGAACGCTGTGATTGACGGCATCCAAGGCTTGCAGACTCTGGAAACAGATCCGCCAAACCAGTACATGATGATCAGCACTACAACTGTCGCAGCAAGAGCTATGGCGTACCCGATGATGTTTCCCAGAAACAGAATCATCTGGGTGCCGAGCATCAGCATCGTAGCGCTCACCCCAAATACGAACCATCTGCTCAGAGGCCGTGCGACAATGCCCCGGGTGGCACCGATCACCTCAGTAACAAAGTCCTGTACGCTTTCGCAAGTGAGGCCGTACGGAAGCTTTGTGTCGACGTACCTCGTACCCAAGCCAATCGCAACGCCTTTGGTGATGTCCCGTGCATGGGGGGCAGCCCATATCGCTGCCCCGTAGAGGGCAGTTCCAACCGGAGCCAAAGCGGCCTTGCCGGCAGCCTTACTCTTACTCAAGATATATCGTGCAGCGTTCATGTTTTTGCGGATGTAGTGATATCCGAATCAATGAGCCCTACAGCTATTCTGTTTTTTCAACTTTTTCAAGGCTGGGCTATAAGGCAAAACGTATATACAGAAGCCCGTAGACCTAGTCCACTCTACAGGCTAACCCCACAGGCTAACCCTACGGCCCTACCTTCGCCCGATCCACCGGCTCTATCCGATCCATGAGCCTAGCCCAGTTCGTTTCATCCCGATCACCTTGGTCATTCCGATCACCTTGGTCATCCCGATCATCCTGTACATCCCCGCTAACATCCTCATTATGCTCGCCCTTTATCCACAGCCCGACGCTAGTTACATTGAACACAAGACTCAGCAGCGTGATGTAGATCGGATACCGAATCCCGCTATTCAGGCTCGGGAATATCGTGAAGAATATGGCGACCGACTGGTTCGTGATATTCGTCAGAATCATGTTGTAGTTCGTGGATACGCCATTTAGATAGATCGACAGCACGTACAGAGCCAGACAGTCTAGAATAAACAGCTCCAGCAGCACAAAGTTCCCGATATTCTGTACAAACATATACGCGCTCCGTACAAAAGCAGTGCCCGGGCTATCCGTATACCCGAACACGTACTCTACACCGAACATCGGGATCAGCGTAATGAACTGACACATGCTTGTGTAAAATGCAAAAGACACGCGGTTCAGCAGAGTATTGTCTTTCGTACGGATCGAGTATTTCTCCTGTAGAGTGTTGTCCAGACTCAGCAGTATGACGGCGCACAAATATAAGGCGATCCATAGAGATATACCGCTCCCATTTCCATTTTCATCACTGTCTGATGTTATGAATAGAGGCGTTACGGCTATGCCGACAGATATAGCTAAACACAGCACGCTCGGCACGATGTACTTTGGGTTGTACGTTACGCGCTTGTCTAGGCCCAGTATCAGCTTCCGGAACAAGACAGACGGGATGATGGCGAACCCTAAGAATATAGACTGTATGACGACAGGTGTCCGTACCGGATTCGCGGCGTACACGAAGCACATGCTCATCAGCGCGTTGAAGAAGCCGGCCAGTACAGATATTTTAAACTTCTTTGGTCGAACACAAGATCCGCGTGTTTTGATCAGAATTATTGTTCCGAAATTGACACAGCCATGTAGCGAGCTCACGATTAGGATGAAGTACATAGACTCGAAATACGTCACCATGATCGGGATCGTTATGTGCTCTATCGACGCTGTTATAACGATGGCCAGTATCAGTACGATCAGCCGAACATTCATCGCATTCGATTTTGGTACATGGCATCTGTAGAAACGCATCCCGTCTAATAAAAAATCAATTTTTCAAACATCATACGTCACACATCGCACTTCACGCACCGCACTTTACGCACCGTTGATCGACATCGAGCCTTTTTGTGTTCTGATCTCCCCGATCTCTTCGTACGTATCGCGATCCACAAATTGTGTCGTATCCTGCTTCTCGCCCAAGATCCACAGCACCATGCCGGCCGTACTCATGCAGATGCTTGGAATGACAACCCATAAGGGATACTGTATGCCGATATTCAGATAGCTGAAGACCGTAAAGAAGATAGCGACCAGCGGGTTTGCGACGGCCGGCACGATCATGTTGTAGTTTGAGGATATGGTGTTCAGATAAATCCCCATCACGTACGCTATGATGTACGCCAGCACAAAGCCTTCGAACAGCAGAGCCGCTTTGTAATCGAATGCAAAAACTTTCATGCTGTCGAAGTACGCCGTGAAAGGATTCAAGCCGTACCCGATGAAGTAGTCGAGCCAGAACAGAGATATGAGAGTCAGGATCTCAACGATCCGTGAGCCGAAGATGATCGTTATTTTATTCAGCAAACTGTAATCACCGGTCTCCGTAATGTACTTCTCTTGCATCACGTTATACGCGCTCTGAAAAACTATACCGGCTGCGTACATCAGAGACCATACAGCCCCTTTGGCATCCCAAGAACCGTCTAGCGGGATCGTAGAAAACCCGACAGATATAATAAGCAGAATAACAGACGGGATGATGAGCCGCTTTTTGTAGATGGTCAGCTTCTTCAAGAACAGTTTACGTAGCAAGACGCTTGGCAGGATAGGCAGACTAGCCAAAATAGCTTGCAGCATAATCGGCGTACGGCTAGGGTTAGCCGAGTACGTCATGCACAGAGACATCAGGCCCGTGAACAAGCCGGACAAGAATATCAGCAGCTTTTTTTCGGCCGGTATGATGATCTTGCCTCTAGTCAAAACAAAGTACGCGATGCCGAAGACGATCAGGAACTGTATCGATGTGATGGTCATGATAAAGTTCATCGACGTGTAGTACGTCAAAATGATCGGGATTGTTATGCCCTGCACGGCGCTCTTGACCGTGATGCCGAACACTAGGCCGTACAGCTTGAGACGTGAAAGACATTCGTTCATCGCATTTGTATTATATGTGAGCTGTAGTAGAGCTCTATGAACGGGCGTATTTTTCAAATTTTCCGAAAAAATTGAAAGAACATACTGCCTGTGATCCAGATTGTTCGATGCGGATTACTTTACAGTTCTGTTCAAAGCCAAGCTCAGCCCAGCTAAGCCAAGCCATAAATATGGATCCCTCAGACGATCAGCCAAAACCGACAAACCAGTCTGACCCCGCTTTGATGCAGAAATTACGAGAATTGCTGGATTTGCGAGTGCTGTTCGTCGGTACAGGCCCCGTGTCGTTCGAGGAGGGCGGGTCTCTACGGCTACCAAATGACTGGCGTCAAATTATGCCGCTTGAGCTCGTGAAATACATCGACACGAACCGACTTAAGATGCGCTACGATGATTGCAGACCCGAACCGTACATCCTCAATTCAGAGGTCCCGAAAGCATTCTGGCCCTTGTTTGTAACAAAAGACATCCGGCTCGATGGCCTCGATGTGATGCGTGAAACGATTCTGGCACTTCTCAAACGGCTCTTCCTAAATCTGCGGTCGATCGACTACGAAACGGTGTCGAATTCTGTCGCAGATCCCAAAAGCCCGCTCAGTAAGCCCGAGATCCAGAGCCTCATAGACAAATTAGACCGCGAGAATCCAGATGTTGTGATGGAGTTCAAGGCGCATTACAAAATGGGATTCGCCGAGTTTTTGCGCATACACGAAAAGCCGATGCTCAAGGCGTACGATGTTGTGTGGATCTTCGTAAAAGTAAACGACACCGAGGAGATTGTTGAAAAGCCAGAATTTGTTGCGCGCTTCCGTACGATCTGCAAGCCTAATTGCCTGATCGTGACGTGCGGATTCGACGGAACTACGCGCAAAATCTCAGGGTATCCGGGCGACCACAAGAACTATAGTGTGATGGATTACATTCATTGCATCCGCCCGTACTGGGGCCAGCCCATCTTCGACTACAAAGGGATAGTGCAGAGGGTGCAGTATATCACGCCGAATTTTGTGCCGATCGAATCCGGTGTGTACATGTTCAGGCCCAAGAACATGCGGCAAAAGAAGAATCGCAAAGAAAGAGAACGGATGGCCAAGTACCGAGCAAAAATGGCGATGGAAAACAACAAACTAGGCAGGCCGTTAAGCACATCTGCCCGATCTGAGTCAAACGTACTGCAGCTACAGCAGGCCGAATCTATTGAAAGTATCCAGCTCAAAGTCAAAGAGTCTGAAGCAGATAAAGCAAAACATTAATTTTTTATGATTCACAACTACACATCCGGGATGGCGGGCAGCAGGTTGAAGTACTTGGCCAGCCCTGCCATCATCTCAGTTCGCATGTAGATATTAGACGCGTACAGCAGGATGCCGATGATCAGAGTCCCCCACGCGTACGCTGCGACGGTGTGCGGCATTAGTTCGCCATACTTCTGCAAAAAGAACAGCGCCATAAAAGTCCCGGCGAATCCGTACAGCTGAGAGACGTCGTACATGTTTCCGATAAATACAGACGTCAGGGTGCTCATGATCGTCAAGATATTCATATTGATGTAGATACCGAACTTGGAACTATTCCCGATCGCCGAATCACCGACGCCGTTGTAGTACTTCGACGACAGGATGAGCATGCTCAGGTTGTAGACCAGAGGCCCGAGCCACAGAGCACCAGGCATGAACAGTCTGATCGGGCCGCCGATATTATTGATCTTCACAAATGCACCGCCACACATCACGATGAACGATGCTAGAGTCGCGGATGGGATGACAGATGGTTCGGAATACCCGAGAGCCACGTAACCCGGGCCGAAGCCGAATTGGAAACCGATCAGTGCCATGAGCAAGCATACGCTCAGAAAACCGGTCATCGATGACTTTGTATAGAGCGCTACCACACCATGGATACACATATTTGCAAAGTTGAACAGTGTCGGGCTATCCAGCTTAGTTCTGTAACCTGTCAAAACGGTCGTAGCCGTGATGCCGCAAGTAAAGAGCATGGCCCACACGTACGCCAGATCACCAAAGATCGTCGGTGAGTACGTAACGAGCGTAATTAGGCCGGTGTACAAAATCATCTCGATCAGCTGGATCGGCATGAGTATGATGATCGTCAGAAAGTAGATGCCGAACAACCAGATCACGGCGCTAATTATCATTCCGATCGATAGCACGAACAGAAAATTGCTAAACGTCAAAAGGGATGCGAGTTCCATGGCTTGCGTATTGCGTACTGTGTATTATAATATCGCTCTACCGAACAGCATATTCAGCCTCTATATATTTCAACTTTTCTATGACGGGGCGGTTATAACGGCATGGTTATAACGGCATGGTTATAACGGCATGGTTATAACGGAATTGTTATAACGGAACGGTTATAACGGAATGGTTATAACGGAGCGGTTATAACGGCTGCATTATAACGGCTGCATTATAACGGCTGCATTATAACGGCTGCATTATAACGGCTGCATTATAACGGCTGCATTATAAC
>Ga0315288_10012283_pt1 | contig 10773 bp, 12 predicted proteins | sample YL17G11_20_MG_FD_203454 | JGI IMG/M metagenome (GOLD analysis project Ga0315288, IMG submission 203454) | Sediment microbial communities from Yellowstone Lake, YNP, Wyoming, USA - YL17G11_20 | ecosystem: Environmental > Aquatic > Freshwater > Lake > Sediment | place: USA: Wyoming | collected...
CTTCTCTTTTAGCTTTTTCTTCAGCTTCTCTTTTAGCTTTTTTATCAGCTTCTCTTTTAGTTTTTTCTTCAGCTTCTCTTTTAGTTTTTTCTTCAGCTTCTCTTTTAGCTTCAGCTTCTCTTTTAGCTTTTTCGTCAGCTTCTCTCTTAGCTTCTTTTTCACTTAATTGAACGAAGACTGTCTCGTTAGCTTCTTCTTCAGCTTCCCTATTAGCTTTTTTATCTGCTTCTTCTTTAGCTTTTTTATCTGCTTCTTCTTTAGCTTTTTTTGCACGAGCTTCTCTTTTAGCTTCTTCTTCTTTAGCTTTTTTATCTGCTTCTTCTTTAGCTTTTTTATCCCATTTATAATACAAATCATAAATACCTACTCCTAATACAGCACCTAATGCCAACTTAAGTTTATCACTCATAAATGAAGCATTATTATTTAATTCTAATAAAAATGCCTCATATTTTGATTTAACAGGTTCTTTATTAAATAAATCTGGATAGTCACCATGTAATTTTTCAACATATTTTACAAATGGTTCCAAATCATCTAATGATTTAATATTATCCACATCATCTATCATAATATTGATATTTTCCATTATATATATACTATTGAGATTTATTAATAAAAGTTATGAAATCCAATAATTGGATATTTTCATTTGCCCCTATTTTCATCCTATAAAATATTTGTCCAGAATAATACATTATTGATGCTTTTTTAATATCATTTAATTTTGATGATTTTAATATTTCAGTTACAATTTGATTGATCACATTGTCTATCGGATATCCCAATGAAACAATGAATTTAGATACGGTCATTAATTCAACAATATTCTTTGCTAAAAATATTTTTTCTAAAATGTCTAATACAACATCTGTATATATACATGCAAAAATATTATAAACATCTTTAGTGGTTATAATATCGGAACCAGTTTCCGATGTAACATATAATGTTTGCATATCTTGAGTTGACATTTGATTAATTGTTTTATTGTTAATACTTTTTAACGCATATGTATATTTAATATTTTGTAATAATACAATTGCTTTTCTCATATCACCATTAGATATGTCTATTATATTTTCATAAATATTATTATCCAAATTAATATCCTCACTTTCAGCAATAATTTTTAGTTTATTAACCATTGATTTTGTTTCTAATTTTTTAAAATATATTGGATAACATCTTGATTTAATTGCATCGGTAATTTTACATATATAATTACAAATAAAACAAAAACGTGTCACTGTACTATATTTTTCGATAATAACACGTAAAGCATCTTGTGCTTCTTCAGTCATAGAATCTGCTTCATCTAATATAATTATTTTATATGCGGGAATAGTATCACCATTTGGACATTTAATAGTGGAAACATATTTTTTTGCTTCATTCGTTATATAATCTCTTACTGCATTAATACCTCTATCATCAGATGCATTAAACTCAATAACTCTATCATTAAAATGATCTTTAAATATTTCTCTACCAATTGCTAATATAGTTGATGTTTTACCTGTTCCTGGTGGACCATATAATAATATATGTGGCATATCACCTGTCGAAACATAACTATACAATAATGATTTAATAGTATCATCTTGTATAACATCATCCATCTTTTTTGGACGATATTTTTCAACCCATGGAATACTTAATTGTTTATTTAAGTTATCTATTTTAGTACTATTATAATTGTCATCTAAATAAAATTCCATCATGATTAAATGTATTTGCAGTTATTATTTTATATATAATTATTAATCAATTTTTTTACTTAATTATTATTAACCAAAAAAATTATTTAATTCCATTTTCAACTGGAGATAAAAATATATACATTTTACCCAATGTTGCTACTGATATTGATAATACTAAGGGAAAATCATTTTTTAAATAAATATCTATTGTTGGACATAATTTACCACATTTACTAAAAGATAATAGATTTTTTAGTTCATATACACCCTGTACAATTACAGGTGGTCCGGTTTTTTTCTTATCACTATGTATATCTTTGTATGTTTTTTTAAGTTTACCACCTTCATTTTTACCACGAAAAGAAATCTCATCGTTAAACGAAATAATTTCAACATATGTTGTATTATTATTAAAATGTTTACATATATTATGAAACTTTTCAGAAGCAATAGTGATTTTATTCTGAAATCCAGTTTGAGAAATTGGTAAATCTGGATTACGTATATCCATCAAATTCAATTCTAAATCAGTTTCTTCACTATTATCATTATTTCTGGTCATACTGCTAATATATAATATTCCCCTATCATTACTATTAATGTAAAATATAATAGGATCATCATCATTAATTAACTTCAACATACTATGCAAATAATTAATATCAACACCAATAGTTATTTTAGGTTCCTCGCAAATAAATTCATCAAACTTATCTGATTCCAAGTTCAATTTAATCAAAATACTTCTATCTTCGGTTAACCTTAAAATTCGTATACCTCCACCACTACCAGTTTTTTTAGTTTTTTTGACAGGTTCAACATCTTTAGATTTTTTAAATTTTTTATTTTTTTTGGAATCATTAACTGTTTCTTCAACTTCTTCATAATAATCGTCATCTTGGTTTTGATCAAGATTTTTATCAGGAGGAATAAAAACAATACAACAATCAGATATAACTGTACTCATCCTTTCAAATACCTGCTTTATGATCCCTGTATGAGATGTTTTAACTTGTAATATCCTATGTGGAGTATCATCAATTTGTTTATTTTTCTTAGTAGTTTTGTCCATTAATAGATAATATATTAATAATCTTTAAGTATCCATTTATATCAAAATAATTTATTATCAATTTTTTTGATATGAACATCATATGCCAATTATGATAACAATTTTAATATCTAAACTAAAAATATTTGCTATTAATATAATAATTTATGATGAATAAAAAAACATATCGTTTAGTTAATCCCCATATTGAAGGAACATTTAATCCTTTAGTTAAAGCTAAAAATCCACCAAGTGCTGCAAAACATATTTACCAAAAATTAGCAGAAACATTTACAAATAGTGTTCATAATTTTAATTTTGCTATTCAAAATATTGAAACAAAAGATATTACACATTTTAATATTAAAGAAAAAGTTAAAAAAGGAGGATCAACTGTTAATTATGAATTATCAAAAATTCCACCTGAAATAATCCCTGATGGAATTAACGATAAACTTGTTAAAAAAATAGATGAAATAGAATCTGGACAATATGGTGGTAACAAATCATCTAAATATGATGATGATACCGAAACAATAACTGATTCATCAACTGAAAGTGATTATTTAAATGATGATATGTATTTGCAACCCATTACAAAATTTACATATTTTTACATACCATATATTATAACAACACCAATTAAATTAATTGGATTAAACATGAATGATTATAATGATTTATTTACACCATCATTTAGTTATCCAATTAGACCAATCATACATATTAGAACTGATTTCATAAAGAAATTAATTTAAAGTATTAAATATTTTAAATTAATCTATTTTAGATAATCCTAATAATAATTTAGCTAAATTATTATTAGGATTTCATAAAGAAATTAATTTAAAGTATTGAATATTTCAATTAATTATTAAAATATAAATATTATCAAATATTATTATATAATAATGTCATCCAAACGTAAAAATAAAAATACAAATAAATCTAAAAAAAATAAATCTGAATCAGAAGAAGAAGTAGTTGAAAGTGAAAGCTATGAATCATCAGAAGAGGATACAAAATTAGCTGATAAACATTTTGCTAAACTTAAAAAAGAAATAGTTATTTGGTTAGATCATGATGATAAAATCAAAGAATTAAATGTAAAAATGAAGGAACATAAAGATGAAAAAAAAGAAAAGGAATTGTTAATAATGGAAATGATTAGTAAATTAGGTGTAGATGATGAACCAATGAACATTAGAGGTGGTAATGGTCAGTTGCGTGGTAAAGTATGTCGTCAAAAATCAGTCACTAAAGGTGCACTAAAAGATGAAATAATTAAAAATGCACTCATGGAAGCTATACGTGATGAAAAGAAAGTTGATCAATTAGTTAAAAAAATAGAAAGCAAACGACCAGTAACTGAAAGATATTATTTAAAACGTACAAAAGGTAGTAAAGACTAATACGATAATTAAAAAATTGATTAAATAATTATAATTATATATAAATAATTATAATTATTACTAAGATAGTACCGATAATGGCAGATCAAATTAATATTTTAACAATCACAGAAATTGAAGAAATATTAAGTAGCAAAAAATTTATTTCTTCCATCAAACGAAATGCATTAGAGGCTAGATTAGTTGATTTACAAAAAGAAGAAAACGAAAAATTTCCAACATTAATAAAAGAAACTACTCAAATTGAAAATAATATTAAAAACTTTTCATCAATCATCAATGAAACTATTTCACAACAAAATAACACAATTACATTAAACTTTGATGAAATTAAAAGGTTATATCATTATTATTCAATATATCGGATTAAATTATTACATGTCACATTAAAGAACAAAATTTTTATGTTAAATAGTATGGTTTATGTAAAGAATCCATATGCTTCATTATTTAAATCATACTTTGAATATGATAAAATGATGCATCAAGAAAATAACTTTAATGCATGTTTAAATATTTGTTCAGGATTGAGTTATATTGAAGATACACTAAAATATATATCAAATAAACAAATATTTGAAATAAAATATTTAAAAATAAAAGAAATCAACATTAATAAATTAGAACCAATTTTTGTTGACCAATTTGTTGATATTACAAATAAATTATTACTATTGAAAGACAACAATGATAAATTAATGGTGGATAAAATTATTGATGATATTAAAATGAAAATTGATGCATTAGAGAAAAATATGATTGATTATTGTAATCCATCATTAAATTGTGAATATTTGGTTGAAATTGATTGTTCAGGTAATATCATGCCTATTGGTATATATAATAATCATTATATTGATTGTGATGAGTATATTGATAAACATTATAGTTTCTATGATTATCAATCAAAAAAATTAAAATCAATGAAAATAGATGATTTAATTTTGTTGTTTGGTGAAAAATGCAAAATTGATGGTTTCAATAATTTTTTTTCTGTTAAAGTTGATAATAATGATTTTTATGTAAGATACAATGTAGTTGATTCATTATCTAAAGTTTATAGAGGGAATTTAGAAATTACAAACTATGATGGATTACCTTATTTAGCTTCAACATGGTTTATAATTAATGAAAAAAAAATAAATACTAAACAAATAAATACTAACCAAATAAAAAAAAATATAAATTATCATTCGCCAAAAATTAAATATATATTTGATGAGTTAAATAATACATATCCAAATATAATTAAAACTAATATGTATGAATCTTTTGATAATTTAGCATATTGCACATCAAGAATATAAATAATAAATAACATTTATTATTTACAAAATGGATGACTACGATGAAATATGTTCTGTAGATACAGAAATGGAATTGGAATATGATATATATTACACATATAAGTATTTAATGGATATGGTTAATAATGTTGATAGTGAATTATATAACCCTGATTTTTTTGCGTATTTAACATATAATAAGTTTAGGCGATGGGTATTAAATCAAAATAAATTAAATTATTAAATTATTTTGATTAGATTGGATTACATATTCCTTTAATGTTAGTATCAGGTTCGATTGTAGATTGTAACCATGGACCTGTGTTAATCTTTGGGTTGACTATATCTCCTCTGATATCATGTGTTCCATTCTTTAAGGATGATGAAACTGTATTTACACCCATATGTACTTTAGGATGAATTAAATGTGTACCCTTTATTTTTTTCGTTGTTTGTAATGGTGTAACATCAAACCAATCTTCATCTTCTTGTGGTAACATTTTATTAACATCATATAAATCTTCTACATCTTTGTATGATCGTTTAGTAAAGTTATTTTTTTTGTAATCAAAATCACGAGAATCACTGTCCATTGGATTTCCATATACATCATCATTATCTAATGGAAGTTTTTTCAACATTCTTTTTTGTTCATATGATAATTCTCTATGGTCATATTTGTCTGATGCGTATGGTTCTTCCATCTTTCTAGTATTTATTTGACGTTTTTTGCCGTAATTATTAAATGGACCATGCACATCAGCTCTTGGATTATATGGTGAAAAACTACCTGTTCCACCTTCTAATGGTCTATCTTCAATTGAATATTGACTTATTAAATCATCAACTAAATCACCTCTAACATCATCTTCCATTCTATTTGGAAGATCTTGTGGTTGAATTGGCACATCAAGTCTCAAATCGGCAGGATATCCTATTGTCCCTTGATTTTTTATTGGATCGTTACCACTATTTAAGTAATAAATAACTGCAATCACTATTGCACCAATAAATAATCCAAGTAATAAATTAGAATCAGATTTCATTATATTAATAATTTGAGATATTTATATTTTTATTAATTATAAAATTATAATTAATAAAACCATGATATTTGATAAAAAATCTATCTAAAGTATATAAATTTAATCATGTCAGTTGATAAATCAATTATTAATGAATATTTAAACGGTAACTACCAACATTTACGAACTAATTTAAATAAGCCAATAAATGATAAAGGTGATACTATATTACATGTTATAGCTTCTAAATTAGATAAGGATATTTTGGAAAAAATAGAAGAAAAATATATTAAACCATCCATTAATATTCAAAATAAAAATGGTGAATGTCCAATTCATAAAGCTTTGTATGCAATTAAAGAAAATGATGAAAATGGCTATGATTTTATTACATATTTGATTGAAAAATGTGGAGCTGACCCAAATATTCCAGATAATGATGGAAAAATTATTGGAGTAGATGAAGGTTCAATTGAATTAAATTTCACCGAAGAAAGAATAAAACAAGATGATCGAACAGATGATACAGAAAAAATTAAAATATTTTTTAAAAACTTTAAACAAACTGGTGGAGTTAGAAAAAGTAAGTTAATATTATCTGATTCTGGACCAAATGATTCATTCGATTTAAATTCAGAATGGTCAAATGATAGAATTAAAACTGATCCTGATGTTACTAAAAAATACAACGATATATTAGAAAAAATTAAAGTTGTTTTAGATGTTGATGATGAAACTGGTAGAATATATCGAGCAATTTTAAAGAGTCAAATATTAGAAAAACATCCTGAACTTAGAAAACGTGAGATGGATGCTGAAAAAATAGAAAAAGTTAGATTATTATTAGGTGAAACCGATAAAGATGCCAAAAAGGTTTTAAGCAAAATAACAAAACAAATGGTAGAAGAATTAAGATCCAAATTTTCTGAACAAAAACCAAAAACTACTGAAAAAGAAAAAACTGTTAAAAAACCTAAAGATAAAAAACCTAAAGATAATAAAGATAAAAAAGATAATAAAGATAAAAAAGATAAAAAACCAAAAAAGCCATCTAAAAAAGCATCCGAAAATGGATATTTACATTCAGATGAATTGATATTTTCGCCTAATTATTAATTTTGATTATTAAATTTAATTATTAAGTTTAATAATATAAATACAAAATGATGTAAAATAATATAATTATGGATAAAAAATTTAATATTGTTACTAAATTAGAAAATGATGCACCATTTGGACAAATTAATTTATGCACAATATCATTTTTAACACCAGAAAAAGTAGATAAATCTAAATACTTAGATATTTATGGATTCAAAGTTTATAGTGGATATAATAATATGGAAATGGCAAATGCTGATGCTGTTAAAATTAAAAATGATAACAAAAATCATGATGTATATATTTCAGAAATTGGTAAGATATACTCATGGGATGATGCAACAAAAGCCGATTCATTGGAGTATGACAATCTAAAGTTGAACTCTTTAGAAAAAACTAGACGTGAACATGTTGCTAAAGCAAAGTTGATGGCTGAACAATACAAAAATGATATTAAACATAAAACAAATAATTCAAATGTTGAACGAAAAAGTGCACAAATAGAGAGAATGCAAAATAAGTTATATTCACAAGGAAAAATTACAAAGAAAGAATTGGAGATGATAACAAAACAAAATAAAACTGTTAATGAAATAAAGGAAGAAGCACAAATTAGGTCAGTTGCAGATAAGGAAATGGAAGAAGCATTTTTAACTGATTATTTAGATGAAAGCGAAACTTCTGGATTTAAATATGGATGTATTACAATTTATTCTCCTGATTATGTTAACGGTTTAAATATGGTTTGTTTTAAAGTGAGAGGATTATTTGAATTATTAGAAGAAGCACAAGAAAGGATTGAACGATTAAAGAAAATTTCGCCAAAAGATAGATGTTGGATATTTGAAGTAGGAAAATGGAATGTATATTCATGTGTAGATGATATTCCACCAGAAACTCAATTGAAAAAACTTAATTATGCAATGAAATGTCATCTTGATAATATGGTAGTCGAAAATGAAAAATTTGATAAACGTGTTAAAGATGAACTTGCTAAATCAGAAAAGGAAACTACTGAAAGAAATAATAAAATTATTGAGGATAAATTAGAGAAACCCAAACCAAATGTTAAATCAGTAGGTAAAACAGAAGATGATAAAAATATAGAATCAATCTTTAATTTTTTGAAGGATGATGAAATAGATGAGATGATGGCTAATAAGAAAACAAATACAGTAGGTGAATCAGTTGTTATTGATATTTGATATAATAAACATTATAATAATATTTATTATATAATTATATGAGCGCAACTAATACGGTTATTAAATTGTTATTTATTATTGGATTAATTTTGATTATTATTAGTTTAGTTAAAGCATACAATAAGGGTGATCCACCTAAAACAGTATATAGGTATATACCAAGGACATTTATAGAAGATCAAGAAAATCCAGTACCATTAGATGATATATTTTATAATATGTTCAATAATCCAACACCATGGGTTGCAAGTGTAGATGTAGAACGTAGAAAGAGTGATATTGGAGAAAACATCAATAAATATTACCTAACACAAATTTAACTAAACTTTTTCAATTTTGAGATCAATATCATTTTTACGTTTACCAAATAATCTACTATTATCTGCTCCATGAGCTTTTATGTTATCAATGACATAATTTTTATTATAATATTTATGATGGATATCAATAAATTTACTTGATCCAAAACTAAATTTTCTTTCTTTGGCTTTGAACCAAAAAACTTTTTCTTCTATTGTATCGGTAGGTTTCCTATTATCGACAACCATTGAACAATGATCTTTAGTACATTCAGTAAAAACTTTATCAAATACAGTTAAGTTTGGAAACATACTAGCATAATTTTCATATAACTTCTTTTTATTGATTTGTGAATCTTCTTTTAGTAAAAACACATAATCAAAATTTAATCGTAAATCAGGTGTTATTCCTAATGGTGTCTGCATGATTAATATATAAGTCAATTGATAATGACGACCATTCATTAAAATTTCTGTAATACTTTGATCTTTAGCCCATTTACCTTTTTGACTTAAACAATCATCCATAATTAAAATACCTTTTGCATCAATTTTTAAACCTTTTTTTCGTTTGTCTTCTGCTTTTTTAATCATTAAAACTTGTCTTTCAATAATTTTCGTAAAAATCGTCACTTTAATATCATAATGAATATAAATATCTGGAAAAAACTTTTTATAGAATGGATTTAAACGATCAGTAGGTGATATTACTGCACCACAAGGAATTTTTCTTAAATGAAATGCTAATTCACGAGTAACCCAACTTTTACCTGTCCCTCTTTTAGCAATGATAACTATTGATGGATTAATTACCATTTCAGATGCTTTAAATTCAACTATTTTAAACTTACTGAAATCCATTTGATAATATATCAGAAAAAAATTAACTATTATAAAACAATATGATAATAATATATATGTTATTATACGTTATTATCATAATTATAGCAATTTTATTAGTAATTATTTTGTTAAGAAAAATCTATTATATCACCCCCAAAAATACTACCAAAATATCAAACTTACCTGAGACACCAAATTTAGATTATGATAAAATAGATTATGGACAATCATTCTTTATGAAATGCGATGGTTATGTTAATTCATTTAATGGTGAAGTTGATGATTGGATGAGAAGTATTGCAATTAATTGTAGTGAGGGTACAACATATAATGCAGGATTAGAAAGAGGATTAGCAATGCCATATGAAACGAATATCGGAAAGTATAATAAATTAGATATTTACTATGATAAGGATAATGTTGATGAAATAACTTTTTATGATACCAATAATAAAAAATATAAATGGGGTTTTCATAGGGAAAACGATATATTGCAACCTAATACAGATTGTGGAAAAGGATATATAATAGGATTATCTGGTATGAAAACAATTAATGGTATAGCTAGATTAGGTGTAATATGTAAGGATTAAATTGAATGGAAAATTAAATGTGTCACCGAATTCGGTACATTATCTTTTATTGTTTGATTGAAATAGTCACAAAAAGTTAAAAAGTTAAATGCGTAACCGAATTCGCTATACAACCTTCGATTGGTTGATTAAAATTTTCATCAAAAGTTAAATGTGTAACAGAATCAGATATCCAACCTTCTATTTGTTGATTAAACCAATAACCAAAAGTTAAATGAGTAACTGATTTAGGTATATAACCTTTTATTGTTTGAT
>Ga0315288_10012285_pt1 | contig 10771 bp, 9 predicted proteins | sample YL17G11_20_MG_FD_203454 | JGI IMG/M metagenome (GOLD analysis project Ga0315288, IMG submission 203454) | Sediment microbial communities from Yellowstone Lake, YNP, Wyoming, USA - YL17G11_20 | ecosystem: Environmental > Aquatic > Freshwater > Lake > Sediment | place: USA: Wyoming | collected...
CGCTATTCTCGATAGGATTACCCACCACGCACTGATCCTTAACATGAATGGACAGAGCTTTCGCAGAAGGTAGAGAGACGTGAACTTTATACTCAAGGAGGTTGGTTAGCTTAAATAGGGGGTCAAAATCGGATCGGCGCGAGGGGTCAAATTTGGATCGGCGGATACACTCCTGAGTCTCAAAACTCGGGGATGGACAGGTGGACGCTCTTACACAGCCGCTATTGAGCATTTTTGGACCGCCAGTGACATCAGCACCCGATAAAAATCAACTAGAAGTTGACCTGTGAGAGGAGGAGGGTAATCTCGTGCCATTTCCCGAGATTTAAACTCGATCACGCAAAAAAATGGAATCTCTGGCTCATACTCTAAAGCTAAATGTTCTATTAGCGAGTTGTTGCCCTCCTTGAATATAATCCAATTTAAGTGTATAGATTCCAGTCACCCACGACGAGGTTGGGACTATAGATAGCCAATAGTCACAATGGACTGGTTGGTTTATAGCGACTGACGATATAGCAAAGACATCTTTTATAACAAAAGCAGCAGGAGCATAAGGAGGCATTCCAGGCGTGTCTATCTTAAAATTGGCAGCATTCAATCCACAAATATCCTGCTGAGTTGCTGGGGATGTAACATTGACACTGACGTTTACTGGCTTGCTGTTGCCGGGCGAAGCCGGAGCTATATTTATTAAATTAATGTTTATGTTTGGCGCGAATAGCTGGGGATTCAATGATGGTTTTAATAGGGAAATTTGGCTAGGAGACTTAGCAGCGGGTAGAGCTGCATTAACCATACTTACGGCCAAGACAAGCAACAAAGTAAAGGCCAGAGCTTTTGCTTTTTTCATATCTTACCACCCTCTTTGCGCAATATGGGCAGATCAAGGCCGAGTTCACGGTCGAGATCTATGTCTCAAGAACTTCACAGCCCGAACTGCCCATATAGTATCGGGAGCAATTAGTTCATCAAGTTTTTCATCCCGGCTCCATCGCAATGGCCGGATGCTGGAGGGCCTGGCCGGCCAAGCGTCGCAAGCGCTCTAAACCCACTCAAGCCGGGCTGGACGCCATCCAAACCGATTAAGATATCGAAAGTGCTTGGCCTCATTTCTTTTTCTGGCAGCTGGAACATTTCTTGTCATGCCAATTCTAGGCTACGAATTTCAAGCTTCAACTTCAAGTGCCTGCTCGATTTGGTCCAATTCCGATCTCCTAGCTCGGATTCGCCATTTTCGCCAATTTTGAGACTTGCATCTGGGGCATCGTTTCGGGTTCTTGAGCCGAGGCTGACAGGGATAACCACATCTATTGCAGGATATTAATTTCATGCATTATATTAGTATTAATAATAATATATAAAGGAGGTGGCTTTACAATAATAATATATCAGCCTAGGTACGAGCGCTGCCTTAAGAAAGACTCTAGTACCACAGGATCGTCGCATCATGATACTCTACGCTTGCCAGAAGGATCTTCAGTTCAGGCTAACTAAAGCAATCCTCGCTGAAGTCTTTTTGTTTTGCTGAGCATGCCTAGACTACAGGACCATGAGAGACCAGGAGAGGCAGGATCTCTCTGCCGAGGCAATGCGTATCATCTGGCAAGCATCCCTGCCTCCAAATAGCCTATTTCAGATTTTAGCATACCGATCCTTTGCACACCCATCTGACCGCTTAAACTTGAGCAATGGGCTGCACTAGAACTACTGGACGTATTTGATTCTCTATTTTATCGGGCTCTCCGCAGTTGGGGCAGTTGTCCGGTGTCGGAATTGGGATCTTATCCACTATCACCGATAACTCAGGCTTCAAGAATTTGCTGCTTCCGGATGAGGACGATTTTATCATAAATGTGCTGCCAACGCCCCCCATATCGCTTATTTGAGGCACCTCGGCCAAGTCCTCATGGCTCACTTCCCAATTATGGGTTTCTAGTGCGCTGATCCCTGAATCACTGTTGGTGTCCGCATTGACCGAAGCCCCGCTGGGAATCGAACCGGAGATTGCGCTAATGATGTAGTAGTTATACTCTCCGTGATTATATGCCTGGCCGTTATAGATCTCATACTCGGTGTTGGAGGGATACGCATCTTGATCGGATCGGCAGGCCGTGGAGACGAAAACCTTGGAGCCTTGAAGGCTGTCAATGAATCCTCCGCTGCGGCACTGCTGCATGAATATGGCTGCCTTTTGGAATGGCAAAGCCTTCAGCTTGGATGCGAAATGGCCTTCATCCATCCACGCATCCATTAAGCAGAGATAGGCAGGATTTCCTCCAGCACCATGGTCGAATGTCCAGACCAGAAGGCTGTCTGAAGATTTCATCTGAGCGATGCCATTTGTCGAGTCCCCATTCTTCAGACCATCGAAGACCTTATCCACCCAAGCATATGTAGCCGGAAAATCAGTTACCGTTTCTGCACTCTGGTATGCCGGATTATTGGAGGGATGATCAATCCCGCTGCCGTAAAGGACGTATATGTTCTCTGGAGAATAGCCGGCATTGCGCAGCGTTTTGTACATCCAGCAGGTGTCGCTCCAGAAACATTCGAATCCATTTTCGGCTACATCTCCGCAGATGAGTACGGCCACCTTAGTGCCAGCGACTGAAATGGCTCCGGGAAATATTATAACCTTTGAGCCTGCTGCCGATCTGTCCAGGATGCTGGTCGGCTTGGAGGCCAAAAGAGCAGCTATTTTTATAGGGTTGACTTGCAGACGGTTGGCTTCTCCTGAGAGGATCCCGACGGCATTATCCTTTGCGAAGATGCCCTTCGGCTTTGGATCCGTCACTGAAATGGCATCGGCTGATAGTTTCATATTTGAATCAAAACGTCTGAGCTGTTTTGAGCTGCCATCAAGGACAAAGAGGTTCCCTGCACTATAAGCCATGGCCGAGGGATCGGGGCCGGGCGCCCAGACGTGGGAGATTATCTTGCCGGTCTGTGGATCTATTTTGAATATGGAGCTGGAGAATCCGGCTCTAATGCCGACGAACACATATTTGCCGTCCGAGGCGATGCTTGCCAGCTCGCCCTTCTGCAGCACATCTCCGGCCAATATACCTGAGGTATCCAGCTGCGTCAGGTCCAGGAATTTCTGAACATTGCTTGTCGCCGGATCAAACATGTAGATTGTGTTGTCGGCTGAACTACCCACCAGGAGCGTGCCCTTATCATAAGTGGTTATACCTGCCACCTGGCTTATTGGAATAGCTGCAGATTTGAGCATATTACCCTGTGAATCGAACTGCGCAATCTGGCTCATGCCTGCTCCCCAGGTGGATTTGTCAACCAGAGTCAGGGCGGTCATGTCAGCCAGAGATACAGCCACGGCTGTCGTGACCCCAGGAGCGGTTATAATCTGTCCGCCAGTCAGCATTGGCTGCCGGATTCTCTGCGCTTCTTGCGCCGTCGAGGTTATGAGTCCACATACTAGAAGCACAACCAATAGAGCGAATATAGCTTTAAAACCGTTCATACCATTCACCTCTTATCAGATGATCAGTCCCTAGCCGATATAACACCAGGCTTCATCGCCAGGAAACTTCAGTAATTGATTTAGATATTAATAAACCTCGAAGCTTAAAATCCTTTTGCTAAAAGAGATTGGACATATACATATTTCTGCGATTCTCAGGTCGCCTGAGCTGGTACGAGCTTCTTAGCATATGATTCCATTATTTACTGGTCAATACGTGCGGAAATTCCCATCCCCTGCGCTATAGATATCAATTTTATCAGATTCGACAGGCATTTGTCCTTCAAGCCAAGGCTCAGGACGATCCTGAACAAATAGGACAACGAGATGGCTGGCTGGGTCGGTGTCCGGACCATCGAGCATCTTTCCCGATTCGTGAGACTTCTGAAGCAGAGATGTTTTTTGAGCATAAACTTGGAGACGAGATCACGAGCTCGCCCCGCGAATATTCCCCGAAGATACCACTCCATAGTTGATATGTTCTAGATGCTTCTCGATTGAATAATATAATCTGATTAAAATCAGGAAAAAAAGAAATAATAGGAAGATGTAATAAAATAACATTAAAAAAATGAGGGAACTATGGCAACCAACAAGGAAGAAATGAGGATTAAGATAATTGAAGACGGTCCATATCGAATTACAGGTGGATTGCCACTATACGAACAGGTAATAGTAACTGATGAAGCGGGCCACACCCGCGAGCTAATTGATGAGAAAGAGTACCCTCTGCAGGAGACCTATATCTTGTGCCGTTGTGGTTGCTCTAAAAACAAGCCCTTCTGCGATGGGACACACCGGGAGATCGGTTTTGATGGCAGTGAAACAGCCAGCAGAAAACCCTACCTGAAAAAAGCGGAGGTATTTGAAGGCCCTGGGCTGCAGCTAACCGATGCCCATGAGTTCTGTGATCACTCTCGTTTCTGTCTGCGATCTGGTGGGATAAGGAATCTGATACAAAAATCAGACGATCCAGAAGCCCGACAGACCGCCATGGAAGAGGCCATGATCTGCCCATCGGGACGGCTGGTGCTGTGGGACAAGAAAACAGGCAAACCCTTTGAGAAGGATTTTGAGCCATCTCTGGTGCTGGTACACGACAAACAAAAAGGATGCGAAGGCCCTCTCTGGGTTCGAGGCGGCGTTCCTATTGAATCTGCAGATGGCAGTATGTACGAATCCCGCAACAGAGTGACCCTCTGCCGCTGTGGAAAGTCAGAGAACAAGCCTTACTGTGACGGCAGCCACTGGATGAATAGCCAACAGAAGCTAGAGTTCAGGAAGAAGTGGGGACTGGGCGGGATCTGAATCTGCTGCCTCTGCCTTGCGAAGGGATATTCTCATCTGCATCACATGAAAGCGATGCGGAATTTCATTTTTCCTGTTGACTTTCCGATTGCATTGGACTCTACAATGTTGAGCTGCAGCGCGGTAGTTCTGATGACGTCAGAGGCTCCGAGGAGCATAGCAGATCAGGAGCTAGGCGAAAATCTCCTTAATTCACACCGCGTTTATGTAAGCTCTGCCGGACGGCATACCAATGTGACAGATCTCCGCCAAGAGCTATTTTAGTCCCTCAAACCCAAATGGCACAAGCACAGCCCAGATAGTGGAGCCCTAGTCAATCCCTGATTCCTTCTCCTTGGACAGCAAAGCCGCCACTGTGGCGATAACCATGCATATCAGCATGAAAAGCCATAGGCCCTTATAGGACTGAAGAGACCTGGTGGTCAGCATCAGACCGGAGGCATGCTGCAGTATGGCCCCGCCGGCAAAGGGGAATATGTTGAGAGCCGCGGTGCTCGTCCCCACGATGGTTATAGGGAACAGCTCCTTGATCTGAGCAAAGCTCACCACCAAAAACCCGCCGAAGAAGCCAAACACGAAGTTTATCGCCATATAGGCCTCATGGCTATTGATCTGTCCAGCGGTCATCCATATTATCGCCCAGGTGATTGTATATACCACAGTCCCCACGATGAGCACCTTCTTGCGGGACTTCAGGATCTTGTCGGAGATGTATCCGGCAGTAGGGCAGCCGATGATCATGCCTATCCCAATGAAGGTGAGCACCAGGCCGTAGGTGGCCTTGTCCCACCCCAGGATGTCGTGGAAGAAAGGTCCCGCCCACAGCCCTTGATAGACCATCATGCTGCCGTACATGAAGAAGAACCATATGGCCAGAGGCCAGAACTTCATGCCAGCCCCAAACGTCATCCTAAGCGCCTTGCCCATGGGGATCTCCTCCATCATCTGGGCCTCGGGAACCGATTCGCCCAGCTCCAGGGCCTCGATCTCCTGGATGCTGGGGAGATTCATGTCATGGGGACGGTCGCGAGTGATCATCCAGGCCAGAGCAGCCAGGACGAGCGTGATCGCTCCCAGCATGATGAAGACCTGCTGCCAGCCATAGGAGGCGCACATCAAGGCCAAGGGGCCGGCCGCGCTCAGGGCACCGATGTTGCCCACTGCTGCCAGAATGCCGGTTAGCGATGCGAACTCGTTCTTGCGGTACCAGGCGGCCAGGATCTTCATGAGTGGGATATAAACCATGGCCACGCCTATGCCGATCAAAAGACGGCCGGCGATGACCAGCTCGAAAGTGGAGGCCATCCCGGTGAGGATAGCGCCCGCCGCTGCCACCAGCGTAAAGGTGCTGATCGTCTTGCGTGGCCCCCAGCTGTCGGTCAATAATCCCGATGGCAGCTGCATGATAGTGTAGGCGTAGAAATATGCTGAGCTCAAGAGGGCGATGGAGGCCGCACCCACTCCGAAGGTGGCCTCCAGGTCGGTAGATACAACCGCCGTAGACACCCTGTGGAAATACACAAAGAAGTAGGCTGTGGCCAGGACTCCGAACACCGCCCATCGGTATCTTAGGACCATCCTCACTTTGCTCTCTTCTACAGCCATGACTATACCATCCTGATCATCGGACAGCACGATCTGTCCTATGGCAGTGGATTGGCTAGCCATTATTAAGTTGTGGGTGAGGAACATGTTCTTCAGGGTTGGTCCTGGAGACCATTAGCAGGCCCTAGCCCTTATTCAGATATCGGAATACATAGTGAAAATTCCAGGAGAGAATCGAAGGATTAATATGGCTCAAGCTGAGCTGCGAAAGATAACTATGACAATTGCTTTGAAGCGCCTCTTGTGGAACCATTTTGCTGGCAGGCTCCTGGAAGATCTATGGGCGCCCAAAAATTTAAATTTCTATTTATCTATAGCAATACTATTGCAATGCAGGAAAGAGAGGGAACGAGGACCACAAAGCAAGCATCTTCGTTCAAAAGTGACCGATAAATGCCCTAGTAGAGGAATAAAAGGCGATTTCATGAATGTCCAAAATAGAGTCGCTATTGTGACCGGAGCGTCATCGGGTATCGGCCTTGCTGCTGCCAGACTTCTAGCAAAACGTGGCGCAAGAGTTGCCCTGGTCTCACGCTCGAAAGAGAAGCTAAAGAAGCTCTCGGCAGAGCTTGCCAATTCGATTGCTGTTCCAGCAGACATGACGAAGATCCCCGAGATCAGAAGCATGGTGGAGCAGACTGCAGAGCACTTTGGAGGCGTAGATATCCTGATCAACAATGCCGGTCAGGGATACGACGCTCCTGTCGAGGAAACCAATATCGATGTCTTCCATTATATCTTTGATCTGAAGGTTATAGGCCCGCTTGTTGCCATGCAGCAGGTCATCCCCCACATGAGGCGGCAAGGAGAAGGAGCCATCATCAACATCAGCTCCGGCACGGCATTGATGTATCTGCCGAATATGAGTGCCTATTCGGCCACGAAGCGAGCGCTAGCTAACATCAGCTTAACGGCAAGGGAAGAGTTGAGAAAGGACAACATCACTGTGAGCGTGGTGTATCCGTATATCACGCTCACCGAGTTCGAGAAAAACACCATCAGGGCTAGCGACGACCAGATGGAGCAGGCGGAGAATGCCCCCTTTCCACCTGATTCCGCGGAATATGTGGCCCAGAAGATACTTGAGGGCATAGAAGGCGGAGAGGCTGAGATCTTTGCGCACTCTTGGATGAAGAATTGGCCGCGACGTGAAGCCTGAAGATGTTGCCATGCTTTGCTAGTGAGATTGACAAAGGAGAGTTTTGATAGAGTGCGGTAAGCAGGAAGATCTCATGGTTAGAAAGGCGGAGAAGCTAAGGGTGACAGGAACCTGTCCCTGGCATGCTAAAAATTGGAGGAGAGCATGTGCTTTTTCTCAGGATTTCAGATCTGAGGTGCAGTGAGGGCAGCGAATGGCCTCTTTGGGTATGCTTTCCTTGCAGAATTGGCACTCCTTGGTGTTGGGCGGAGGAGGGGGCACTTCCTTGCGCTTCATCTGATTGATGCTCTTGATCACGAAGAAGATGGCCAGGGCCACAATCAGAAATTCGATGATGGTATTGATAAAAACGCCATAGTTGACAGTGGGGGCTCCGGCAAGTTTGGCCGCGTCCAAGGACGCATAGGCCTGCCCATTCAACGCTATAAACAGGTTAGTGAAGTCTACACCGCCCAGAAGGAGCCCGATAGGGGGCATTATAACATCGTTCACCAGTGAGCTAACAATCTTTCCGAAGGCCGCGCCCAAAATGAAGCCCACAGCCAGGTCCACGACATTTCCTTTCATGGCGAACTCTTTAAACTCAGAGGCAATTCCCATATTTTTTTCACCTGCTAATGAATGTGAATATCAACAATATATTTTTTTTGGATTATAGCAAGCTTTCCCGTAGAAGGATTGCCAGAAGAGGTATAAGTTGTCTTGAGATAATTTCAGCCTCCACAGGAGATCAGGTAGTCTACCTTGATTAGGCTGATCCATTCTCCTCTAAGATGGCGCTACCTCGGAACTGTCCTCTGCTGAGCGGGATCCCCTGTGGCAGGATCGCGGGCGAAATATGAGAAAATAAGCGCCATGACTGCAGCCGTCGCCCCAAATAGGAAACTGGCATGGTACCCCAATAGGGATAACGCCGGCGTAAGACGAGGCACAATTGGAGTTCCGTCACGGGCCAGGCCGCCTGAAATAGCAGCTTCGATAAAGATGATCTCAAAGAAGGCAACGCCCAGTACCAATCCGGAATAATTCGATGTCATCAGGATCCCGCTTCCACTGCCTTTCGATTCCATGGGGCAGTGGCTGAGAATGAGCTTTCTATTAGGCGCTATAAAAGACACTATTGCTCCCCGAAAAAGACAGAAGGATACAACGATCAGCAAAATGTCGCTCGTATTGCTCAGCAAGCTAAACACAAGGCCTGTAGCGATCATCACAAGTATGGCAGCTATGCACACTGGCCGGCAACCGTATCGATCCGCCAGGCGACCAGCTAGAGGAGCAGAGACCATCGAGAATAATGCCGAACCCATGATGATGAACCCGGCATTGAGGGGATCGATTTGTCTGCGCAACATCAGGAAGAGAGGAAAGAGAAAACTGTTTCCAGCAAATACTGTATAGATGAGGAAGGACGAGATGAGGGCAAAGGAAAAATCTCGATTCCTGATGAGACTGAGGTCGAACACCGTGGACTGATTCCGTCTGTAATGCAACAGGAATAATGTCCCAGAAACCACTGCGATCAGAGAAGATGCCTGCAGATAGAGGACGCTTCTCCCCTGGATAGGAATGAGACTAAATCCTGCCAGCACAGCTAGAAGGAAGGTGGAAAACAAAAAAGATCCCCGAAGATCGATGGGCAGATCACTGCTTCTGGTGGTCGGCTCAGTCAGCACATACTTCCCCAAAAGGAGTCCTGAGATCCCGAGAAGGATATTGATGAGAAACACCCAGCGCCATGTCAGACTGTGGATGAACATGCCGCCGAGCCCAAAACCTATTGCACTCCCAAATGCAGCGGCGGCAGTCAGGTATCCCTGCGATCTCCCCTGGGATGAGTAAGGGATAAGGCTTGCCACCAGAGCTGGTCCTGCCATGGCGATCATAGAGCCGCCTATTGCCTGAATCATCCTTGCTCCGATCAAAGAGAAAATATCCCATGATATTCCGCACAGGAGTGAAGCAAAAGTGAATAGGCCCATGCCTCGCATAAAGGTCTTTTTCAGGCCTTGCCTATCACCAATTCGCCCGATGACGGTAAAAAGACATGCTGTAACCATCAGATAGCTAGTTCCTGCCCAGGTGGCAACTGAGAGCGGGACATTTAAGTCCTCCATGATGGGAGAGAGGGCGATGTACATAATGCTCAGATCCAGATTCGTTATGATCGAGCCCAACGATAATGTTAGAATAATCAGCCCATATGATGCCTCCGCCGGCTGATCCAAATATTTTATGGCTATTGTTCTCCGCTCCTTCGCCAGAATTGTACACTTTGATCCTCCTATTTGTATTTCACCCAAATGCCAGAATGTTCTCGGGCAGATAATCGATGTTGGTAGCGCACTCTTTGACAATTTTGGCATCCAGTTATACAATATGAGCCCTGGGTGCGGCATCAGATTAATCCCATGATCATCACAAATGATCAAATTTACATTTAAATATTAATTAGAGGCATTATGGATATCCTTTAAGCCCTTGATCACCGCCTCTACATGTCCTTTAACCTTAACCGATCGCCAGATCTGAGCAATATGTCCATCAGGATCGATCAAGAAGGTGGATCTTATGACGCCGTATCCCTCTCGGCCGTACATCTTTTTAAGAGCCCAGAAACGCCAAAGGCGTCCATGATCTTGTGGTCGAGATCGCTGAGAAGCCTTATCTTTAAATTGTGCTTCTCGGCGAATTTTCTCTGGCTTGCGGGCGAATCTGGACTGACTCCCAAAACGTCTGCTCCAAGAGCGCGGAAAGATTCTTGCGCAGCAGTGAAATCCAATGCCTCACGAGTGCAGCCACTGGTATTATCCCTGGGATAGAAGTAGAGAACCACCCAATGTCCCCGGAAAGAGCTGAGACATACTTCATGCCCATCGCTTGCGGGCAGGCAGAACTCTGGCGCAGCATCTCCTACTTGGACCATATGAGGATTTCGAAAAACTTCTCTATCGCAAATTATATATACTATTAATACTATAATATAGTTAATGAAGACTCTCATCGATTTTGCCATAAGGGCAGAGTATAACCGGATCAAAGCACTCGGTGATCCTTTATCCGAAATCGGATCGCAGATTGACTGGGAGCGATTCAGATTTTTAGAGCCTCTTATGTATAAAAATAAGACTAGCCGTGGAGGACGTCCTAATATTGATCCTGTGATTATGGTGAAGCTGCTCGCGCTTCAGCATTGGTATGGCCTTTCAGATCCT
>Ga0315288_10012289_pt1 | contig 10770 bp, 4 predicted proteins | sample YL17G11_20_MG_FD_203454 | JGI IMG/M metagenome (GOLD analysis project Ga0315288, IMG submission 203454) | Sediment microbial communities from Yellowstone Lake, YNP, Wyoming, USA - YL17G11_20 | ecosystem: Environmental > Aquatic > Freshwater > Lake > Sediment | place: USA: Wyoming | collected...
GAGCAGGTAGATACCCCTGGCGAGTGAGTAGTGAGTGGTGAGTAGTGAGTAGGAATACGAACCGGCTGCATGGTGGCCGCTGGCAAGCGTGCTGACCAGCTTGCCGGTGATGTCGTATAGTCTGAGGTTGACGTTGCCCGGCACCGGCAGAGAGTAGGTGACGACGGTCGCGTTCGTGAACGGGTTGGGCGAGACGCTGAAGCTGAACTGCGGGCCGCACGAGGACTGCTCCTGGATGGACTTCTGCGTGCGGGCCGCTGACATCGGATAGTCGATTGGCGGCAAAGGGCCGTACTGCCAGAACTGCAGGGTGTTATTACCGCGGAAGGCATAGAGGGCGCGCGCTTCCCCGTCACGGGCATAGGCCAGCGCGCCGCCGCCCTTCACGCATTTGGTTGTCCCGCCGCCCAGCGGCATCTCCGGCGCGAGATACCATCTGCGCTCATCGCAGTGGTAGGCCCAGAACTCGTTGGTGTTGCCGCCCTTCAGGCCGTAAACCGTTCGGCCCTGGTAGGCAATACCGGCGCCGTCCTTGACTTTCTTCTTCCTGGTCCCAGGGGGCGCAATCCTGGGCATAGTTTCGCAGGTCAGCCAGTTGTTGCCGCTGATGCTGTAGGCGTTGAACTCGTTGTAGCTGCCTTTCAGCGCAAACAGCGTGTCGCCGAAATCGCCGGTGAGGCAGGAACCGTTCTTGTAGGGTTTGCCCGAACGGCCGCTTGGCGCGTAGGCCATGGTCTCCCAGACATCGGAATTGCTGTCATAGCGGTAGAACTCGTACGTTCCGGAACCCTTCAGGAAGTAGATGTAGTCGGCGCCATTCACCCGGACCGCAACTGCTCCCGAGCCCTGGCGCAGTTTCCGCGCCCCGTACGGAATGTCCGCCTTCTGAGTCCAGCGCATCCCGTAGGGCCTTGCCGGGTCGTATTCCCAGTAGTCAAGGATGCCGCCACCCTTGGCGGCGTAGAGCTTGCCGTTGAAGCTCTGGACCAGCGAAGCGCCCTTCCTGACGCCCTTCTTCTTCATCAGGCGATTGTAGGCCGGGATTGACTCGCGTGCGACCCAGGAATTTGCGGCGATATTGTAGCGGTAGAACTCGAATGTGCTGTTCCCCTTGAGCGCGTAGACCAAGCCGGTGTCATTGCCCGGGTCCTGGGCCCGGGCCAGGCAGCCGCCGTCCTTGACATTCTTGCCGCGCATCCCGGTCGGAACCGATGCCATCTGAGTCCAAAGCGCCGGTTTCCACGGTACAACCGTGAATCTGCGGGACAGGGTGTCGTTGCCCGGGACCACGTCGCCGTTGACCGAGGTCGAGCAGTGGCTCGTGTAGTTGCCGAGCGCGTGAGGCCGGGGCCAGACCGGGAACGAAACCATCAGTCCCGCATCGGGCGCCAGCGTGAGCATGGTCTCGGCCTGGTAGACGCGGTTGCTGCCGGCATCGGCAATCCAGAAGCTGGTCAGGAAGCCACACAAGTCAGGGCCGAAATTGCGCACGATTGCGCACGGGGTAATCATATCAAAGGTGTCGTACTCGCCGACCGGAACCAAGAGCGCGACCGCGCCGACGTCAACGTCGTGGCTCGGTTCCAGCACAAAGAAAGCAGCGGACATCGTGTCATTCACCGGATTCCCGTCGCTCTCCAACCCGGTGGTCAGCCGCGCGCGCCAGTCGCCGCCGGTCGCGGTCCACTGGTCCGGGAAGGCCAGCGTTGCGTCACTGCCGGCAGTCACCCAGGCCGAGTCGCGGCTCGTGTAGGCCAGCGAATCTCCGCCCGGATTGACCTTGTAGATATCGAACTCGGCGGGTATCTGGCTTGCCACGTTGCCGTAGTTGTGAACCGTTGCGCGAGGTGAAACCGGGCCCGGCGGCACGCTGTCGCCGGTCGGGACCAGAATCGCCAGTGCGCCGGCGTCTCGGCGCCGGACGAAGAACCGCGCGCTCGCCGAGTCGTTGGGCGAGTACATGTCCCGACCGTGCTCGGTCGAGCAGCGGCCGGCGTAGTCCCCGTCCGGCGGGGTCCAGACCGGGAACACCACGGTGTCGGTGACGCCCACCCCCAGGTACGCGCTTTGCGTCTGGTCGTAGACCGTGCCCGGCACGCTGAAACGCACGACGACGTTCTCCGCCGTGTTGCCGTAGTTCCGCACCGTCGCTTTCGGGGCAACTGCCGTGCCCGCCTCGATCGTATCGCGCGGGCGGTCCACGCTCACAGTGCCGAGGTCGATGTAGCGGACGTTGAACGCAGCACCGCTCAGCGTGTCGTTCTGAGGTTCGGCGTCGCCCGCAACGTACACCGAGCAGCGCGGCACGAGTCCGAAGCCCGGACGGGCCGACCAGACCGGAAACTCGACCAGCGTGTCCCGGTTCGGGGCAAGGTCGGCGACGGCCGCGGTCTGCAGATAGGGCGGGACGCCGGGAATCTCGAACGTCACGTTCGGACTCGCGGGGAATGAACCGAAGTTCTTGATTCGCGCCTGCGGCACGACGGCCTGCCCGGAATCAAGCAGCCCCGCCGGACTCAGCACCTCGGTCACTCCGACATTGTCCACGGCCGTGGCCTGTTTGATGCGAGTCCGAATCTTGAGGTCGAAGAACTCGTTGGCGCGCTGCGGCGCCCAGGCGCCGGTATATTCCCAGTTCTGGCGCGAAAGGGGCTGGGTGTTGTCCGTGCCCAGGTACATGCCCCCCTGGCTCTTGGTGTAGCCCAGGTAGAACCCGCCGGACCGGATGCTGATATTCGAGTCGCCCAGGTAGCAGTTGCTCCAATCGCCGACGACGCCGGGAGTCCATGCGACCGACGCCAGGAGCGCACCTGGCGAACCGCGAGGTCCGTTGTCGTCGTAGACCAGCACGGTCACCGGGTCCTGGGAGCCCGTGAAGTAGAACAGCGCGGTGTCGATGACAATCGGGTAGACCGGCGGAATGAACTTGACGGCGTAACCGTGGAATCCGTTCAGGGCGACGTTCCCGGTGTAACCGACATCGTAGGAAAGCAGCGTCGGAAACGTGTAGTTCACGACTCGGATCTCAATGACAACCGAATCGTTCGCCGGATACTGGTCGCCGGACAGTCCGGACTTCACTTTGAGCGTGTAGTCGGCGGTCGTGGTCAGACTGCAGCGGCCGAAGGTCAGCGTGGTTTCGTACCCGACCGGCATCGTCGGGATGGTCCCCGACCACTGGAATATCGGCGGGTTGTTGCCCTGGCATATCTCGGCCGAGACCGGGACATCGCTCAGGCTCTGGTTCCCCGCGTTCTTGAAGCGCGCCCAGATGTAGGTTGGCTGGGCAACGTAGCAGAACATCCCGCCTGAATTCTCCGACATCGCGCACTTCGTCCAGACATCGGTGAACTCGTAGCTTGACGCTACGGGCGGGAAGAAGCGTACGGCCAGTTCGGAATGAAGATCGTTCCAGGTCGGCGTGGCTCCGTAAAGATAGCGCAGGCCGGTCAGGCCGTTGATGTTCTCAATACCCACCACGTCGTTGTCCGCCTGCCAGCCCGGCGAGTTTCCACCGGGCGCGCCCACCTGGACCTCGTACTGGAACGCGATTGCCGAGTCGCGCTTGCTGAGAATGATTTCAAATGAATTCCAGGTGCCGGACACGTTCCAGAAGGGTATGCTCTCGCACTGCAGCACAAACGTGTCGCAGGCCGCGTTGGTCCAGTACCAGCAGCCCCGGTCGCCGGTGAGCCCGGTGAAATCCAGGTCCGCCATCAACGGGGCAATCAGGTTGTTGGGTCGCTGAGTCGCGGGCATGTCCGGAAACGGGTGAGCGCTGTTCGCATCGTCGTCAAAAGCAAGGTAGCCATTGGAGCCGACAAAGAACTCAGTGTAGCGCTGCCAGTAGAGTGGAAAGACGAAACCTATCTGGAACGGGCCAACTACATTGTCGTCGGACAGTCCCGTCACGCGGGTCCCGACGCCTCGGATGTCAATCCAGTTGTAGTCCGGCTTGCCCGGTACGCTTCCGGTAGTATCGCTATCAACATAGCTGTAGCCCCAGACGTCCGGTCCGCCGTCGGTGGCCAACCCGGCCGTAGACGGCATTCCCGCGAACGGAACCGAGTTCGAGGCTTGCGCCACTGCCAGCGTCAAGGCGACGCCAGCCAGCGCTCTGAACGCATCAGTCATTTTCATACATCCTCCGTCCAATCGCCTGCTGCCGTCCCCGACTCAACCCTGAGTGATGGCGACGCGCAGTCAGCCAGCGAGTCGCTGGCTATGCTATTAACCATCCTGCTCCCTAAGTGTAACGGACAAGCGCGTGGCACACTAATGAGAGTGCCCAGATCCCTACTAACGCTTCACTGTAGCAGAGGGTGTCCCCATTGTCAATAGCGGAGTTGCGGAGTGGAGTTGCGGAGCTGTCGCTGATATGCTCGACCAGGTTCAACTGCCCGAGCAGCACCGTCGGCACGAGCAAGCCGGCGAATACAGCCAGTCCGAACACTTCGAGCCTCTTGACGTCTCTCATCTCATCCTCCGGCCTTTGGGCGTTGGTTCTTAGTGTATATGCCAGGAAGCGGTGTCGGGGCGAAGGCGTGAGTTGACAACCGCCTCTCCCCTGCTATATTAGAGTCCGATGCCAACCGCTCCCCGACCGCTGTCAATCTGCCAGGTCTCGGCTGCCTATTACCCGTATCCGTCAGGGGTCAGCGAACTGGTGCATCACCTGAGTGAAGCCCTGCGCGCGCGGGGACATCAGGTGCAGATTCTCACTACCTCCTATGGCGATGACGGCCCGAAGAAGCGGGACGTAACCCGCATCGGCCGCGCCATCCTGCTGCCCATGAACAAGTCCTTTGCCACCGTGCCGTTCGACTGGGACATGTCGGGCAAGGTGAAGCGGTTCCTGCGCAACAAGGACTTCGATATCGTCCACGTCAACGGCTTCTTCCCGCCCGACATCGCTTACTACGCCCTGCGCCATTCCCGGTCGGTGAACGTAGCCTCGTTCCTGACCGTAGGATTTCGCAACTACGGGCCAGGGGTCGGGCTCTGGAACCTGATGTCCGGGGGCCTGAACCGCCGGATGCACGGCCGAATTGCACTCACCCAGGGCGCGCTGGAGTACATCCAGCCCTTCTTCCCCGGCGAGTTTCGCGTAATCCCGCCCGGCGTGGATACCGACCGGTTTCGGCCAGCCGCCAGCCACAAGCCGCCAGCCGCAAGCATCCTGTTTGTCGGAAGGCTGGACAAGCGCAAGGGACTGGAAGTGCTGCTCCGGGCAATGCCGGAAGTAGCGACCCGGTTGGCTGAGGTCCGCCTCACGGTTGTCGGCAAAGGACCGATGGAGACTGATTGCCGACGGTTGGTGCACAAACTCGGACTTGACAATCGCGTCGAGTTCAAGGGCTATGTTGCGAACAACGACCTGCCGACATTCTATGCCACTGCAGATGTCTACTGCTCGCCAGCGCTGGGCGGCGAGGCGTTCGGCATCGTCCTGCTCGAAGCGATGGCCTGCGGCACACCGGTCGTGGCATCCGACATCACCGGGTACAACGAGGTCGTCACCTCTGGTGAAACCGGCCTGCTCTGCCCGCCCAACGACCCTGCGGCGCTGGCCCGGACGCTGGTCGAGATGCTGAGTCGCCCGGACCTGCAAGCGAAGTTCCGCGAGGCCGGGTTGAAGAAAGCCGAGGAGCTATCCTGGCCCAGGATTGCAGAGCAGGTCGAGAGCTACTATTTGGAACTGCTTGAGCGGAGGGTCAAGCAGAAACCCTAAACTCTGGATCCGAAGCGCGAATCCCGGAGCCTAACACAAAGACACTATCGGAATCCGAAGCAAGCAAAGCGGTACTGCGAGTGAAACGGTCCTGCGAGCGGTAGCGATACTGCGAGCCGCAGGCGATACTGCGCTTCATTCATTCTGCGCTTTGCATTTTGCATCCTGCATTGGCTATTCAACTTCGTATCGAAGTTGAATAGCTAGAGTCCTTCCCGGCATCGGATAGTCATGGTCCCGCACGCTGTTGCCGAACTGCTCGCTGTAGCGCGCGTCGAGCGCGTTGGTCAGGCGCAATGCCAGCTCCCAGTGCCGGAAGAGCGTTTGAGACACTCCCGCGTCCAGCACCGCAAACGCGGGCAGGCGCTTGGTCTCCATGCGAATGACCGGCGCTGAGTCCCAGTTCGGATAGTAGTTGAATCGTTCGCCCGCATGCCGTCCGCTCACGCTGAGGCGCGTGCCAAACACGAATCGGTAGGCGAGTTCGGCATTTGCGCTGAACACCGGCAGGAACGCCGCCGGTCGGGCGCGGAACTCAAATCGGCTTTCGCTGGTCAGCCAATCAGAGTAGACCAGTTCCTTCCGTCCCTGCGATGCACTGAACCAGGTAGCATTCGCCTGAACCTCAAGCCCGCTGACGGGTCTGACGCTCAGGGACAGTTCCGCGCCTAAGTGGCGTGATGAGTCTATGTTAGCCGGACGCCACAGTCCGCCGGTATCCGGTTGCCAGCTTATCAGGTCCTCGGTTCGGCGCAGGAAACCGCTCGCCTCGACATTCAGCCAATCGGAGTAGACGTCGAACCCGGCCTGTAGCGTGCCACCGTGTTCAGGCTTCAGATTCGGCACGCCGGACTTCGGCCAGTAGCGGTCGCTGATGCTCGGCGCGCGAAACGCAGTTCCCCAGTGAGCACGGAGCTTCAGCCAGTCCCTGACCGGCACCGCAATCCCCAGCGCCGGGTTGATCGCCTGTTTGAACCCCGGGTTGAGGTCCGCGCGAACGGAACCGCCGGCATAGACGATTCCCGCAATCGGGACTTTGAGCTCGGCCCAGACCGCGTGATTACCGGTCGCGGCCTGCCAATTGGTGTCGCTCTGCGAAGTCACATTTGCGAAGTCGAAGGCATTGTCGTAGCCCGCGACCAGCCGGTTGCCCTTGAACTCGTAGCTCGCGAGCAGCGCGCCGCCCAGGCTCGAACTCGTGTAGTCGTCGAGCTTCACCGAATCCGCGCTGGGCGCCCACGGCGAAAGGGTCCAGAACCGGGTCTGCAGATGCCGCCAGTCCGGCTTGAACTCGAGACTGAGCATCTCGGTTGGCGACCAGGACAGGTTCGCGCTGAGCCTGGTCTGGCGGTCTTGCTCCCGGTCGTGCAGCGACGAGGCAGTCCGGTCGCCGTAGTTCGGTATCGCCAGCGAATCCGGGAACGGTCCGGGCAGGCCGAGACCCCGGTCCGCAACCGCCGCATCCATGACCAGGCGCAGGTCGCGAGTCGGGTACAGCCCGAAACCCAGTCCGCCGTTCCAGCCTGACGTACGGTCATTGGACCTGGGCCCGTCCGAGCCCTGACCCGAAGCAACGACCTGACCACCCCAGGTTGCGAAACGCCGGCCCAGACAGAGACTCCCGCCCGCAGCTCGAAACGTACCGGCATCGATTCCTGCGCTGCCATACCACTTGCCCGGCAGGTGATTGGTCGGGGACTCGGGCAGCAGGTTCACCACTCCGCCCAGCGCGCTCGAGCCGTACAGGCTGGAACTCGCGCCGCGCGCAATCTCAGCTCCGGTCAGCGAAACGCCGGGAATCAGTCCCAGGTCCGGTGTCCCGGAAATCGGATTGGCAATCGGGTGGCCGTCGAGCAGAACCAGTCCCTGCTGAGAGCTCGCGCCCCAGATGCTCAGGCTCGACTGGCCGCCGGGTTGACCGTAGCTGCGGGCCTGGATGCCGGTGAGCGTACCGAGACTGGCGGTAAGGTCGCGGCACTGGCGGAACCGGTCGGCCCACGCCGTACTCAACGATATGAGTGCGACCCGGGTCGGCGCACGCTCTGCGACGACCACTATCTCTTTGAGTTGGATTATGGAATCGACCCAGGAATCTGCCTGGGCCAGCCCGGCCAGCATGAGCAGAATGCCGGGGAGAATGGGTTTCATCTTTCTCCTTTCCTCGCAAGGAAGATTCTCTCGCAGTCCAGGTCTCCTGGCTCGCGGGTCATCCTTGCTCCCGGCCTTCCCGTCCGTTCGGACAGTGGCTGGCTTTCTGCCACAGGAGGTCGTCGCCGCTCACAGTGGGTGGGACCGCAGCCGATTTACACGGCTTTCCCTTCGAACTGCACGAACAATCTACGACAATCGCAGGTAGCTGTCAACAGTGACTCTCTCCCCCAAATTCCGAGATAGGAACTCACCACCAAGACCACCAAGCCCCGAAACCAACGTGTCGGAGACGACGTGCTGGTCGAGAATGGAATCACCCAACTGGTGACGGACCCGACGGCGGAGACGAACCTCTGGAGTTCTAATGAATCAAGCTGGAACCTGGCGTGCTTGGTGTCCTTGGTGTTTCTAATCCGGATTCCGGGCTCTCCGCGATAGACTTCAAGGCACCAATAATCCGGACTCCGGGCTCCGATTGTGTCTTTGCGTCCTTGTGTTGAATCTGATTCCAGCTTCGGGCAGCGCTTGACCCGCAGAGAACGTCTGATACAATTGTGTGCTACTAGTCAGACAAGGAGAGTAATGAACAAACACTTCACGCGCTTTCTGTGCGCTGCGCTGCTCATCAACGGTACGGCGTTGGCGGGCAACCTGCTCGTCAACGGCGATTTCAGCCAGCCGCTTGATTCCGGCTGGACCGTGTCTTCAACCGGCGACAACGGCATTGCATCTATCGCAGCCGTGGACGAGCCCTACGGTTTCGTCACGCAGACAATGAAAGGCCGAGTCTCGATGTACCAGGTAATCCCGGTCGAGAGCCTGAATGCCGAATTCTCGTTCAGCGGGCGATTCCACGCCGAGGCGACCAAGGAAGGCTACGGCTCGCTGGCCAAAGTGGCGGTCGTGTATTGCGACGCAGATACCGAGACGCTGGGCAAGACTGTATTCGGCCGTGCAACCGGTACTGCCGAGCTGGTAAGCGACAAGACCCAGCACTCGATTGCGGCCAAGGCCGACAAGAAGTGGGCCGACTACCGGCTCAACATCAGCAAGGAGCTTTCAACGAACCTGGCCGGGATTGACGCTTCGAAGGTCAGGTTTCTGAGAATCGGCCTCATCGTGGACAACGGCGAATTAGCCGGATGCTGAGGACTCGTGCAAGAGGCAGAGGTCTCTGCCCGGAACATGAAGCTGACGGTCAGTGAGTAGTTGGTAGTCAGAAGTAGAATGAAGAACGCCCGGCCGATGCCGGGCGTTCGCTTTCAGACTTACTGTCAGGTTCGGGCGCTGCGCGTGTAGGTTGCGGCAATCAACTCGCGCCAGCGCTCCGCGATTTTGGGCCGCCGCAGCTTCAGGGTTGGCGTAAGCAGGTCGTTGGCGACCGTGAACGGTTCGGCCACGAGTGTCACGGCCTTGACCTGTTCGAACGGCGCCATCCCCGACGTCTTGTGGACGACCTCCTGCTCGACCATCTTCCGGATTCGCTCATCGTTCAGGAGCTGCTCATAGCTGGCCGCCTTGATGCCATGGCTGCGGGCGTAATCCTCTACTGCCGCGCGCCTGGGCACGACGATTGCCGTGAGATAGGCGCAGCGGTCGCCATAGACCATTACCTGCTCGACGAACGGGCTGGTCATGATTTCCTGCTCGACGGGCACCGGCGCGACTTTCTTGCCGTAGGAGGTGACAATCAGTTCCTTGATTCGGCCGGTGATGGTCAGGTAGCCGTCCTTGTCCAGTCTTCCCTGGTCGCCGGTGTGCAGCCAGCCGTCCGCATCAATCACTTTCGCGGTCTCCTCCGGCTTGTTCAGGTAGCCTTTCATGATGTTCGGACCCCGGACCAGGACTTCGTCGTTCTCGCCGATTCGAATCTCGATGTACTCGAGCGCCACGCCGACGGTTCCCACTTTGAAGTGTTCCGGCGTTGCCGCCGAGACGACCGGCGAGGCCTCGGTCAGGCCGTAGCCCTCAGCCACATCGAACTCCAGGTTGTGAAGTATCCGGGCGAGCCGGCGTCCGAGCGGCGCGCTGCCCGAAACGATGACCCGGAGCCTACCGCCGCTGATTTCGTGAAACTTGTTCACGACCAGGGACTTGAACAGGCGTCGCCGAAGCCGGACCAGCGCCGGAATTGACTCGCCACGGTCCTTCAGAAACCGATAGCGGTTGTAGGTGCGAATCGCGGCCGCCACCATCCGCTGTTTCAGCGGCGAGCCGGCCGCTACCTTGTTCTGCACCGCTTCGTAAACCTTTTCCAGCATCCGCGGCACCGATATCAACACGGTCGGCCGGACTTCCTTCACGTCCGCGGCCAGCGTCTCCAGGCTCTGGACGTAGGCAATCTGCCCGCCCGCGAAGAGAATCGTGTAGTAGCCGGCGGTCCGCTCCATCGTGTGGCAGAGCGGCAAGTAGGAGACAACGACATCCTCGGCGTTGATGCTGAACATCTTGTTGGCGGTCAGGACATTCGAGGCAATGTTGGCGTGGGTCAGCATCGCGCCTTTGGGCTCGCCGGTCGTGCCCGAAGTGTAGACCACGGTCGCCACATCCTGCGGGTCAATCCGGGGCAGCGGCGGCTGAGAATGGCGGCTGACCATGTCGCTGCCGGCCCGGCGCAGGGACATGAAGTCCGAAACCCGGGTGTGCAGCAGGGTCCCGGCCGGCGTATCGAAGAAGGTGACAACGTCCTTGAGCCGAGGCGCGGCGCCGACCGCCTGCTCGGCGACCTTGAACAGCTCCGGCTTCTCAACGAACATCAGCCGGGCCTCCGAGTCCTTCAGGATGTAGGCCACGGTTTCAGCCGGGGACGTATGGTAGACCGGGATGACCCAGGCGCCCAGCTTCAGGCACGCCAGGTCGGCCATCACCCATTCCGGGCGGTTGTACGA
>Ga0315288_10012293_pt1 | contig 10769 bp, 9 predicted proteins | sample YL17G11_20_MG_FD_203454 | JGI IMG/M metagenome (GOLD analysis project Ga0315288, IMG submission 203454) | Sediment microbial communities from Yellowstone Lake, YNP, Wyoming, USA - YL17G11_20 | ecosystem: Environmental > Aquatic > Freshwater > Lake > Sediment | place: USA: Wyoming | collected...
GAACATTCACCTGCGAAGCTTAAAAATCTTCTTCCGTTGGGCGGTAGCGCAAAGCTACTTGAAAAAGAATCCAATGCACGGTGTCCCGATGGTGAGACAGCGACAGAAATTGATCACTCCCCTGACCATCAGCGAACTCCAACGTCTGTTGGATTGTGCGCGGAAAACCAAACAGACGGGCTACCGCAATACCGCAATCATTCTTCTGATGGTAGACACGGCTTGCTGGCCAGGAGAACTCTGCAGCCTGACCCTCCGGGACGTACGATTCGAAGAGAATCTGATCCGGGTGGACGAGAAATGCGGCCAAAGGATGTTGCCGATCTCACCCAGCACCCGACGGGCGCTATTCACGTACTTACGAAGACGGAAGGCCTTTCCAAGGGAGGATGCGTTTTTCACAACGCGTCATGGAACTCCGCTTCAAGTTAATAACCTCCAGGAGATCATGGACCAACTGCAGAGACGAACTGGCATACCGCGCCTGTATCCCTATTTACTGCGCCACACCGCCGCCAGCTCATATCTGGTGGGAGGAGCGGATTTGGAAACTGTACGTCGCCTGCTGGAGCATACCACCTACACCATCACACAACGCTATGTCCATCTGAACCAAGGGGATCTGACACGGGCGCAGAGAAGGAATAGCCCGGTAAATCAGCTGCGATAGGAGGTGCCTAACGGCGTAGGCGGTGGACGGTGGGAAGAAGTCTACGTCAATCCTTCACTATAAACAATAGATTAATCAAAGCAATCCTATCTTTTTCAAATATCAGTCAAATAACTGATCAAACCTTACATTGCACAGAGGCTCATTTATAGGAGCCTCTCAGCAATTCAATATTGCTATTCCCCAAACCGCCTTACTAAAGTGACGTAAGCCGCCGCTGTTTCTTCAAGTAAAATTGCTCCTATCGCTTCTGTGGGAACGCTCGCATTAATCTCTTGTGCTATCTGAAGAAGCGTTTTCTGGGCTGTAGTTGTAGTATCAATGCGTTCTTTTGCGGCACAAATTACATCGCTGATTTCCGTGCGGGTACGTCCAGGAAATTTTGCTTGTAAACTATCAAAGATAGACTTAAATGATTTGGACTGAACCCTTCCCATCGGACACTCCAGGTTAGGAGAACCATCCACCTGACAGGCGCTTAGAATAGAGGCAACGATGAAAAACCAACGAACCTTCAGCATCGATTTCAAGCGCCAAGTGATCGAAGAATGGCTCAGCGGGACCAGCAGCGTAGCCCAACGGTCCCGCCGCCATGTCATCGCCCCCAGCCTTCTCTACCACTGGAAGGAGCGATACATCCGCGGCAAGCTCTCCCACGAACCGACCGAGTCAGGAGCCCTGCAAGCCCGCGTTGAGGAGTGGGAGAAGATGGTCGGCAGGCTGACCCTGGAGAACGAGTTCCTAAAAAAGGGGCTCTCCAGAGCCCTCTCCCCATCGAAGAGAAACGGCAGCTCATCGCTTCCTCCAGCCAACAACTCCCCGGTAAAGCACGGCAGGGGTGTCGACTAGTGAGCCTGGCCCGCAGCACCTTCTACGCCAAGAACAAGGTGGATCTCCAACGCCTGAAAGAAGAAGCCGATCTTCGCGGCCGCATCGAGCGGATCGTCCTGGCGTATCCCGGTTATGGCTATCGCCGGGTGACACACCAGCTGCGAAGAGAAGGTTGTCCTTTAAAACCATAAGCGCATCCTGTGGGTCATGAAAGCCAGCGACTTGCTCTGCCGATACCCGCGGCGTTGGCGGAAGACCACCGACAGTGACCACGGCCTTCTGATCTACTCCAACCTACTCCGCTATGTCCTGGGCACGGCCCCTGACCAGGCCCGGGTGGCTGACCTGACCTACATCCGCATCCAGACGGGCTTTGTCTATTTGGCAGTGATCCTCGACGCGTTCTCCCGGGCGGTGATCGGTGATGCCCTCTCACACCGCTTGGACACCAGTCTGGCGATCGAAGCGCTGGATATGGCTCTCCTGAAACGGCATCCAAGGCCTGGTTGCCTCCACCACTGTGATCGAGGAGTGCAGTACGCCAGCGCTGACTACGTGCAAACCCTAAAAAATCACGGCTTCCGGATCAGCATCTCCCGCAAGGGCAATCCCACCGACAACGCCTTGGTGGAGAGCTTCTTCAAGACCCTCAAGCAGGAAGAGGTGTACCTGACGGAATACCAAACGATTCATGACGTGCGAGACCGGCTTCCCCGTTTTATCGAGGAGGTCTATAATCGGAAACGACTTCACTCTTCGCTGGGGTACCTCCCACCGAGTGAGTTCGAATCTACCTGGAACCTGGAACACAATGCTTGTCGGGAGGGGTGCGCTCTCCTAACCCAAAGTGTCCAGTCCTAGGGGTGCAGTCCAAGGCTGTCACCAGAAGTGTCCCCAATGTATGAAATGCCCCCTAATGGCTACTGGAGAGAGTTAGAAGGTATTATGCCAAGGGGGGGGTAGAATAGGATGATACCCATTGGCAAAAACATCCACTAAAAACCATCAAAGCCAGGCTGGATCAAACACACAAGGAAGCAGTGGTCTTGGTGACAGTCTTGGTGACAGTCTTGGTGACAGTTTTGGTGACAGAAAAGGATGAACTGTGTAAGGAGTTTTGGAGAACGAAAAAATGAGAACATGCTCAGTCTATAAACACTCGTTGAAGCAAAGAACCGAGAACACAATATGCATCGGCACTAGCTGCAGGGAAGTTGCGAAATACCTTGATGACCTTGATGTTCTTATCAGGATTGGCGTTGAGTTCCGCTCGCTATACACAGAAGAGGCAAAGGCAGCAGGAAAGCTCGTGTTTGAGCGGTACATGCCCTTTTTGCTTGGCGGCGGCTAGAATAAAGTAATGAGCAGAACTCCGGCAAGCATAATGGCTGCTCCGATAAGGCGTTCTTTGAAATTCTTTTCCTTGAATAAGAGAGCGCCCCAGAGAACAGTGAAGAGGATTGATGTTCTTTTAATGGCAATTGCATAGGCAACCAGAGTCATGCTGACTGCAATCATATGGAAAAGGGTCAGGACAGCCATAAAGAATCCTGCCGGAAGCAGGGCTTTCCATTTCTGCTGAATAATGGGCATTTGTCTTTTGCTTGTTATCATTACCACAACAAACAGCCCGATAAGAGTCGCGGCATTTCCCGTTACCGCCCAGAAGAGTGGAGAACTGTTTTGCAGCCCCACTTTGTCAATCACTGCAGTAAAGCTGTAGAGAAAGGCAACACCTAGCATGTACCGTGTTCCTCTATTGGTAAAAATGGCTTTGATGGGCGCGAGATATCCTTTTTTCTTTTTGTCAATGTTTAAAAGATACGAGCCAATAACAATTAAGAGAATTCCTGCGAGCCCTATAAGATGAGGAAACTCCCCCACAATGAGCGGAGAAGTGATAAGCAGGAATAAGGGAGTGAATGCAATCATGGGAATGCTAATAGATAGGTCACCATGCTTGAGGGCTTTCATATAGAGGACAAGCGCAGCAGTCATTATCGTGGCATCTGCAACAAGCGCAATCCAGTACAGGGGATTAATCGCGGGTATTGAAATGAAGTAGAGCACCGGAAGCAGGAACACCATGGCAAAGAGCTTGAGCGAAAACGCAGAAATGTATTCATTGACATGAGAGAGATTCTTCTTGCTCCAGACATTCATAAAGGATTCTGACAGTGCAGTAATCCCTGAAAAAACATACCACGGCATAGCGCAACAATATCATGGCTGCGCGGCTCGTTGCAGAAACAGTAAGAACAACTAGTTCACTTGTCTCGCCCCTTGGAAGCACAAATATCATTAGGTACTCAATCTTGCTAGTCGTCGCTTCGTCCGGGTAAAGGGTTTACGGGATAGAAGACCTTTCCTGGCCGAGAAGACGGTTTAGCTGGTAGCAATATCCCTTACCTTGTCCTCACTTTCCTTCTGTCGGCAGGGTGGTTTATGATTTAAGTACCCTGATTTTCCGGATCTAAGTTTTTGAAAAGCCGACGCAGAAAATAAGGGTTCAGAGGTCAAGGGATAGAGCATCGGCGTTCTAAGAAGACGGCTCCAGAAGAGGCTTGGCTGAAACAAGTGGCGGGCCCAGCGTGACTCGAACACGCAGCCGTCGGCTTAGAAGGCCGATGCTCTATCCGTTGAGCTATGGGCCCGCGATGGTTGCAGGAAAAGATATTGGTCGGGGCGAGAGGATTTGAACCTCCGGCCTCTTGGTCCCAAACCAAGCGCTCTAGCCAAACTGAGCCACGCCCCGGCGAAGGAAACTATAGCACAAACGGGGAAGCCTTAAGCGGTCCGATCAGAAACTAGTAGCCCACGGGAAAACAGCCACTGGCGGAAGGAGGCTAAAGCTTTCCCCCGGTGCGATACGGCATTTTTCTCCAGGGCACTCATCTCGGCGTAAGTCTTCCCTTCGTGGGGCAAGAAGAATAGAGGGTCGTAGCCAAATCCCTCTTGCCCTGTGCAATGCTCCGCAATCCTCCCGACGACTTCCTCTTGAAACAATTGCTCACCATGGAAATCGACGTAAGCCACCGCACAAATGAAACAAGCCTTCCGCCCTTCCGGCGGCACTCCATGCAACTCCTGCAAAAGTTGGCTGCGGCGGGTGCTGTCATCGGTAGCATACCGTTGGGAATGGATTCCGGGCCGCCCTGCCAAAACCTGCACTTCCAACCCCGTGTCGTCGGCCAAGGTGGGTGTACCCGTCCTAACGTAGACAGCCCGGGCCTTGATCAAGGCGTTTTCCGCATAACTGCCGCCGGTTTCTTCGGGTACGGGAAACGGCGAAAAATCCTCCAACGAAAGAAGCGTGATGGGTAAATCCTGCAGGATGGCGCGGATTTCCCGCAATTTGTGCCGGTTCGCCGTGGCGCAGACGATCCTCAACGCCAGCCGAGAGCCTGCTTCTGCGCGCCAAAGATGACTTGGATGCCCTGCCATGCCAACTGGACCATTTCATCCATTTCTTCCCGTGTGAAGGTACGCCCTTCCCCGGTGCCTTGCAGTTCCACCAGCCGGCCTTTCTCGGTCATCACCACGTTGCAATCGACTTGGGCGCGGGAATCCTCTTCGTAGGTCAAATCCAGGCAGATCTGATCTTCCACAATCCCCACGGAAATTGCCGCAACCTGAGTTTGGAGCGGCAATCGGTCAATCAACCCTTTGTCCTTCAGCCAACGCATCCCTTCCATCAAGGCTACCCATGCTGCGGTGATAGAAGCCGTACGGGTACCACCGTCCGCCTGCAGCACATCGCAATCCAGCATGATGGAACGCTCGCCCAGGTTTTTTAAATCCACTGCCGCACGCAGGGCTCGTCCGATCAGTCTTTGGATTTCCTGAGAACGCCCGCCGCGGGCTTGATCGCGACCCACTCGTTGTTGGGTGGAACGGGGTAATAGCGCGTATTCGGATGTTACCCAACCCTGTCCGCTGCCGCGCAGGAAATGGGGTACCTTTTCGTCTATGCTCGCTGTGACCTGCACACGAGTATCGCCCAATTCGATCAGGGCCGAACCCTCGGCGAATTTGGCCACGGATGTTCGAATCGTCATCGGACGTAATTCGGCCAACCCTCGGCCGTCCAGCCGTTTGGTCTTCATTCCTGCCACCTCATTTCCCGGACATCCTGCACGCTGGGTTCAAGCTGCTGCCCGACCGTGCGGAATCGACCGGCATCTCCACTGGTGTAAAAAATGTTTTGGCCCTGCTTAGTTTCATTCAAAATGCCCCGAGCCGTGAGCTCTCGTTCCACTCGGAGGGACACCGCAATGGCGGGGTCCACGATCTGAGCCAGGTCACCAAGAAGCTCTACCATCTTGGTTGTCAGGTAAGGGTAATGAGTGCAGCCCAGGATCAATACGTCCACTTCCGCACGGCGAAAGGGGGCGATGGCTCGCAGTGTAGCAGACAACGCTCCTTGTTTGTCACTATTCCCGTTTTCCACCAGGTTCACCAGGAACTGTGAGGCCACTTGCACGACTTCGATTTGCGGATCAATGGCACGGAAAGCCCGAGGATACGCGTTACTCGCTACCGTGCTGGGTGTGGCCAACACTCCGACTCGTTTGCGCCGGGAAAGCGGCGCCGCATAATGAACGGTATCTTCAATCACGCCCAACACCGGTACGGGAAACCGTGCTGCCAACAAGGGCAGTGCAACCGCAGAAACCGTATTGCAGGCCGCCACCAACATTTTCACGCCCAAACCAAAGAGAAAATCCCCGATTTGCAGGGCAAAGCGCTGAACTTGTTCCGCGGGACGAGGCCCGTAAGGAAATCGGCGATCGTCTCCAAAGTAGATCGCATTCTCCTGTGGCAGGCGGGCAAAAATCTCCCGAGCAACGCTTAGACCGCCCACACCAGAATCAAAGATACCGATCGGTGCCTGCCGGTAATTCATCATAAGTTGCTTAAGTAGCGGATGATGGCCCGGTATAAGGCGTCAGCTGCTTTCTGGCGGAATGCCGGATCGTTCAGCAACCGTTCCTCTTCAGGATTGGAGATAAAAACGATTTCCGTCAGAACCGCGGGGATCGATTTGATATCCTGAACCATCGTCATCCGCCATGAGGGAATCCGCGCACCTCGGTTGTTTCGGCCCAGAGCGCGCACCAGCTCGTCTTGCACCAATTTGGCGAGGGGTAATCCCTTACCGTAGGCGTAATACGTTTCGGTTCCGCCCACCTCAGCATTGGTCGTGGAGTTGTTGTGAATCGCCAGGCAGAGTTCGGCATTGCTCCGCTCGGCAATGGCCACTCGTCCCGGTAAATCGGGGGTTGCAGGATCCCGTTCCGCCGTGCGCGTCATAATCACTTCCACGCCTGCGCTCTCCAGCAAGGCTCGGAGCCGTAGAGCAATGTCTAGGTTGATTGGGCTTTCCTTGGTATCGTCCGGTCCTACCGCACCACTGTCGTAGTACCCCTCAGCTGTGGTTCGGCCATGGCCGGGATCCAACACCACACGGCGACCCTTTGGTCCCGTACCGGGAGTTGGCCGATCCACTGTAACGATCAGTCCGTATCCTACCAACAGGTTGTCCACTTGGTAGGTCTGCGCCCGACCCAGATTCAGCGAAAAGGTTACTGTGCCGGCTCCCATCGTGGAGGAACGGGTGACGTCCAGTAGAAGACCCGTAGTGGTAACGGTGTTCGCCTCCAGCCACGCCCGAGGGATCGTCAAGTAGAGCAGGTTGTTTTCGTCATCGAAATGCTGGGAAAAGACCAACGGGGCGGTACTCTGGATCTCCACCAACGACCGCAGCCCTCCACTGGGCTGCAATTGTTCCGACGTTCCAATACCGGTGATCAGCGGATCCAGGTAAAGGATTTCCCGCGCATCGTTTCGGCTACCCTTCAAACCTAAGACCTGCTGGGTGGATTCCAGCGGTAGGTAGATCTCCCCGGGTTCGATCAGGGGTGGCTGGGGCAGGGAAATCAACTCTGCCAGGGCTCCTTGTGCTAGAACCCGCGGTTCGTTGGAACCGAAGTAGAACATGCGGCCACCGTACGAAAGCGATGCAGCCTGTAGATCGGCGTTTATAAAAATCGTGGAACTGAAGGTCCCAGAAAGAGCCGACAAGGGTACATAGTAGTTGGGACCCACCTGTTTGTATTGGATCTCCTGCGGCAAATCTCTTCCTTCAATCACCAGGTGAGGCGATTCTACCTTCACGCCAAGGGTTAGTTGTCCGGGCAAGCCGTCGGCCGCGAAAAAATCGAGCGGCCGTTTCAAATCGACGAACAAGCGGACCTTGTTCCCTTCGATATTGCGCAAACGAACGCGCAGGACGTCACCCTCCTTGATCGAATAGAGGGCCGTCTCTTGCGGAAAACGAGCATAAGGCAAATCGAGCACGATCCGGTCTGGATTGGCCAGCAGTGTCGGTGAGCCCGTCAGATAGCCCTGGCCAAACAGCGTCAGGTACAGTGTGCCATTTTCGGTTTTCCAGCGGACACCCTCGATGGCTGCCAGAGGCCATTCAGTGACGATTTCGCACTGAGATTGCGCTACCCAATTGATCCGGTTGTCGAGCAACTCCAGCTGCAGCCATTTTTCGTTGCGAGAATCGATGGCGGTGCCCAAGACTTTCCCTCCGGAACCTGGCGGCAAACTGGATTCGCTGGTCTGCTCCACTCCCGGCCCCTTGCGGAAAGGAGCGGTCTGCGTGATCCGAGCCAGTTTTCCGATCAATTCAGTGGGGGTTCGGGTTACATCCGCCGCCAGGCTCAGGAGATCGATATAGACCCAGCCTTGGTCCCCTGCCGGATCCTCAATCTGGAACCATAGTTCCTGCAAGCTGGTCCAAGCCGAACCCACGACTTTGACCGGAGTACCCGCTTCTAATGACAAGATTCGTTCGAAATCGGCAGAAGGACCTGCGCGAAGGTTGGAGGTACTATTGATGATGGCGGCATTGCCCGAAGGTTGCGCGGGCACATCTTCCAGCGAGACGAGCCAGGAAGCAATCCAACCCGATAGATCGAAGGAAGGCACATAAACCTGGTACCAGGTGCGGTCTTCCGCATCGGTTTCTTGAGCCAAGACTTCCATCACTGTACCCTGTTCCAGCGTAGCTAGCAGGTCGTATTCGGTCCCCGGTCCGGATCGCAGGTTGGCAATCTCCCCGGTTACCGTAGCGATCTGGGTCGCTTCCGCGGGCGGACCCAACCAGGAAGAACCGACGAGGAGAACGAGAACCAGGGCCAGAGCTTGGCGCAGGCACAAGAATCGGTTCGCCACTCGCATGGTTTTAGATGTTAGCATACCTGCCTTTTGGACGGAAATCGGTGTGCGATCTCTCGAAACCGGTTGAAATTGTTTGACAGTCTGTGAAAAAATGAGGGAGTTTTACGTCGGAAGGAGACGCCGTGGACCACCCAGCAAATTCAATACCTCTATGGGCTTCTGTTCCCTTCTTGTTGATGATCCTCTCCATCGCTTTGATGCCATTCATCCACAAGCACTGGTGGGAAAAAAACTACCCCTTCGTTTCCGTTGCTCTCGGCTTGCTGGTGGTCCTTTTGTACCTCTTCCTGTTTAAAGGATACACACGGTTGATCGATACCAGCTTGGAATACTTTTCCTTCATCGTGCTGATTGGATCGCTGTTTGTGGTGGCCGGTGGGATCCTGATCCGGATCAAGGGGGCAACCACCCCCTGGATGAATGCAGCAGTGCTGCTGATTGGAGCCGTCCTCTCGAATCTCATTGGCACCACCGGGGCCTCTATGTTGCTCATCCGCCCCTTCCTCCGCCTGAACAAAAGCCGCTTCTCCGGATATTTGGTTGTTTTTTTCATCTTCATCGTATCGAACTGCGGTGGTGCGTTAACGCCGATTGGGGATCCTCCTTTGTTCCTAGGCTATCTGAAAGGGGTCCCTTTCTTTTGGATCATCGGTCGAGTCTGGATCATCTGGTTGCTGGTGATCCTGGCCATCGTCGCTGTCTTCCTTTTCTTCGACTTACGCAACCGCAAAGGCTTGGATGAGCCAGTTTTCGAAGAGGGACGGGGTTTGCGATTGATGGGCTGGCACAACTTGCTGTTCTTGGCCGTGATCCTGGTGGCGGTTTTCCTGGATACGCCCTGGCGCGAACTGTTGATGATCGCGGCGGCCGCGGGTTCCTATATTTCCACGCCACGGGAAATCCATGCCGACAATGCCTTCAATTTTGTGCCAATCAAGGAAGTGGCACTGCTATTCTTGGGCATTTTCGCCACGATGATGCCCACCCTAGATTTCCTGGAGACCCATGCGGGCAGTTTGGGATTGAGCCTCCCGGGAACCTACTATTGGGCCACCGGCGGCCTTTCCTCCATTTTGGACAATGCCCCTACCTATCTCAGCTTTCTCTCGGCGGCTATGGGCTACACGGGCCTCAATGTCCAGGGAATGCTAGTGCAATCCCCCATGTTCGTGGTGGCGATTTCGTTGGGGGCGGTATTTTTCGGCGCCAGTACGTACATCGGGAACGGGCCCAATTTCATGGTGAAGTCCATCGCCGAGCAGGCTGGAGTGAAGTGCCCTTCTTTCTTTGGCTATATGGTGCGCTATTCGATCCCGATCCTGCTCCCGATTTTCGCGCTAGTTTGGTTCTTGTTCCTCCGCTAGCGGTCTCACCATCACCAGCCAGTCCACGCCGCCCAGGTGGAACTTCCGTTCCTTGCGAAATCCGACGGAGCGGTAGAGGGCAACGGCGGGTTTTTCCTGCTCCACTTCCAATTGCACGCGGGGAAGAGGAGCCGCAGCGATCACGTGGTGCAATAGAATCCGGCCGATCCCTTGGCCTTGCCGTTCCGGCAGGACAGCCAGGAACAACAACCGGAAACAGGGCCGGCGCGGACGGCTGCAAGCCGCCATTCGCAACATATCCCGCACCATCGCCAGCGTGGCGAACCATCCCAATTCCTTGCGGATGCAGCGGAAAAAGCGGATCAGGTGCGCAACAGATGTCGTCCAATTGGAAGGAATGCAAAGGGCCACGCCGGCTAGCTCTTCGTGGTCCCGGTAACCCCATCCCTGGGCCGTCCCGCTTTCTAGAAACAGGGCAGCAATCATTGGAAAGAAACGAGAAAAATGGGTGGCGGAAAAATGCTTCAACCGGCGAAACGGTTCATCTTGTTGAAATGCTTGATAGAGCACTGCAGCCACTGGATGGATATCCTTCCGACTAAGCGGTACGACGTTGGGTGGCACGGCTATCCCATCTCCCTCGTCATCGTCTCGGCCAAAGCTTGCCGATAGTGCTCCAGACAAGCCGGATC
>Ga0315288_10012294_pt1 | contig 10769 bp, 19 predicted proteins | sample YL17G11_20_MG_FD_203454 | JGI IMG/M metagenome (GOLD analysis project Ga0315288, IMG submission 203454) | Sediment microbial communities from Yellowstone Lake, YNP, Wyoming, USA - YL17G11_20 | ecosystem: Environmental > Aquatic > Freshwater > Lake > Sediment | place: USA: Wyoming | collected...
ATGAACGAGCGAAAGTGTTAGCAAAGACTTATGAAGATAGAATAATATTTATCATTGGTCATGAGCTTGAAGATGAAAAAGTTGGAAACTTTTACGTAACTAATTGGAACTTCATTGAAGAGTACGTTAAATCAATTTTAAAAGGTGAGAAGAAAGATGGAAAGTCTACGGCTCAGTATCCTAAGGTTCATGGAAGAGAAGGTTAAATCACGAAGAACTATCACACATAAAAATCCAGTAATCTTTACAATTAAAGATATTTGCGATTTTCTACATGAGAAACACGCTCCAAGTATTGCCAGAGAATTTCGCAATATGAGAAAGGATGATCTGTTACCATGTATTTCGCTTGGTAGAAGGGAACATGGAAGATATAAATTAAACATTGGTAAGACATACTCAAAGCCAGCATTTGTTTCAGAATTAAAGCAACGAATTGAAACACTTCAAGGTCTACTGAGAAAACCGAAAAACGATTTTATTAGCAATCTGTTAAAGGAAGCACTTGAGAAGCGGAATGATAGAAGTCTATCAAAAGTATCTGAATCTCAAGAAGTCAACGCAAAGTGAGTGGAAGGGATTATGTCCCTTTCATGAAGAAAAGACACCGAGCTTCCAAGCTAATGAACTGACGGGTTTATGGTATTGTTTTGGTTGTGGGCAAGGTGGCACTTTAAATGACTTTCTTGATAAGTTAGGCAAACCTGAAGAGAAAGAAAGTGTAATTGAGTTTGCGTTTCAGAAATCCAGAGACGATCTAAACTTTAATGAAGCAATTTCTCCAATAGTAATTGAACAGTTACATAAGAATTTAAAATCAGACTATTCTAAACTTCAATACTTGATCCGTGATAGATGTATTTCCTATATTACAATTTGTAAATTTCTCATTGGATGGGACACTCACTCTCAAAGATATTCGATTCCAATTAAAACGAAAAGTGGACGATTCATTAATATTAAATTACACAACTCTTCATCAATCCCCAAGTCTTTATATTGGAGGAAAGGTGGAACAAGATTATACCCAATTATTGCTTTGCAAAAAAATACGGTGGTTATTTGTGAGGGTGAATTTGATTGTCTCGTTCTCCATTCACTGGGAATTAATGCTATTACCTCCACAAGTGGAGCTGGTTCGTGGCAAGATAGCTGGAGTACAAATTTCGTGGGCAAACAGGTTAAATTAATTTATGATTCTGATGACGCAGGACAAGTTGGAGCAATGGATGTTCTGCAAAAACTTAAAACAATAACAAAGTCAATCAAAGCATATAAATTTCCAATATCTGAGCAAAAAGTTGATATTACAGACTTTGTAAGGAATAAAGGAAATGTCTTTAGATTGCTTGAAATAGAAAAAAGAGGTTAGTATGGAAAATAAACGTAAAATGAAAACAGTTCAAATCTTTCCAACTGTTAGAGAAAAATTGACTGAATATGCAAATGCAAATCCACACGTTAAAATAAGTTATTTCGTGGGAGATGCTATTCTTGAAAAGATTGAAAGAGAAAGCCAACGCAAGGAATTAACACAAATGATCGGAACGCATTCAGCGTTTAGAAAGGGGAAGGAACACAATGGAACAGAAAGAATCATTAATGCAGAGAGTGGAGCAGGCAAGTACTGATGCTTTTCTCGCTGTACCTGAAAAAAGTGAAGGTAAACCTGATCAATATAGAGGTGCTTCACTATTAGTAATCTCTCCAGAAGAACAAGCAAAGTTACTTTCTCCAACAAAAGCAGAGGATTTTGAAATACATCCACAAGGATTTATTTATCTTCCACAAGTATTTGTTAGAGAAAAACTTAATCAAACTTTTGGAATAGGTCAATGGGCTCTACTCCAGATTGGAGTAAAGGTCATTGACAAAACAATGTGTTATGATGGAATGTTATTTATTCGTGGATGCTATGTTGCAAGAGCAGTTGGAGAAGCAGATTATTTAGAATCTAATTCTATGTCCAGTTGGGCAAGTACAAATGAATCTGCAAAATCTGACTGTTTAACCAGATGTTGTAAAGATTTGGGAATTGCAAGGGAAGCGTGGCAACCACAGTTTACTGAACTATGGAAAAAACAATTCGCTAAACCAGTCTATCGTACAGGAATCAGAAAGGGTGGAGGTGGGTATCATTGGAGAAGGAAAAACGCTCCTCCATTTGATGATGAATCTATCTTTACTGAACTCTACAACAAAGCAAGTATGTTGAAGAATGATGTAAAACTTGTTTCTTGGTGGGAAGAATGTAAAACTAATTACGATGAGTTCTCAACAAAGGAAAGAACCTTGTTGCACAGTAAATATACTGAACTACAAACACAATTTGGAGTAAAAATAAATGGCGAATCTATCAGACCTTCTAACATCCCAGCCGAAGGAAAAGCAGAAACAGGACTCTTCACTGATGACGGAGCGACCAAAGGATAAAGCGATCATCTTTAGACGTTATACGTGGAAAGTATTTAATGTTCATGAAAATCCAGAAGAATTTGAGAAATGGTTAGACAATGATCCAGAAATAATTACAACACAGTGGAGTTCTGATTTTAGAACTTGTGCTGTAATCTATATTGCTGAACAAAAATGGATATCACATAAAGAAAAAGATGATACCTTGGAGTATGCGGATATTGCTCCAGATCATTGGAAAGAGAAAGAGTTAAATCAAATAAATAACCAAGCGGAAATTCTACACGATACTCCACTTGGAGAAGCATTAGACGATAACCCAGTTGAAGAAGATTTTACAGATAACGATTCAGACCAACCTTCACTTTTTAATGAGGAGTAACAATGGGTAGATTAACAATAACAGAAGATGAACTAAATAAAGTTAGTTCAACTGATCTTCTTCCAGTCGAAGAAGATGGGGTAGTCAACGGACTGCCTACAAAAGTAAAGATTAAATATCTTGGAGAAATTACTTCATCAAAAGAACAAATCTCCAAGAGTTCGGGTGGTAAAATGCTTGTATTGACAACTTCAATATGGCATCCAGCAACCCATGAACGTCTTAATATTCTGGATCATTTTGCTTACAGCGATAAAGCTGTATTCAAACTAAAGAATCTCGTAACAGTTCTTGGTTTGAATCCAAAAGCACTTGACTCTGATGATTTTCTTGGACGTTGGGTTGTTGTAACAATTAAACATGAAACATTCACGGGAACTAAAGCTAACGAAGAGACTGGGCAATTTCCTACTTTCATCAATAACAAAATTGCTGCATATCTCAGAGAAGCAACTGCTGAAGAAGTTATGCAACAAAAGTCGGATATTGCTGATGCTCCACCTACAACTGGAACTCCGTTAGAACAACCAAAGTGGTAAAAGATGGCACTACTACCAACTATCGTGTCATGGTATGGTGGGAAGCAACGGCTGGCTCGTCAGATAATCTCCATAATGCCTGAACATGAGCATTATGTAGAAGTATTTATGGGTTCAGCCGCTGTATTTTTCAACAAACCAAAGTCACCAAGAAATTGCATTAATGACATTAATGAAAATCTCGTTAATTTATTTATACAAGTGAGGGATAATTATGATGAACTGGCTGAAAAAGCATATTGGACATTATGCTCCAGAAAACAATACGTGGCTTTCGTTAAACTTTATGAGAATAACTTCAAAGATGCTACTCTTGTGGAACGTGCTGTTGCTTATTTATTCTTGGTACGTTCAAACTTTAATAATCAGATTGGTACTGGATTCGCTGCTTCAATTGACAGCAATAGTGCTACTTTCAATCTTTCTTTACTTAACCGCCTCAAACTCGCAAGAGAAAAATTAGATGGCGTTATAATTGAAAATAAGCAATACTTTGAGATTATCGAAAAATATGATCAAAATGGAAGTATGTTTTATCTTGATCCACCTTATTGGGTAGCTGATATAAGAACATACTACTATGAAAATATATTCAATAAAACAAAGCATATTGTTATGGCTCAAGCATTGGATAAATGCAAGAGTCCTTGGATAGTAAGTTACGATAATGTTCCAGAGATTGTAGATTTATATAAAGAACATTACATAACAAGATTATCAGTTGTATACCATTCACTTGGGAAGAAGGCAAGAAATCTTAAATTAGACGAATTGTTGATAACAAACTTCAAATGTAAGAAACCTCAATTAGACGTATTTGACGAAGCCATTGAGGAAGTAGAAGTAACAGATGAAGAAAAGTTATCAGCTGAAAAACACGTTAAACTTCAAAAAGAAATTCAACTGGAAAAAGAAGCACGTACAATAATTATTACAGAGGACAATGGCAAACCTTCAAGACCTACTGAACAGTCCCAGCAAACAAGTCTTTTCGACTAACGAGCTGGAAGAAATCTTTTTCGGTGCTATTATTGGGGGAATAGTAGAAGCTGATGAATTCACTCACGTTAAACGAGAATTTTTCTCATTTCCAAACACATTACAACTATTTGATGTTGTAGAAAAATGTATTGCTGAAAATACATACATAGACTTTATATGGATTATAAATAAACTTTCAACTGCAATAGGTTCAAATGAAGCGAAGAGCTATATTGATAAGATTGTCGGTAAAGTACCTCAAGAACTGGTCTTATCTTCAATTATTGAGACCCTTGAAAATAATTACATTAGAAGAGAAACGTCTAAATTACTTGAGAAGGCAAGAAGTAATATACAAAACAGCCCTCAAAATACTATCGAATTCATTTCACAACTTAATGAGGCGATAGAAAAACTTACTCAATATAATATTGACTATTCATTTGAAAGAGAAATAGAAAAGACGATAGAAGATTTGAGTAGTCCAGATCCACCGCCTGTATTAATTCCAACAGGTTTAAAGGCAATAGATGATATTATAGGTGGACTTTCCTACAAAGAAGTTACTATGATTGCAGGACGTCCAGGACATGGAAAAACTACAATGTCCGTTGCATTAGCTCTATCAATTCTTAACAAGAATCCAGAAGCTAAGGTTGTTAAGTTTGAATTGGAAATGTCTAAAGATGCAATTAATAGGAAGATGATAAGTAGTGTTTCAAAAGTATCATCTTACAAGATGCGTATTAATAATCTTACAACGGAAGAAATTGAAAGAGTAAACTTATCAAAAAGAAATCTTACTCAATATCATAATAGACTTTTTATTTATGATAATGTTTATGATTTGCCAACGATGAAGAAGATTTGTAAGAAGATTGGTGCTACGGTTTGTATGGTTGATTTTATCACATTAATGGATGGTATAGATGAAGACAAGAGAAATGATCTGGGTAGAATGGTTAAAGCTACCAAACGGTTCACAAAAGCCAATAATATGGCGTGGGTATATTTTGCCCAGCTCGGAAGAGGAGTGGAGGCAAGAGAGACTAAAAGACCTCAATCGTCGGACTTGGCAGAAAGTGATCAACTCTCTCAGCTTGCGTCAGAGATACTTCTCTTGATGTATGAATATAAATATACTAATAACCCAAAACATCAAAACATCTTATTCCTTATATTTGATAAAACTCGATATTCTGGAATAGGTGAGAAGCGTATTCACTTTAATCCAGACTTAGCATACGTTGAGGACTTGCCATGATGACACCAATACAAAGAGAAACTTTGTCTTTCTTCAAAGAAAGATTTTTTGCAAAGAAGATTATAACAGATTGGGATATTAAAAAGATTTATGATATTATTGATGAACTTGAAAGAGCAGAAGAAAAAGCTATAAGATACGGTAACAGATGGTATGAACTTTCTGGAAAACTTTCAAAAACTAATACAAAGTTGAGAACAAAAAATGCAGAGCTACGTAAAAAATTAAAACTACAACCAGAAGAGGGGAAATATGACACACCGATTGATCGTGGATATTGAAACAATGCTCGGAGAAAATGCAGAAGATGCACTTGCTCCATTTGTTGATGAATTAAAAGAAAAGAAAACTCGTACAGTTACAAGAGGTAAAAGTTTATCTGATCTTGCTGATGGTGCTGATAGTAAAGCTGATGTTGCGTTACAAAAGGGAGCGTTATCTCCAGTATGTGGACGTATAGCTTGCATAGGAGTTAGGGAAGTTCAAGAAGAGTCTTATTCAGTATTTCCAGAATTAACTCCTGCTGAGATTACGGATCATTTCATCTACAATATAGATGAAAAGAAAATGTTAGAAGAATTCAAAAAACTAATAAAACCACAAACACAACTTATAACATTTAATGGAAAGAACTTTGATTTTCCATTTCTGATGTTTAGAGCTGCAATCCATAAAATATCTCTCAAACTTGACATATATCCTTACAATAAGGATTATGGCAAGGAGAATGTTCATATTGATCTCTTTGTGCATTTGAACCAAATCTCTAATCTTTCAATGCTCGGTTCTGATTGGGGATTAAAGATGGTATCTCTCAAGAAATGGATGCAATACTTTGGATTAGGTACAAAGTTATCAATTGCAGATGGAGATATTTCGATAGTTGAATGTATAAATAGTGGAAATATTGAGAAACTCAAAGAATACTGTATGAATGACGTACAGAAAACTTATGAGTTATTTGAGTTCTTCAAATATAATTTTCAATGATTAGGATATTAAATGACAATAATACGAGCGTTGAAAACTGGTAAACGATTTAAGAGGAGGTCTTATACTGGTTGGTTATATGTTGACCAAAATTTTATGATATTTTCAGCAACAAATAACATACAATGGTATCCAACTATTTATGACATTCTTGCAAATGATTGGATGGTGCAACCATAATCATGGCTGATCTTTCAGATATACTCGCTGGTCGTAGACCAAACAAAAAGAAGCAGGAAGAACTGTTTACTTCTTTTGGAAGTCTGCTTGATATTGCTTCAGGTAAAACTTCCATGAAAGGAAAATCTGCAAAGATAGGTAAACAGTTCGAGAAGGAATTGAAAAATACTTGCAAGTTATATAAAGATCAAAAACTTGCATATATTCAATTTGCTGAATCTCCAATGGTCTTTGTCCCTGCAAAGAAATACTGGGTACATGGAAGTAAAACAGGATTTGACTTTATTGGAGCAATAGTTAAAACTAAAGAACCAATATTTATGGAAGTCAAGTCAACAGAACATGGAACTATTCCAATTGGTTACGATACTTCTGGAATTAAGAAGCATCAAATAGAAGCTATGGATTGGCTCGAAGAAGTAGGATTCAATCCATTCTTCTTATGGGAGATTCGTAGAGCTGGAATTGTTTACAAGTTCTATCCACATCAAATTCCTAAAGATCAAAATAGTTTGTCAATTCAAGAATGTGAAGAAAGAAAATTCATACGAATACTCAAACAATCGTTTCAAGGTGAGATGTTATATGATTTCTTGGAGATATTATGATACTGAACTCCAAGTCAAACTATTCGATTCTCCTACGATAGGACGGTTCGGAAAGTTCGGGCATAGATTGGCACTAAAAACTAAAACAAATGCCTTGCAGGGTAGGAGAATCAAATCACTTGGCACTTTAAAAAGATAACCGAGAAGCCAAAAACAAAATAAGATAGGAGAATCTATGACAGATCCAACTATTAGACATATTCATAAATGGAGTTGGCATGAAATGTTAAGGTCTATATTTTGTAAAGATTGTGGAAAGAAGATGAAACATTCAGTACTTGTAATAATTTTAAATAAACATGAGATGAGAAATCATTTACCAAGAAGGAAAAAATCATGACCGAACTCAGCAAAGAGGAACGAGAGGTGTTTGAGAAAGGATGGAAGGAATGACTGAAGCCGAAGCGAGAAAGCTGATTGAGCCGTATGTTCATTATGGACGTACCAATGGACAAACTGATATGGTGGATGCTTGCGATGTCATCACCCTCTTAGTGGAATATTCCAATTCAGGACTCAAAGAGTTGGAGAAGAGGATTGAGGAACGGATTGCTGAATTGAGGGATGGGGGAGATTTTAATGGTCGTGGTGCAGAGACATTTGTAAACCAGAAAATACTTTCTTGGATTGTTGAACTCACAGAAGGAGAAGTGAAATGACAGAACTCAGCAAAGAGGAAAAAGATGTGAAAATTACACCAACTTTCAGAGAGGTACAAATGAAGAAAATCAAGGTTAGGATTGCGATAGGGGTTGATGAAGAGGAAAATATTTTCACCTGTGGAATTGGTGGAAACACAAATGAACAACAGGCGATTTGTTGGGCAAGAGATGATTCTGGCTCAGATAATATATTCATTCTCGAAGCCGAGCTTGAGATTCCAGAAGTCAAAACGGTGAGCGCAACAGCTGAAAGGGTGAAGTGAATGAGTAAACGTCAAGATTTTGAAAATAGGAATGTTGATGAACTTATCTTCCCAATAGATACCTATGAAGTTGGAGCGTGGACTCCTGAACGCGATGGCAAGGGCAAGTGTACGCAGGTGCATATCACGCTTCGGGGGCGTGGGATTGAAAGACCGTTTGTAATGAGAATCAAAAGCCGAGAACGGCTTGACAGTTTTATTAACTTACTCAAAGAATATGGAGATATTGTATGGACACAAGAACTGGGAACATAGTTATACTCCAAAAGCGTGCCAACCAAAAGTAACTGGACCAAGAAATGACGAATTTGCGCTAATACGTGGAGTAATATTCGTAACTTTAAATGATAAACTTCCAATTTGTCTTGCAAGTATCCAAGGATATGGTTGATGGAATACAACGTGTGGTCCATTACTGTTTGGAGCTACATAGATATACTCTGCTCCATACGGATTAGCAGTAAAGTAATTTCCATTATCATATTTTTGTGCCTGAAAAATGTACCAATCTCCTGGAACATTTCTTCTCCATTCCTCAACGGCAAAATTTAATATCTGTTTAACATTTGGAAATATGTCTACTATCGGAGTATGAATAAAGTATCCAATTGGAAATGTAATTGTTGCAGTTCCAGCAACTCCATTTGATGATGGAATAGTTCCAAAATCACTCATTCCCCTTACTCTTGCCGTATTTTCAAGTAACCTCTCAGCCCAAGACTGATCCAACGTATAAGTATTATCCGTCCCAACAGTTTTTTCTGAAACATTGTCTATTAAAAATGTTCCAGCCCCACCTAAGAAAAAACTTAATTGATTTGAACTTGTACTATGAGTTATGGAAATAGAATACTTCGCCCATGACGTTGTTAATGTAAAAGTACCACTTCCATTATTAGTTATATCTCTAACTGTTAAAGTAGTGTTACCACTCACTGATTTCGCATAAAAAATAGTTGTATAGGATATGCCAGTAGTAACAACAGTTGGAACTCTTGCATGATTTGTACTTGAGTCACCAATTGCACTTGCCACAATCTGCAAACATCCAATTCCAAAATTTGCATTACTCGTAATTCTCGATATTGAATGATTTCCCTGACCACTCCATCCAGATGTATCTCTTTCAAAAGATGGGTTCGTTATAACATCAACTAAATTAGTTGGAAATGGTGGTTGAACTGCGCTCCAAAATGTACCATATTTACTTGCACCAAGTCTGTTTGCGTTGTACATACCATTAAAAATTAAATCTGTTGGCATTTATACCCCATGTATTCTAAAGTACACATCGCACCAACCATTAACAATCCAATTTCCCTCTTGTTGAAAATTTGTATTCCATCTAAATCCAACAAAGTCATTTTGAATTATGGTTTGTACCCGCTTTGCAACGAGTACCTTTGGATTATTTAGATCAATTGTGTAATATCTTGAAGGTAACGGTACATTGTTTGAGTTTAATGCTCCATTATTTACGCTTACAAGAGAACTAATTAATGGCGGGAATAGATATATTGAGGTTAATCCAAGATTCAACCACGTAATGTCATAACTAACCAATCTTATTGTTCCTATTATTCCATATCCATTCATTAAATTTTTAACTAACTTTATCCCAAATAAAGTAGTTAAACCATCTCCAGATGATGGAATCATTTGGGATGACGTAAAATACGAATTTCCCCAGTTTAATTCTTTCATAAGTATGCGATTAAAAGAAAATTTGAATTTCCACCAGAACCATTATATACATCACAAGTTCCAAGACCAACATTTAATATATCTACATATAGATTATTTACTGATGGATAAAACAGCAATTGATTAAAGTCAATCCAACCAGTCGTTAAATCCTGTTTGTAAACCTTAATAAATGGTGGATGAAGATCACACTCCAAAGATGAATAGTCAAAATTTACCGTAGTACTGTTGGATATAAATACTTGAAGAGTCGCTATTTTCAGAAATCTTTGAGAGAATTGAGATACAGTTTCCATCCAATCAAATGTAATCATATCCTGAGAATCAGTACTTGGAATTATCTTATTGGGAGTAAAGGACGTATATGATGAAGCGTATGTTCCAATATTAGCCATTATTTTTTAAAAGAATTTAAATGCAGTTCCAATATTTGATCCTATATTCAATGTTGTGCCAAAATTATAGAGAGTTCCATAATAAGAAACATCATTCACTGGTCCAAGAAGATAAACCGGCTCACCGTCGTAATATCTTCTTGGAATAGTATTAAACATTCCACGAGTAATTTTATTAACTATAAATTGATCTCCTGAACGTACCCAAGCCACCGCATCCCCAAGTTTTATTACTTCGGTAAATCCTCCAGAAAGAGAGCCAATCACAATATAATTATTGGTCAATTTCCACATTTCTTCTGCAATCGTTCCACCCCAACACATATAAGTATCAGTAGAATTACAAGTTCCAAACGATGGAGAGTAAGCATTTGATATGGTGCCAA
>Ga0315288_10012295_pt1 | contig 10768 bp, 3 predicted proteins | sample YL17G11_20_MG_FD_203454 | JGI IMG/M metagenome (GOLD analysis project Ga0315288, IMG submission 203454) | Sediment microbial communities from Yellowstone Lake, YNP, Wyoming, USA - YL17G11_20 | ecosystem: Environmental > Aquatic > Freshwater > Lake > Sediment | place: USA: Wyoming | collected...
TGCAAAATCGCCAGGGGCGAGATTCAAAGCAACCTCATATATCAGGATGAAACGGCGGTGGCCTTCCCTGACACCAACCCCAAAGCCCCGGTGCACCTTCTCATCATACCCAGAAAACACATCGAATCTGTTGCCGACCTCGCCGGGGACGAAGAGAAGCTTATGGGCCACCTGGTACTCGTAGCCAACAAACTGGCTCAGGACCAGGGCATCTCGGAGTCAGGATACCGCCTGGTGATTAACTGTGGCCCTCACGGAGGCCAGATGGTAGCCCATCTTCACATCCACCTCCTCGGAGGGCGTCAGATGGGCAAATTAGGCTAGCCCCTAGATTCCCGCCTACGCGGGAATCCGTCATCCTTCCCTGGAAGGACCACGAAGCATGAAAATATTATCTCACATAACGGCGTATATAATCCCGTTCGTGGTGAGCCCTTCGGCTTCGCTCAGGACAGGCTTGTCGAACCATCCGCCTGAGGCGGACCCTTCGACAGGCTCAGGGCGAACGGTTGAAAGGCTATTTTCAAAGCAATGACATCTGTAGCGTCGTCCTTCTCCCTTTCGTTCCATGTCATTGCCAGCCCTTCCTCATTTACCCATGTCATTGCGAGTCCTTCCCGCTGAAGGACTCCTCGCAAAGACACGCGCCAGGCAAAGGCCTTAACCCCTTGCCCCCTAAAAACAGCCACAAATAAACAGCGGGTTTCGTCCTTCTGCGGAAGGACTGAAACCCGCTGTAACCTATCTTCAGACTTTATCTCAGGTCTTTTTTGGTCCTGCGGTTGGCCCTGTCGCCGGCGTACTTGGTGCCGGTGGTTTCCTCTTCTTAAGGAACCAGTACCCCGCAAGCCCTATCACAATGACCACGAGGATCACAATGAGAGCGATCACACCTCCGCTCAGCCCTCCCTTCTCCTCTGTCGGAGTCGGTGTTGGGGCTACAGTCGGGGTCGGCGTCACTGCCGGAGCTGCAGCATACACAGCAAACATGGTGAAGTGGCTTATCTGCACAGTAACGGTATGCTTTACCGTGTCTACCACAGAACCCGGAACCACCTCCCACTTGCTAGTTGCGGTATTGTAGAATGCTATCACGAGCTTACTCTCATCAAACCCCGCCGGAAGCAGACCCGGGTCATAACTAAGCGTCAGGGTAATCGGTGGACTGAAAGTTGCACCAGTCGGCTTGTAATCATAAACACAGCCAATTATTTTAGGGTCTGGCGGATAGCCGAAGCATATCTCATCCACCGTTATAGATTGCAATGGATTTCCGCCCAGCAGCGCAATGGTGCCATTCCCGATATCCAGCACTCCTTGCCCATCCAGAATAACGTAGTGTATGGTTTGCTGCACCACACCACTTCCGTTTATGTTGCCTGACAAGTCAAGCGGTGCCGGGGTAGGGATAGGCGGCACTGTAGGCACAGCGGTAGGCGTTGGCGTCACGCCCGGCGGCAGTGTAGCCGTTGGAGTAGGTGTCCGTGTTGGCGTCGGCGTAGGTGTTGCGCTACCTCCACTACCACCGCTACTTCCTTGTGTTGTTGGCGTGGGCGTTGGCGTGGCAACTGCCTGGAAGTTCGCCGTGATGGTATAGCTGCCGTTCATAGTGATGGTGGTGCTGGCCACACTGGCATTACCCATCGTGCCCGTATTGCCTGTCCAGTTCACAAAGTTATAGCCCGAATTCGCAGAAGCCACCAAATTTACCGAAGAACCCGGGCAGTATGTGAAGGGGGGCACACCCGCCGGCGTCGTTACTGTACCACCGCTTGAGCTGTTTATAGTCAGAGTGTACTTTGCCACAAAGATGGCGGTTATTGTATAGTTCCCATTCATGGTGATGGTAGTGCTGGCCGCACTGGCATTACCCATCGTGCCCGTATTGCCGGTCCAGTTGACAAAGCAACCTGTAGTCGGAGTAGCTACCAGGCTCACCACAGTCCCCGGGCAGTATTGGAGTATATGCACGGCAGGCGTGCCTACCATACCACCACCTGAGATATTTATATTCAGAGTGTACTTTGCCACAAAGTTGGCCTGTATGGTATAGTTCCCGTTCATAGTGATGGTGGTGCTGGCCGCACTGGCATTACCTATCGTGCCCGTATTGCCTGTCCAGTTGACAAAGCAGTAAGTCGCATCGGGCGTAGCCACCAGGGTCACCTGAGCGTCCGCGGTCTGAGTTGTGTTCCCCCCACCCGGTGGCTGATCTATATGGCCGCCAGTGGTGGTGTTCACCATCAGCCAATGTGTCCCTACATTAACGAAGTTCGCCTGAATGGTATAGTTGCCGTTCATGGTGATGGTGGTGCTGGCGGCACTGGCATTACCCATCGTGCCCGTGTTGGGGGTCCAGTTGACGAAGGCCCAGCCCAGGTCCGGCGTAGCCACCAGGGGCACCACAATGCCCGGGCAGTAAGAGGATGTCGCTTCACTAGGCGTAGTTACACTGCCGCCTGCTCCGCTGCTCACATTAAGCACGTATTTCGGAACGAAGTTGGCCTGAATAGTATAGTTCCCATTCATGGTGATGGTAGTGCTGGCCGCACTGGCATTACCCATCGTGCCCGTATTGCCTGTCCAGTTGACAAAGCAGTGAGTCGCATCAGGCTCAGCCACCAGGGTCACATTTCCGCCCGCGGTCTGAGTTGTGTTCCCCCCACCGGGTGGCTGACCTATATGGCCGCCCGCGGTGGTGTTCACCATCAGCCAATATGTCCCTACAAAAACGAAGTTGGCCGTGATTGTATAGTTGCCGTTCATAGTGATAGTGGTGCTGGCGGCACTGGCATTACCCATCGTGCCCGTATTGCCTGTCCAGTTCACAAAGTTGTAGCCCGAGCTCGCTGTAGCCACCAGGGGCACCACAATGCCCGGGCAGTAAGAGGATATCGCTTCACTGGGCGTAGTTACACTGCCGCCTGTTCCGCTGCTCACATTAAGCACGTATTTCGGAACGAAGTTCGCCTGAATGGCATAGTTACCATTCATAGTGATAGTAGTGTTGCCAGCAGTGGCATTACCCACCGGCCCACCGGTCCAGGTGTTAAAGCAGTAGTCCGCATCAGGCGTAGCCACCAGAGGCACCACAGTACCCGCATTCCATGTGAAGTTACCTTCACCTGGAACACCTGAAACAGTCACAGTGCCGTTGCCGGTGTGGCCCACGGTCAGAGTATAGGTTACTCCCGTTCCTACAGCCAAATCCCATAGAGTGCCTGCCGGCAAATCCCCACCTTCAAAGGCGTGTAAGGGGTGTGTCGTCGCCAGGGTCGGGCCTACATAGAAGCTAATGATGTCCCCGTAGACACCTCCATCCCTACCAGGAATGCTCGTGTCCTCGGCAGGTATCTGAAAGGCAGGGCTAATGCCATACTTTCCCTGAGCATCCACAACAGTGGTAAAATTCCCCGGTACGCCCGCTATGCAGGCGGTAATCACAGTTCCCGCCTGCGCCTGCGCGTCACCTATGGTCACTGAGCCCCAGAACAGATGGGGAAACCCAACCGGCGCCTGAGCCAGGATGGGAACCACCATCCCCGCTATCAAAGCCAGGGCTAGCAGGAGCCCGAAGGCTCCTGCTAGCATACCTTTACTACTCACAAAGCCAATTCTCATAATCCACCTTCCTCCAATCACAGAGACTGGGAAGTCACATTACGGGTAAATAGTGCCTGCGTCGGTTACGGCTATCCAGTAGCCCTTACCCGGCACCATATTGTCATTGGTGACCACCCGAGTGTACCCGCCGACACTGTCAAACGCATACAGCATCGTCCAAGACCGTATGCCGTTTACGCGCAGGGCTTCCAGGTAATTACCCGCAGTCTTTGCAGTTGTTGACTTAAAGCCAATCAAGTTCCAGCCAACGCATACTGGGAAGGACGGTGGCAAACTCGCGCCTGTGTTCATCACGACACCCGTAACGGTAAGGGTACCCGGTGAAGTCATCCGGATCCAGTAGCCCGCACCCTCAACCAGCCTGGTAAGCGTGGGAGTGGGAGATAAAGGATCTCTGTAACAGAATGTCCAGCCGCCTCCGCAGCGGTCGTATGCCCAGACCTCTGCCCAGTTGCTCCCCAGGCCAGTGAGCTGCGCCGTGATGTTGCCCGCTTGTGGAATTAGCGGCATGGATATCAAGTTCCAGCCCGTCCCCAGCGTTATCGGCATGCTGACAACGTTCAGCTCAACCGAAGCTTTATTGTTATCCAGAATGCCATCTGCCTCAGCAGACGTTACAGTCGCCGTATTGGTGATCTTGCCGGCGTTGTTCGAGTTACCAGTATACACCAGGGTAGCAGTTCCGTTCACGGGCAGACTGCCCACAGTCCAGGTAAACCCGGTGCTAGTGAAAGCGGATAAACTTCCCTGTGACTTGCTGATAACTGCCGGTGCAGTAAACGCACTAGTAGGGGTCCAGGTGTCAACAACACCTATGCCGCTGGCAGCTATGGGTCCGTTATTAGTAACGGTGACGGTGAATTTAACCGTAGTCCCAATAGGAGCAAGGCTCTTATCGGCACTCTTGGTGATTGCTATGTCCAAACCGTTCTCGAGCTGTTTCACCGTCTTGCTGGCAGGCTCCAGGAACTTGCTCACGATCACCGTGCCCGGCACGCCCACCCATACGTACCCATTTTTCATAGGTATCGCACTTAAGACCGGCCCGTAGCCGCACTCATCATAGCCCGTGGGGGTTATGGTGATAGTGCTCTCGCAGGCCAGCTTGCAATGCAGCTTGAAGGTTCCGGTTACACTGTCCCTGTCTCCAATGCGGCCCCAACCAACAATGGTGCCCAGAGGTTGCGTGTAACCTGTCTCACCACCAGCGATGCGCACGCTGCCCGCGGGGTCAACCGATAGCGTCACGCTGGCGTTCCAGGCATCCGCCTGGCCGATGTTGGTTACCGTGTAACTTACATTGAACTCATCGCACACATTTATGACCGGACTAATGGTGCCGATCGTCGCCACCAGGTGCGCCGCAGGGTACAGAACAACATCTAGCTCATCCCATGCGCACACATGCCCACCACCGTCAGTCACCACGGCTGGATTGGTTCCCGTCGCTACCACCATGATATCCCCTGGCAACGCGTAGCATTGTGGCATGCAAGTTGTCTCGCCTACCAGAGTCCAGGTAAGCTTCACGCTCTCATGGGGCGCGATGTCCCCCAGATACACCTGCTCTTCTCCATCCTTCAGGGAAAAACCGGAAAGGTATAGCGCCATGATCACTGTGTCTTCTGCCGGCGGAGAGTTGAAGTCAATCTGCGTATAGGGGCCCGGATTGGGGCCATCCACGTCAATAAGGTCATAGGTCAAGGTGTAGCTCCCGGACGGAACCACCTGCCAATCGTACGGATCCGCCTGGGGATCATCATTAGAGTAGATGATCACAGACCCCGTAGTGACGCAAGTCCCGTTCACCCTGAAGCTGCTCTCTTCACCATCTCCTGTGCCTAGGTAGTAATAGGGGAAAATTTCCTGCATGGGATCACGCGTAGCGATAGTTACCGTAACATCTTCAGCAACTCCGTCACCACCGTTATACACCAGAGCGGTTACCGGGAACTGCTCGCCCGTCCCGATGTACGTGCCATTGATCTCTGCAAATGGCGGCTGGTCACTGAAAGTGTCCTGTGGAGACAGTATCTGCACTCCAAGAATTGGAGCCGCTATCTTTATCTGGTGCACATTCACTGTCTCCGGCCAGTTGTCCGAGTACGTAGTGAGGTTCGGCGTCTTTGTGCTCGCGGACACGCCAAGGTACACCTCATGTGGTGCACTTTCACTGCCGCCACCGGTGCACTGCAACATCCAGGTTATCTCGCTGGAGCTGCCCGCACTGATGTTCCCCACAGGCTTCGTCCAATCCTGGCCGATGCCCATAAGCACAATCTCAGCAGTCGGGTTATGGGTAAGCGTGGCTTCCACATCCACCAGGGTATTTTCGCTGCCGTTGGTTATCCATGCCTTGACCGGGATCGGATCGCCCGTGTTGAAGCTCTGGCAGGTATAGGGGTTCTCTATCCGAATTGTGAACGGAATCTGTTTCATAACCATGGGACACGGAGGCACATGGATGTCGTTCTGCTGACAGGGAGCATGACACCAAGGAACCGCCAGATGGGTGTTGGCATCGGTGGCCTTCATTCCCGGCTCGTTCGGGGTCCAGCCCGTCACACCTGACGGCATCTGCTCCGGTATCACAACGCTGACTTGCCCCTCGCAGATACAGTTCAGCAGCAGTATCGCCTTCGCCGTGCTGTGGCCCTTGATCTTGGCGAAGGTTGCAATACCCCATGCCGGATGGTCCTTATCTATTGCCTTATGGAACTCGATCGACGCGTCGCCGGAGGTGAGCACATTATTATAGTCATAGCTCTTGGTGCAGGGATCCTTGGGCGCGTCGGCAATGGTGAAGTACACCTTTACGTTCTCGGCTGCAGCATCGCCCGTGTTTATCACAGGTATTACCACATGGAAGGGCGTGTTCGGTGTCACGGCATCCTGCTCAACCATCACTCCGGCCGAGTCCTGGATGAAGAAGGCAATGTCAGTCCAGAGCTCCGCCTTCCACTCCTGGGTGATGCACACCGGCTCGCTGGTGTCACCACCGTAGAAATCGTGAGTCTGGTCACTTACCGTTACATTGCCTACGAAGTTAGCTTTACCCTCACCCGTACACTTGAAGTGCCATTTTACATCGAAGGAGCAGCACGAGCAGATCACCTGGGGCATAACCTCGCAATCCACGTTACCTATGGGGCTCGGGCTTCCATTCAGGAGAGTGAAGTCGCCCAACGGCTGTCCGCTGAGGTTTTTCCTCCACCACACGCTCTCCAGCGTCACATTGCCATCATCCCAGTCAATACAGGCTGTGACACTATTTCCTTCTCCTATGTATGGCCAGTCAGCGCCGCTGTAGTTGTAGTACCTGAAGCTAACATCGAAGCCACTGGGATCGCATATGTTTACCCTTTGCGGGGGTGCCAGGCCAGGGGTAGCTTTAGCTATTACCTCTTGCTGGCTTATGGTCAGATAATCACTGCCCGGAGTCACAGGCATGTCGTCGCTCCAGGCTTCTACCGTGAGGTTGCCTATGCCCTCCCCCGTGCAGATCACGTTGCCAAAGTCCACCGTAATATTTCCCATTGGGCCTATGGTGTATCCACCTGTAGATGGTAGCTTTACATAGTTGGTAAGACAGTTAGTACCGGCGGAGCCAGGTATCTTCACCCAATCTATGCAGGGGTCAAACGTCAACTTCGTACGCACCCCGCTTATCGACTCCTTGCCTGTGTTCAGGATCATAGCCTGGACGTCGAAGTACTCGTCGCCACACCCGCCGGTCGGCTGTTTGATCAGCAGTTTCCCACCGGTCTCACAGCTTATCTGCGCGGTAGGCTTAATGATCTTTACCACGAGCCCCCCAGGGCTCCCCTGGTAAACAGTCCAGGGCATGTTTAGATGGGTGATGACATCTTTACCAATATTTTCAGCCGTCACGTTAACCCTAATGTCCCCAGCTTCATCGCAGTGTATTGTCCAAGTTGCCTGCTTGGTCTGCCCAGACTTTAAGGGGCCAATGGTCCAAGTAGGGTTATCAGGGTCGTCACCTACAAGGCTGGCATAGGGACGCCAGTCCAAATTGTTTATCGCTAGCACGACATTATAATCGATATCTATCGGGCAGAGATTGGTTATCTCCACCTTGATGCCGAAGTTGGTGCAGGGATTCACCATTTGCGGCATCGAGCTGTGGTACACAACATGTGTTACACCATCATCCAGGAAGAGGCGCCCCGTGACGTTCCCCAGGCCCGGCGCCTCGACAATCTTGATCTCCACACACTTCGTCGGTCCGGTCATCTCCTGTACAACCCAGGTCGAGCCGGTGCCGTCGCACTCCCACTTCTCGCCTTTGAATAGACCAGCTGTAGCGTCCACCACTATGGTTTGATTGCCCTTCGCATCGGTGCAGCAGACCTTCCACCAGAAATCGGCTATCCGCCCCGGCAGGAGGTCGGTGTCGCCTTGGTTACCCGGCCAGGTCTTGGTGCTGGTCGAATTACCGAAGTCCGGCTCGCCCAAGGCCAGGCTGACGCCAGACGGCAAAATGATGGTGGCATTGACAGGGTAATTGGCGCTATCATTGCCGCTATTGACCACCACGGCGTTCACATAGAAACAGTCGCCAGTTTCCTTACCAGCATCAGGCGGATTGAAACTGGTCTGAGGAGTGAAATTGCCGTCCGCATCCTTTATATACGTGCTCACCGCCACATCGAGATTGCAGCCGTCGTGCACTTGCGCTCGGGGGCACGGCGGAGCAGCGGCCACAGGAGTTGCTAATACCGCGCACAACGCAATGACCATCGACAAAACTACTAACAGATTTAGTACTTTGGATGGCCACTTACTAATTCCTTTATTCATAATCTTATCTCTCCTTTACCTTTGGTATTTCCGCATCCGGAAAACCCCACTTAGACTGCTCTCCAAGATCGGCTCCCTTTCACATGCGCACCTCCTTAAAACATGAGAATTTTTTATATAGCCTCAAGCCTGCCCCAGGCTGGCAGTCAAAAGTCTTGCCGCAGTATAAACAGTAATGCATCCTTTGTCAATAGTATGCAGATGCCCCCGGACCTCCGTCAGGAAGCACCGCGAATCACTTATTCCCCTGGTTTGTCTATGTATCCTTTTGTTTGCCTGTTCTTGGAGCACAAAGCAAGTTGCCTAATTCTATACACGTTTCAACCCTCTTGTCAAGGGTTTTCTTAAAGTATCTTGACAAAAGTACCACAAACCTATCAGGTCTGAGTACTACCTCGAGTACCCGCGCGGTTTCACTCACCCCCCCCGAACTTACTACCTCGAAGGGGGTAACTTCTGCGCACACTCGGGCTACCCCACCCCATCATCATGTCATTGCGAGGCCTTCCGCAGGAAGACCGTGGCAATCTCGCCATTTCCCTTATTACTAACGAGTACGCGGAGATTGCTTCGTCACTACGTTCCTCGCAATGACATAAAGGACGCCGCCTTTTCCCATGTCATTGCGAGGCCCTCCGAAGGAAGGCCGTGGCAATCTCACCGTTCCCCTATCGCGCCTGCCCCATCTTCAATTGTTAATTTGCACGGACTAACGGACTGCCATCTTGAATCAAATTATGCATGTCCTCAGTCCATTTTCGCCTTAATTGTTAACGGACTGTAAAACTTTTACCACTTTTTACCAGGCTTGTCAAGCCCCTTTGCAGGTAATTTTTAGGCAACTTTCCCGATATGTCATTCTGAGTCCCTCTTGCGCGGGAATCTGCCATGCTGATTGCAATGCTCACCACGAAGAATGAAAATATTATCTCGCATAACGGTATAATCCCGTCCATGGTTCGACAAGCCTGTCCTGAGCGAAGCCGAAGGGCTCACCACGAACGGGCCGTTCACCCTTCGACAGGCTCAGGGCGAACGGTTGAAAGGCTATTTCAAAGCAATAACATTCGTAGCGTCATCCTTCCCTAAAGAAGGACAACTAATCACCCATCGTGGTCCTTCACCTTGGGAAGGATCGTGATGCTACAAATAAACTCATACCTGTCATCTCTAAGACGCATTCAGGGGCAAAAAAGTTCCGTCAAAAAATCGGTAGGGGCACGGCATGCCGTGCCCTTGGGGTAGGTCGGAGTCCTTCGTTGGGAAGTAGGGGCGAAGTGCCTTCGCCCTCCCCCCAATCTCACCGTTCCCCTTCGTACCCACGAGTACGCGGAGATTGCGGAGCCTGCTCCGAGCGCAAGAGAGGAGTCATCCTTCCTAAAGATCCTTCCTTAAAGAAGGACTCGCAATGACATGAAAATGTAGGGGCGCATTGCATGCGCCCTCGTCCCCATCCTCCCCAAAGCGAGAGGCCATTCCCGCGCAAGCGGGAATCCAGAATCCCCCCTTTTCCCATGTCATTGCCAGCCCTTCCTCATTTACCCATGTCTTTGCGAGGCCCTCCGAAGGAAGGCCGTGGCAATCTCACCGCATCCCTTCGTGCCAACGAGTACGCGGAGATTGCTTCGTCGTCCGCCAGAGGCGGACTCCTCGCAATGACATAAAGAGGATAGTTTTCATAATTCTGAATACAAGTCCCGCCATTCTTTATTAAAACTATTGATCAATTCAATTTTCTTCTTGCGCGAACCAGCTTTTATCTGCTTTTCTCTCGAAATGGCACTCTCAATGTCATCGGACATCTCATAATATAAGAGTTTGGTGATGTTGTACCTTTTGGTAAATCCTTCTATCAATTTCTCTTTGTGTTCATAAACCCTTCTTTTCAAGTCACTCGTTACGCCTGTGTACAGTACTGTATGCCAATCGTTGCTCATTATGTAAACAAAGTATTGTTTCTTCATATACGACATGGCTACGATTCTAAGTCTATTTCCAAATAACTACAAGCCTAAATAGCTCTAATCTACCATACTCAATCTCTTTTTTGTCATTGCCAGCCCGCCCTCATTTACCCATGTCATTGCGAGGCCCTCCGAAGGAAGGCCGTGGCAATCTCACCGTTCCCCTTCGTGCCAACGAGTACCCGGAGATTGCGGAGCCTGCTCCGAGCGCAAGAGAGGAGTCACCCTTCCTTAAAGATCCTTCCTTAAAGAAGGACTCGCAATGACATGAAAATGTAGGGGCGCATTGCATGCGCCCTCGTCCCCATCCTCCCCAAAGCGAGAGGCCATTCCCGCGCAAGCGGGAATCCAGAATCCCC
>Ga0315288_10012296_pt1 | contig 10768 bp, 10 predicted proteins | sample YL17G11_20_MG_FD_203454 | JGI IMG/M metagenome (GOLD analysis project Ga0315288, IMG submission 203454) | Sediment microbial communities from Yellowstone Lake, YNP, Wyoming, USA - YL17G11_20 | ecosystem: Environmental > Aquatic > Freshwater > Lake > Sediment | place: USA: Wyoming | collected...
GATGGTCAGCGGTCAGCCCTTCTGGCAGGCGAGCGGAAAAGGCGTCGAAACGCAGGGGCACAAAACCATCACCTGGTACCTGACCGGGACGCTGCCCGGCTGGCAGGGTACGCCGCTAGCACTGGTGGTGACGTTGGAGGAAGACAACTCCTTGTTAATCGAATCTATCGGGCAGGCGATATTGAAAGAGGCTTTGCAGCAATAAACATGCGAGATGATAGTATTACAGCGCAATGTTGCGTGCAAACAGTTTGAGTAGTCCGAAATAGAAAGGCATGGTATCTTTTCTCCAACCACTCGCCAGTGGGAAGGAGAAGATACCATGCCGAATGGAATTGTAATCGAGACTTGTCCTGCGCCAGAGTGAAATTTGACGGATCAAGATATTCGCTATTTTATGGATGAAATGACAGCATACGTAGAAATGTTTGAGCCAGCCTTTCGGCGGCCGGAGCAGATGGAATGGAGCAAAAGTTATTTGCATGGGCTGCTGGGCAATGCGTCGCGCAAGAACATTGAGCGAATTGCGCTTGAGCTGGGTGAAAATGTACGCAGCATGCAGTATTTCATTGGACAAAGTCCGTGGGAACAGGAACCGGTGATCGCTATTCATCAACGGCTGGTGGGCGAGACGTTGGGTGAAACGGATGGGGTTGCGCTGATCGATGAATCGAGCGTGGTCAAGCAAGGGGATGACTCGGTTGGGGTGGCAGCGCAATACTGTGGATCGGTGGGCAAAATAGCGAATGGTCAGGTGGGAGTTTATCTGGGGTACGCAAGTCGCAAAGGGTACAGCTTGATCGAGGGGCGGTTGTTCATGCCAGACGAATGGTTTGACGAAGCGCATGCCGAAAAATGCAGGCTGTGTGGTGCGCCGGAAGACCTGGTTTACCAGACCAAGCCAGAAATTGGTCTGGAATTGCTGGAAAAAGCCGCGAAACGCGGCAGTTTGCCCTTTCAGTGGGTGGCTGCGGATGAGTTGTACGGGGATTCGCCTGCTTTTCGGGACGGAACAGCTGCCCTGGGAAAGTGGTATTTCACCGAGATCAAGTGCGCCACCCCAATTTGGAGTGTTCGACCCGAAGTGCATGTCCCTGCGTGGAAAGGCCATGGTAGTCATCCGACCCGGCAGCGTCTGCGCCATCCGAGTGATCGCCCAATCCGGGTCAACGAATTGGCGGCAGGCATCCTAAAAGAAGGCTGGACCCGAGCAACTATCAAAGAAGGCAGCAAAGGACCCATCGTCTGCAACTTCGCTTTCCTGCGGCTGACCGAGTCGCGTGGAAACTTGCCGGGCCCAGAAGTTTGGCTGATCATCCGCCGCAACCTGGAGGACCCTTCGGTCATCAAGTACTACTTCAGCAATGCCCCCGCCGACACCCACGTGATTGAGTTCGTGCGCATCAGCGGCATGCGATGGCCGATCGAAACCATCTTCGAAGAAGCCAAAGGCGAAGTTGGTTTTGATCAATATGAGATGCGCAGTTGGTTGGGATGGCATCACCATATGTTGTTAGTCTCTCTGGCCCATCACTTCCTGGTTCGTTTGAGGATCCGTTTCCAAAAACAAGCGCCTGCTTTGACTGTTTACCAGGTCCGCCTACTGCTTGCCAGTGTATTGCCCAAACCGACTTTTGACGTTCCAGCAGCCCTGAACCGGGTGCAGTATTACCAGAAACGAAATTATGTCGCATATCTCTCTCATCGCAAGTCAAAATTGGCTCGACTTGCTAAACTGACAGCCAATGTTGCGCTGTAATATTAGTAGTTCACGAAAATGATTCGTAGTAGCGACTTCAGTCGCTTTTCGATCAAAGGAGCACTTTTTGAAACTGGAATTAGCTGCTGCTTAACGGCGAAACCGTTCAGTGAGTTCGTATTATGGCAGAGAAAGCCATTGTCAGGCCAAAAAACGCAAAAAAGGGATTTCCAGGATGAAGTATCTATCTATGCGTAATTATTCATAGCGAATTTGGCATATTGTGGTGTCCTGAACGACTAAAGTCGTCACAACAGTTCCATTACCATGAATTATTAATTATTAAAGGATGGAGGCACATTTATGGCTGGAGTTGCACAAGTCACCCTTTTCCTGATGGGTTCGGTCGTTCTCTTTTTGTCACTGCTTTTTGCCATCCCGAGCTTTTCCAGGCATGAAGTCCGGGCGGGGATGACCGGTCTGGCAGGAGCCCTGGGGGGCGCCGTCATCCTCGCTGCTGCCATACATCTCCACCCAGGCGCCACTATCCTGGCGGGGATGCTAGTCGGTTTGGGCATTACCGGGTGGATGCTGCTGGCTCTCCCGGTCGGGCGCGGGGAGCGGATCAATGAACGCCCCTCCGCCCGGGTCGACGAACGCACGATCATGCTCGCACGCTGGCGCTTGAAACCAGGCACTCCTCATTACGCAACCTACTACCGGGAAAACCCGGGGCACAAAGCAATGGATGATGCCATCCGCTCCCTGCCGGGGCTGCTTTCATCGGCGGCGCCGATGGCAGATCCGCTGGCTTTCGCCGCGGCGGAGGCGGGTTTCTTTGTGGCCGAATCGCTGAGGGAAGCGGTCGATGGCTCAGTCGCACCTACCCGGCTGACGCTTTCACCCGAAGCGACCTCACGGTATCTTAAACACCTGGCGCGATTTTTCGGCGCCCGGAATTGCGGGATCGCAGAAGTCAAAGATTACCAGGTTTATTCGCATGTCGGTCGCTTGTCAGATATCTATGGCGAACCCATCGTGCTGATCCATCCCTATGTATTGGTATTCACCTTTGAAATGGCAGAAGAGATGGTCTGTACCGCCCCTCGGGCGCAGGAAGTCATGGAAACAGCGCACCAGTACAGCGAGGCTGCCCAGACAGCGGTGCAGATGGCTGCCTGGATCCGGGCAACAGGGTACGAAGCCCGTGCGCACATCGATGGGAACTATCGTCTCATCCTGCCCCTGGCTGGACGCGATGCCGGCTTGGGCGAGATCGGGCGGATGGGGCTGCTCATGACCCCTGATCTTGGTCCGCGTGTGCGCTTGAGCGCGGTCACCACCACCCTGCCGCTCGTACCCGACCGCCCGGGAGATAACCTTGCCATGCTGGACTTTTGCCTAATCTGCAGGAAATGCGCTGAGAATTGCCCCGGCCGGGCAATTCCGCTGGATGACCGCCGGGAAATTGACGGGGCGCTGCGGTGGAAAATAAATGCTGAAAAGTGCTTCCAGTATTGGAATACCGTTGGGACCGACTGCGGGCGCTGCATGCAGGTCTGCCCCTATTCGCATGCAGATGCCCCAGCTCACAACCTGATGCGCTGGCTGGTGGCCCGATCGGGGGTGGCTCGCCGGCTGGCCCTGCGCCTGGATGATTGGATCTATCGCCGCAAACCCCATTCGCGCCCCGGCCCCCGCTGGACACGGCTATCCTGATGGACATGTTCCAAGCTGCCCATTGAAGGGCGTCTAAATTTGAAGGGCGGCCTGGTAGGCCGCCCTTCAAATTTATTATCGCATTATTTTCACAACTTGCCCTGTGCGCCAGCCTCTGTTAAGTCAGGCTGGTTTATGTCGGTCCGTATTCAAAGCCGGTGTCACCTGCCCCGGCTGGATCTTTAATAACCGTCAATTACCGTCGATCGGTTCCAAGTGGGCAGTAAAGTGGCGCAAGAATTCGGGGGCCCACACAATTCGCATCCCCTTAACCTTTGTGCGTTCCTCGTACAGGTGGATAACACTGTGGGCGACAACATTCATGTGATTGTCTGTATAAACCCGACGTGGAATTGCCAGGCGGACAACTTCCAGGGGGGCGTAGATGGTTTTCCCTGTTTCCTTGTCAACACTTCCAAAAGCCAGCTGGCCCAATCCCGTACCGCGTGTGCCCGAATCGAGATATAACGCACTGGTGAATGCATCACTGGGGAACAGGTCCTGTGGGATATGCGGGAGGAAACGTTTCATATCCAGCATGACGCAGTGCCCGCCCAAGGGTCGTAAGGCAGGTACACCTGCCTCCAGCAATTGGTTTCCCAAAAAATGAATTTGGCGGATGCGGTTGGCCAGGTAAGCCTCATCGAGGACTTCGTTCAAACCGATCGAAAGCGCCTCCAAGTCCCGGCCGGCCATTCCGCCATAGGTAACAAAACCTTCCCACAGGATAAGGTACTGTTGGGCCAAACGATATTTGGCCTCATCATTTAAGGCCAGGAAACCACCAATATTCACCAGCCCATCCTTCTTGGCGCTCATGGTGCATCCATCAGCATAGGAGAACATTTCGCGGGCAATTTCTTTGACGCTCTTGTCCTGGTACCCGGGTTCACGGAGCTTGATGAAGTATGCGTTCTCTGCAAAACGGGCGGCATCCAGGAAGAAAGGCACACCCCAGCGATCAGCCACAGCTCGCACTGAGCGTAGATTTTCCATCGAAACCGGCTGCCCGCCGTTGTTGTTACAGGTCACCGTGATCAGGATTAAGGCAACATTCTCGGGGCCTTTCGTCTTGATGGCATCTTCCAACTTCTGGATGTCAATATTGCCTTTGAATGGGTAGTCCACTTCAGGTTGCAACCCCTCAGCGATCACCAGGTCATGAGGAATACCGCCTTTGGTCGTCACGTGGGCGTGGGTGCTGTCAAAGAACATATTGCTGAGCGCATTCAACCCTGGCCGGATGTGGATCATGGTCAGGATGTTCTCGGCTGGTCGGCCCTGGTGGGTGGGAATGATGTACTTGTAGCCGGTGATATCCTTGATTGTGTCTTCCAGGTGATACCAGTTCCGGCAGAAGGCATAGGATTCATCACCAGTCATCATGCCAGCCCACTGGTTCTGGCTCATTGCGGATGTGCCGCTGTCGGTCAGGAGGTCGACATAGACATCCTCGGCAGGGATATTGAAAATGTTGTAGTAGGCCTGTTTTAGAATGACCTCGCGTTGGTCACGGGTGGTCATCTTAAGGGGCTCAACCACCTTGATACGGTAGGGTTCAGCTTCAGGAAGTTTATACATAGGATTCTCCATTAGTTGAATGTTGGTTGATGGTTGGTTTGCCAGCCATCTGGCATTTGCGTTAACGATGAAAGATTCAGCCGGGCCGTTGGGATGTTTCAGAGGACGATTTTTCCGTAGCCCAGAGAGCTGATCCACAACGAGATGGCCACCGCCGCCACCAGCAGGATTACTGCCACCCAGTCGGCAACCGTCATGTGCAGTTGCCGCAGGTAAGTGCGGTTTTTATTGCCATAGCCTCGCAGTTCCATGCACAGGCCAAGGCGGTCCGCTTTGCCAATTGCAATAAACACGATCGGCATGGCAATCGGCGCAAAGGCCTGCATCTTGCGAATGGGGTTCCAGCCTTCTACTGCATAGGCTCGTGAGCGCTGCGCCTCGGAAATGGTGGTCACCTCAGACATAATAACCGGCATGAACCGCAATGCCGTGGTGAACATGAAAGCATATTCGTAAGGAACGTAAAGTTTTTCGACCAGCGCCATCACGATGTCACGCGGCTGGGTTGTGGTCAGGATAACCGGGAAGACGCTCACGAGACACAGCATCCGTAATCCCATGGAAATGCCGTAGCGCAGACCGCCTTCGGTGACAGGGAACCACCCGCCAAAAGCTCTCCAGGATTCCGGTGTGACCGTGAAGAGGACTGGACCGCTTGGACGGAATGCGATTTGCAGTACAAAGACGATCAGGCCTATAAAGAAAATGGCTGTCAGGTATACCAGAGTCTCCTTGATCACCTTGCCGACCAGCCCCACCAGCACAACACTGATCAGCACGCCGACCAAGTAAAGCGGGTCAGTAAAAACCATTGACAGGATCAGGATCACCACTGCCCAGCCCATTTTCGTCAGGGGATGCAACCGGTGGATCAGGGAATTCCGGTTGGTATAATCCATCACGTTCATTGGATGCCTCCCGTAAGCGATTTCAGTTTCAAGAGCTCAAAGGTCTGGTCCAGCATTTCTTTCACCGACAGGACTGTCCGAGGGTAGAATTGATTGTATTCGCGAGCCAGATGTGTGATCTGCGGCGGGGAAAGAAAGGTCGTTTTGAGCACTTCCACATTCTCGAACACTTCGTAGGTCGTTCCATCCAGGAGGATGTTGCCCTCCTGGAAGACGATCAACCGCTTGGCAAACCGCGCCACCATGGGCATGTCATGGGTGATGAAAAGCACGGTGTGGCCTGCTTGATTCAATTTGTCGATCAGGTTGAGCATATCCACGCCGTCCTTATAGTCCTGACCTGTGGTCGGCTCGTCAATGCACAGCACAGACGGATGCATGGAGAGCACGGCTGCCACAGCCACGCGCTGCCTCTGGCCCTTGCTGAGGTCATGCGGGTTGCTATTCTTATAATCCGTCAGGCCAACGGCTTCGAGCGCTTCAACCACGCGAGCTTCGATCTCCGGTGGGGATAATTTCAGGTTCACCGGGCCATAGGCAACTTCCTTATAGACTGTGTCACAGAATATCTGGTGATCTGGATTTTGAAAGCAGTACCCCACGATGCGCGCCATTTCTGAAACCGGGCGTTTACCTACACTTGTGCCGTTCACATTGACGACACCCTCCGTGGCCCGCAGCAAACCGTTCAAGTGTTTCACAAATGTTGTTTTCCCAGAACCGTTCTGGCCGATAATAGCCACAAATTCACCCGCCTCGATGCTGACATTGATCCCGCGCAAGGCATGGAATCCGTTTGGGTAACGATGGTGAAGGTTGATTGCCTGTATCATCGGGGCCATGTTAAATTCCTCCTGCATTGTTCTCGCTCAGGATCTTTCCCAACAGAGGGACCGCTTCCTCCACCGTCAGGGGAACACTCTCAACCGGTAAAGGCTTCCCGAGAGTTTCATAGAGCGAGAGGGTGAACTCGACCACCTCGGGTACGCGGATACCTGCCGAGGCAAGGACACTGCGCTTGCTGCAGACCTGACGGGGGGCGCCATGAATGAGTATGCGCCCCTCGTAGAGGACGATGATCTGGTCAGAGTTTTCCACGAGCCGTTCCATGTCCTGTGAAACGATCACAATGGCAATCCCAAAGTCACGGTTCAGCTCGCGCAGCGCTGTAAAGACCTCCACCTTCCCGATCGGGTCCAACTCGCTTGTCGGGTCGTCCAGCAGGATAACCTGGGGCAGCATTGATAGGACCGCTGAAATTGCGACGCGCTGTTTCTGTCCACCGGAGAGGGTGCTGATGGCTCGATCGCGCAAGGACTCAATGCGCGTTTTCTTGAGCGCAGTAGTCAAACGCTTCTCGATCTCCTCGCGAGGGACTCCAAGGTTTTCGGGACCGAACGCCACTTCTTCATCTACGGAGATCGAAACCATCTGGAAGTCAGGGTCTTCAAAGACAGTTCCTACGATCGAGGCTAGGTCACGGAACGTGCTGGATGCCACTTTCAGTCCTGCGACTTCCACAGTCCCTTTAAGGTCTCCGCCGTAATAATGTGGAATGATGCCGTCGATGCAGGAAAGCAAGGTGGTTTTGCCTGCGCCGGCGGGGCCGGTGATGCCAACGAATTCGCCGGGCGCGACGCATAAATTGATCTCTTTCAATGCAGGCGAAGTACCGCGCCGGTATTGAAATGTCAGGTCTTGGATTTGGATGATGTTTGTCAAAGGGTACGATATTCCTTCACAAAGAAATCAACATACGCGCAATTCCTAGTTGGCCGTGGCTTGCATATCTGGCAAGCCACGGCGTGTTCTCCAGGCAAAAAGTTATTTACCGGTTCGGTCGTAGAGCGCCTTTGCTGGGGTGTAAAGGATTAGGCAGATAATAATGCTGGCAAGAGTTGAGAGCAGCACCGTTGGCCAGCCGGCAGCCAGATATACCGCAAAGGGGAAGATCCCCGCGACGAGCAAAGCTGTGATGAAAAGACCACCGCTGACCACCCCATAAGCTAATGCGCCTAATGCTGGTTTCCAGGAGATCTTCCCGGTCTTCAACTCACCCACTTTCAGTGCTACGATGGCTGTTACCAGCGCCCCAATAGCATGTGCCGGGATGTTGAACCAAGCAATGGAGGATTTGGAGAAAAACATCCCCAGCAGCCCCGCCACAATCCCGATCCCAAAGCCTGCGGCTGGTTTTGGCAGGACAAGCAGGATCGCAAGAGCAGCGAAAGTGACTACCATATCGGGGGTGACCATCCCCACATTGGGGATGAAAGCGTACATAACGGCTCCGATCGCCAGCATGATGGCTATCAAAGCAAGATCTCGACTTTTCATTGTTTTTCCTCACTTTCTCAAATTAAGTTGGATGAGTTTCTAATCTATGCAGTGATCAATACGAAGTTCAGGTTGGATAATTTAATTTACCCGATTTGGCCCTCCTTTCAGGTCCCCATTCCCTTTATTTGCAGACTTGGACTTGTCATGTTCCGCCTGGCTGCGTAGTTCATCCAGATAGTTGTATATGGTATAACGGGACACGTTGAGCTCACGGGCGACCTTCCCTGCTGAACCGCGCACCAGGAAGATGCCTCGCTTGTCGAGAGCATCCACGATCCGCATCTTCATCCCCTTGTCCATCAAATTGACCGGTATGCGTTCCGTTGAAAGCACTTCATTAATTGTTCCATTGAATAATTCATTGATGTCTTTCATAAACGACTCACTTTGTTCCTTTTGAACAATGAAAGTTGAGTGTTGAACTTCGCAAATTTCTTCCAGAAGCCCCCGCGCAGCAAGCCAATAACTGATGTCGCGGTTAATGCATATGCAGCCGATCAAGCGTTTTTTTTGGTTGCGGATGAAAAGCGTTGATGAGCGCAGGGGCCGCCCATCGGCAGTGTGGGTAAGGTAATTGAGCAGGTTGGGCGGGTCTGGATCGTTCCGGATGACTCCCAGGATCATATCGGTAAGAGGACTGCCAACCTTGCGGTGGGTGATCTCCCCCTCGATGGCGATCAAGGAATGGCTGATATCCCTGAAATCGTGCAGGACGATTTCGCATTCTGACCCCAATATACTCAGCAACCCTGGCAGAAGGCGGGAAATTTCTTCCAGCACCGGGTTTATGGCAGGCTTTTTCACGGAAGGCAGGCTGCCATTTTCTTCCGCATCATAGCTCATAGATTTCTCTCTCCAATTGCAGGATTGTTCTCTTGTCACTTCGGTGCGACACCCCGAGCAACTTTGAGGGGGGCCTTTCAGGTAATTATCAATCTTGCTCTCAAGAGGTAAAGAAATTTCTATGGACAATTATTTCCAACAGTATAGCATATTTCTACAATTTGTCAATCAACTAAACAATTTTATTAGGAAAACTTTAAAGTGGTAGTCTCCCTTTTAAGAGCAGTTAGCATTTCATAGGAATAGAAGTCAATAGTTCTTTAACAGTCCAAACATGATCGGTCAGATGAGCGGTCATGGCGGGCGTTCGCGGTTTCCATTTGCGACCTGGGACATCATAAACACGCAGGCGCAGGCTCTTGTGAGGCTTGACGAGATTGTAGTAACTGTCTTCCCAAGTTGCGGCAGCCCGATAACAATTAACGTCCTTGGAAAAAGCTAAAGTCTTGCGTACCTGGCGACCATTGAATAAGCGGCTGGTCAAATTGCTGCGTTCGATGTAGGCGGTACTCTCGCCTAAAAGTCGGGTCACTTCGTCCAGACTACCAAAGATGGCTTTGAGTTTAGTGCCCATAAAGTGGCCGCTCTCATCTCGCTGCTTGACCATTTGCAGATATAACCAATCAGTACCAGGCTTTTTCCGTGTGGGCGGGCGTCCGCGCCCAGCATATTCAGGAACCATGCCATACACTTCAACCATCGCTTCGTCTATTCCACCCCAGCCATCCGAAATGGTCGGGGGCGAGCCATTGGGATGCCCGCGTCGCTTGAGCATTTGGAATACGCCCATACTGGCCTGGGTTTCATCTTTTTCAATGGCTCGCGCTGCGCGTAAGCGGCTATCCACATCTAACATGGTCGAACGCATGAACTGTCTACTCTCAGGAGTCTCTGGGTATCTTTTTTTCTCCTTTGTTGCCAACGTAGGCCCACAGCCCATCCAACTGACCACGCTTGATCCGATAGTGTTTCATCAATACATCTTCCACTGCCTCTGTATGTCGAGACGCCTCACGCAACCAACTCAGAATAGTGTCTTCTTTGTGTCCCTTGACGCGGGTCAGACTGCTGATGCGATTGCCTTCTGCCAGCAACGCCAGCGTCTCCAGAATTTCGTGTTCAGGGGTGCGCTTGCGGTATAAAATCGTTCCAGTGGTTTCAACGAAATACTTGCCACAGGTACAACACCTGAACCGTTGCACACCTTTCCTGGTCTTGCCAGCTTTGATGATGTTATTCTCGGCTTGACTGGCTTGAAGTTTTTGGTAATCCGGACATGCTTGGTTTGGACAGAAATCTGCGGGCTTGGCTAATTGTTCCATCGGTCTCCCTCGGGTTCAGATTGCCTCAAGTTTACACCATTTGTCAACTGCTCTCAAGAGGGAGACTACCAGTGGCCCATTCCTTCATTAATCGGATGGCCGGCGATCTCATAGCGGCCAGCAATGATTGATCCAGGTGGATAGATGTCCATAATTATTGCCTCCCAGGTCAATATATTCTGCGTAAAGATATTTTACTACTTCGTACCGCTTTGCGCAGGTTGCTAAAGCGACCTACTGATTGACCCATTTAGAGCACGCGAACTCTCAAGATTACCCGACTCGTAACGAGCCGGGCAATTTCGTGCAATTCGTGACCGATCATTTGATGCGCACAAAACGGGTGTAAAATCAGT
>Ga0315288_10012297_pt1 | contig 10768 bp, 8 predicted proteins | sample YL17G11_20_MG_FD_203454 | JGI IMG/M metagenome (GOLD analysis project Ga0315288, IMG submission 203454) | Sediment microbial communities from Yellowstone Lake, YNP, Wyoming, USA - YL17G11_20 | ecosystem: Environmental > Aquatic > Freshwater > Lake > Sediment | place: USA: Wyoming | collected...
TATAGCGTCCATGCCGACCTCCCAATATGTTGTCGGTTATCCAACACTCATATCGGGTTGTCGGCTTCTTTCTTATCACTATTACATCTCCAGATTTTGGCTAAAGTTCACTGTCTCATAGTCGCGCCATTTACGAAATCTTTTACTATCATCGTGTTGTCCGTTCTTACCGTGGTTGCGGCAGCGCTGCTCATTGGTTGTCGTCGCGCGAGTGAAACTCAGACCGAGCAGCTCAAGATTGCCTCCGACAACGATCTGCAGCCCGGCAGGGCGGGCGGCCTTCCGCCTCTGGTGGTTGACGCTGATGCCCCTTTGCTCCTGAGCGAACCGCCCGACACTGAGAATGTGTTCACTTCTGCGACGACACGGGCGGCGGGGCGGAATGCCGCCTGTTTTGTCTGCCACGCCAACTATCAGGATGAGGCGCTCGTCGCGTGGCACGCGGCCGCGGATGTTGGCTGTGCGGAATGTCACGGCAAATCATACCCGCACTGCAACGACGAGAACCACAGGACCCCGCCCGAGAAAATGTTTCCTCCCGATGAAATCCAGGCGTTCTGCGGCAAGTGTCACCCGACACATGATGTCCGCGCCGAAAAGCTCAGCGAACGCCGGGTCCAGCGCGGCCTGGATGGCAACAATGACCAGGCTCTCGTTTGCACCGATTGCCACGGCGATCACCGATTGACTCGCCGCAGCGTCCGATGGGATAAGAAAAGCGGCAAGCTGATACGCCCTGATGCAGGCGGATAGACATTTGCCCAGCCGTCTATTACGCTGTCAGACTTGATTCTATGGACATCGTTATTGCGAGGAGGTCGAAGGCCGACGTGGCAATCTTATACCCCTCGAAGAATAGAGGCCGCTCCAGCAGCAAAGCGCCTCACGGTGATGCCCACAGTTTTGATGCTGACAAAGTACCCTGTTGCAATTGAAATTGCGGCAAAGAGTCCTGCAATCACCGCAATTTTAGGGTATTTTCCCCGTGGGTGTCCTCCAAATTGCGCAGCCAATTGCAGCCCCCTGCAAGGCCGATACCCGCGTTTTCAGCTCAAAAAATGGGCTTCGCACACCTTCCAGTCGGCGAAAAATGCGACAACTGCGGTATTTTGGGTAAAATACGCAATTTGCGGACTTTTTGCTTGACATCGCAGGCAAATCCGGGGTACTATGTAATTGTTCAAGGAGGATGGTGAGAAGGCTCGTTCGTCGAGTCTCCCGCCACAAGATTCGGGTTTAGCCCCAACACGGAAGGCAACAGTCTATTTTGCGCGCCGCGTGTAATTCGCGCAGAACGAAGTTCGGCGTGTTGCTGGGGCGAACCATGAGGTTTAGCTATAGCTGTTTTTAGTGAGGAGCATACGATGAATAGACTGATTACTATCTGTCTGCTTGTTGTCTTGGGAACGGGGTCCGCCGCGCTGGCGACTACCACGAATCAGATCTGGTATTTCAGCACGCATGAGGTGATGCCTGTGCCCAATGTCGTTCATAACGAGTACGGCAGCCCACACTTGAAGGTCGATCCGGGTTCCGGAACCGGCTGGCAACATGTGGCCGAGGGTCGCACCGGCGTTTGGTCTTTGTCCGGCGAAATCGACGTGATTATCCCCAACTATCCGGTTCTCAATCCATACAAGAAGATCACCATTAACCTTATATGGGCGCCCGGCGGCGTTGATCCGTTTATGCCCGACCAGCCGCTCGTCGGCGTTGTTGGTCTTGACGTTCCGGAGCATGCGGTCCCTGTGGATGAGCCGGTGATGGAGATTGTGAGTATCATAAATGATCCGTTGGCCGGCACTCCGTGGGTTGCGTCGATCTACGAAATAATCATCCGGCCCAATCCTCCGAAGGAGTGGATCGCGATTAAGGGCGACATTCTTGTCGATGAGCTGGGCATCAGGACTGAGTGTGTCCCAGAGCCGGCCACAATCGGCCTGCTCGGACTTGGCGGCCTGGCCCTGCTTCGTTCTCGCAGAAAACGCTAAAACTCCTGCAAGAGTATTGCCGTGACAATATGTTCATACAAATCCGGGGCCTATACCTGTGGTGTAGGCCTTTTTTCTGTCTGCGGAGCACGTTTCCCATCCATAAGAGATTCCAGCACAGAGAAACCGCGCAGTTTTGGCATCCATATCCGCCAGCTTCGTTGGGAAATTTGAACCGCGCTGGCGATTTTGGGGTGGGGGAATTGGGTTTGATTGGGTTCGTTTTCTTCGAGTGGGCAGCGGGGGTTTGTTTTCATATACCTTTGCGGCAAAGAAGGTTGCATTGGTTTTGTCGCTGCGAAGATTGGGTTTGTTTTGCGCAAAAAGAGGCCGATTTGTAGAGGAGTCTCTACAAGTGTAGAGGGCCGCCTGATGGAGAATGCAAAGACTAAAATGCAAAGTGCAAAGTTGCGGAATCCCGACCTCCGACCTCGTCGGGATGGGCGTTTTGGTTGTAGATTCGTTGTCCATATCAGGAATCCTCTATTTGTTAGATGTATATTATATATCAAAGACTGTTGGGTGTCAAGTTAATTCTTCATTAACCACGGATTACGCAGATTATACGGATTTGGGCATAAGAGTATATAAGTGTATGCGTATATACTTATGGGGTGCAATATGAAACGAGGTTTTGGGGTAAGCGGTTATTTGGTTGCGGGCAAGTTGAACTTTAGGCCCAGAGGGCGGAAGTGGCGGCGGAGGTTTGGTGTGTGCGTGCGTTTTGCGGCGGGTTGGCGCTTTGGTGCGTGCGTGGGGTGCGAGGGGCGGGAAGATTTAGTTGACGGGGAATGGGGGTTTTGGGGGGTTGGGAGTGGACACGTGGTGAAATAGGACTTTCGCTAAAAAACGGGGTTAAGTACTTTTGGGACAAGAGGTTAAGGTGGTGACATAGTGATTTGCCAATATTGCCGGTTTTGCGCGCTTGTTGGTGACTTTTTGATGAAAACTTGGTGGAACTTGGCGGAAATTGGTAGTTTTTGGGCACTTTTTGAGCACCCTGATTTCCAGGCTAAAAAGGGGGTTGAAAAGTCAAGGGGAGTTCCGCGTTTTTTTTGAGAAGAATTGCGGAAAGACGCAAGACACCAAGCTCAAAACGAGAGACCAGAAGACAGATGGCAAAAGCTGGAGGAGGGAAGACATATCCCCGCTACCCCCTTGGAGTAAGACGCGGGGACAAGGAGGGATGAGGGATTGTCATACGTAATGGAGTTTTTTTCGGCTGGGGGGAAGGGCGGTTTGTGATGTTTGGTGACGGGCTCTTTGCTCTCTGGCGTGAAACTCGGCCATATCACAACAGCCCCACTCGATCCAGAGGACTATAGATGATAGTGTCCAAATGAGGCTGCCGTTGACCTTTATCGGCTTGGGGCCGATCCTGCCCCGCACCCGCAGAAACCAGAAGCGCAGCTCGGAAATCCCGAGAATCTCCGCTGCGATGGTCTTTGCATCCACATACTCGCCGACATGGTGCTGAAAGGCGTAATCGGGCCGGTCGTGAGGCCATACGAAGTCGTGAAGCTGTAGTTGCGGGTTGAGGCCGGCGCGAGCGGCCGCCCTGCATCTTCCTCTGCGAGCCATCTCCTGAAACAAGGCTATTGGATCCAGGCGAGCGCAGTCGGGCGGTTGGCTTACAGTATCCCTGCTTGGCAGGCCGTGTCCTGTAAGCTCTTCTGGGATGCGCACGTCCCGTAATATCTGCGAAAGCGGTTTGTGTAAGCCGAAACTATGTTTTGCCATTGGCAAGATCCTCTGACGAATACATTCCTTATCTATTATACCATAAGGCGGGGTCGCGCGTCAATCGTGGTAACTACGGGGTTTGGGAGAATTTTTTCGGGGGGGGGGTTCGCTGAGAATAAGGGTGGGCCAGGGAGCGGAGGGAGAGAGGAGGGAGAGGAAATAGCCCTGACCCACCGGATATTCATTATGGCAAAGAGCCTCCCAGAAACTACTATGATTCTAAGGGTTTTGGGGGCAGGGAGTCAAGGAAAATCGGGGAGAATTTTAGAGCAAGGGCGGGAGAATATCAAATGACGACGGACGAATGACGAGGGAGGAATGGCGAATAACGAATATGGAATAATGAATGTCGAACGGCGGATGGGGGATGGCGAATAGCGAGTGGGGAATGGCGATGATAGGAACACTGGCTGGAAGCCCGTGCGACCACGGGCAAGATGCCCGTGGGACAGTTCAGACCCTGCCCACAGGTGGCGGGGCTAACCGTGGGCCGCCGGAACGCCGGCCGCTAAACGGGGCGGTGGTGAAGGATGAGTTAGGGTGACAAAGAGGGATCGGACAAATCGGACAGGTAGGACGAGTTGGACGGGTCGGATCGATTTACGATCCTTCGACGGTTCGACTAAGCTCACCGCAGGCAAGCCCGCCCAAGCAAGGGCGGGCAAGCTCAGGACAAGTTTTATGATTTGGGATTTCCGATCCTTCGACAAGCTCAGGATGACTTGCGTCAGATTGCCGCGTCGCTGCGCTCCTCGCAATGACTATTGGGCGGAGAAATGGTGGGGGGGTGATTCACGGGCTGGAAGCCCGTGCTACGGAAGACAGGACCCCGGCCACAGGTAGCGGGGCTAACCGACGGAGTTGGGGGAATCTGGCTTTAGATGGGGGGTGAGAAGAACTGATTATTGATAATTGATTATTGAGGAGGACGCGGGCGGGTTTTTGTGAGGGGCGGATGTGCTTGACACGGAGCGCGGGGGGGCGTATGATTTGTGGGGTAGGCAGGTTATTCCGGAGAAAGTACGATGGCCGAGACAGAAAGAAGCTGGGAAAAGCGGTTGGCGGGCGGGCCTGATGAGCTTGCGGTCGATTTTGTGGAGTCGCTGTCGATAGACAAACGGCTCTACAAGTACGATATCGTAGGCTCAATTGCTCATGCGCAGATGCTGGCCGAGCAGAAGCTGATTACGAAAGAGGAATTGAAGCTGATTAAGGATGGTCTTATCGGGATCAGCGAAGAGATTGCGGCGGGGCGGTTCGAGTTTCGCAAGGAGTACGAAGATATTCACATGGCCATCGAGGCGGCGCTGATAGCGAAGGTGGGCGAGGCGGGCAAGAAGCTGCATACGGGCAGGAGCCGTAACGACCAGGTTGCGACCGACATGCGCCTGTGGATGCGGGACGAGATTGAGATTCTGCAGGCCAAGATAACGCTGCTGCAGAAGGAGTTGGTCAAGTTGGCGGGGAAATACGTTGAAGATGTTATGCCTGCATATACGCATCTTCAGCGCGCTCAGCCGATTGTTATTGCTTCGTACCTGTTGAGTTTTGTCGAGCAGCTTGAGCGTGACTTCATCCGGCTGAAGAACAGCAGGGGCCTGTTAGATATTTCGCCGCTGGGGTCCGGGGCGATTGCCGGCTCGACGCTGCCGATAGCGAGGAAGAGCACGGCGAGGCAGCTGGGCTTCCACGATATCAGCTACAACAGCATCGATGCGGTGGGCGACAGGGACTTCTGCGCGGAATTCATTTTCGACTGCGCGCTTATAGCGACGCATCTGTCGCGGTTGGCGGAGGATTGGATAATATATTCTTCAAATGAGTTCGGGTTCGTGCGGATTGACGATGCCTATTGCACATCGTCGAGCATGATGCCGCAGAAGCGCAATCCTGATATGTTGGAGCTGATTCGGGCGAGGAGCGGGCGGGTTTATGGGGCGCTGATGGCGATGCTGACGGTTCTAAAGGGTCAGCCGTCGGGGTACAACCGCGATTTGCAGGAGGACAAGGTGCACGTATTCAGCGCCGCGGATACGGTGGAGGCGTGTTTGGATATGGCGCAGGCCATCACGGCGCATACGAAGTTCGATACGAAGCGGATTTCCGCAGGGCTGGATGAGGGCTTTCTGGATGCGACCGCTTTGGCGGACTACCTGGTCGGCAAGGGCGTCGCTTTCCGCGAGGCGCATGGCGTTGTTGGGTCGTTGGTTGCATATTGCGAGAAGGAGGCCAGGAAGCTGCGCGAGCTTAGTCTCGATGAGCTCAAGCGGCATTGCGAGAAGATCGAGGAGGACGTGTATGGCAGCCTGGGCGCGGCCGGTGTTGCGGGCAGATACGCTACCGAAGGTGCGGCGGGGACGAGGCAGGCCAAAGAGCAAGTCGAGTACTGGACAGGCGAATTGGGGCAGCGATGAGTGCGAGTGAGGACGAAATTACCGCGTGGTTCGCTCGGCAGGCGAGGTTGCCCGCGGCGGACTTCCCCATCGGCATCGGGGACGATATGGCGCAGATTCGATGGGCGGGCGAGTCGGTGCTTATCACTACCGATATGCTTCTGGACGGCGTGCACTTCGATCTTAGACGGGCGACTGTGGAGCAGGCGGGGTATAAGGCGATGGCGGTGAATTTGAGCGACTGCGCGGCGATGGCGACGCGGCCCGTTGCGGCGGTAGTCTGCGTTGCGCTTCCGAGGAGTTACGGGGAGAAGGAGCTGAAGGAGCTTCATTCGGGTATAATGCGGGCCGGCGCGAAGTACGGCTGCGCGCTTGTGGGCGGGGATATTACGAGCTGGAAGGACGAAAATCCGTTTGCGGTAAGCGTCGCGATGATCAGCGAGTGCGCGGGCAATGAGCCGATAAAGAGGTCCGGCGCGAAGGTTGGCGATTGCATCTGCGTGACCGGGACGTTGGGTGGGTCTGGGTACGGAAGACATTTGGAATTCGAGCCGAGGGTGAAAGAGGCGATGAAGATTGCGGCTGCGGTCAAGGTCAACTCGATGATTGATATAAGCGACGGGCTGAGCAGCGACCTGAACCGGATTTGCACGCAAAGCGAGGTCGGGGCTATTATAGATGCTCAGTTGATCCCGGTATCCGATGACGCGAGAAGAAATAAAGACCCGCTCAGCTCAGCGTTGAACGACGGGGAGGATTTCGAGCTGCTTTTTACGCTTTCGAGGCGGGAGTGCGAGAGTCTGCTGAAGGATTGGGATGAGCCTGTGGCGATAACACGGATAGGCACAATTACCGACACAAAGAGAATGCAGATAAAGATGGCCGACGGTCAAATCAACGAGCTACTGGCCGGCGGATATGAGCATTTGAATCGTTGAAGAGAGTTACTTTGGAGATAAGAACAATGCGAGGTCGAACAATTGTCAACTTGATAGTTATGTCTGTGGTTGCAGTTTATTCAGGGGGTGTGTGTGGGAAGAGTACGCCTGTGCCGCGGGTCAACGAGCAGGGGTACATAAGCATACGCCTTGGCGGGGATTACGATTTTCAGAAGGTGGGGATCGGCGACGTCGATGGCGACGGCGCTTATGAGTACATCATCAAGCAGCCGGATTTCAATACCGATCCGTACCAGCAGCCGGGGTATTGGAAGAAAAGCACGACGACGTACAAGTTAGAGGCGTATCGTTTGGACGGCGCGATGATGTGGCGATACGATATGGGCTGGTCTATCGAGGCGGGGATTTGGTATTCGCCGTGGATAGTCTATGATGTCGATGGGGACGGGAAGGCCGAGGTCTATTGCAAGGCGGGCGAGGGCGACCCGCGCGATGAGAAGGGGCTGGTCCAGACGGGACCTGAATACCTGGTTAGAATCGACGGGCAGACGGGCAAGGTCGTGGCAAAGACCGCGTGGCTGAGCCGTGACGGATTCCCGGAGTACAACTATTACTGCCGCAATTTTCTTACTGTGGCGTATCTTGACGGGAAGAAGCCGTCATTGATTATGCAGCGGGGGACCTATAATTTGATCAAGACCCAGGCGCTGGACAAGGATTTCAAGCAGATATGGTATTGGGAATCGCCGCGGGAGGAGAAGAAGTACGGCGGGCAGGGGTCTCACGGGTTGATTACGGCGGATGTCGATGGTGATGGGCGGGATGAGCTGGTGATAGGGGCGGCGGTGCTGGATGATAACGGCAAAGGGCTCTGGACGCTGGAGATGGGGCATCCGGATGTATGCTACGTTGCCGATATCGATCCCAACAACCCTGGCCTGGAGGTTTTCTACGGCTTTGAGACGCGCCAGCAGACCGACGCAATCTGCGTGGTCGATGCCAAGACGGGGCGCAAGCTCTGGACGCATAAGAAGCCATCGCGTCACCTGCACGGGCAAGGAATGGCGGCGGATATTTTGGCGGAGTATCCGGGTATGGAGGTTTTCGTCGGGGAGAGGGACCTCAAGGAGCGGTGGCTTTACAGCTCCCAGGGCAAGTTGATCGAGTTCAGCGAGACGGGTTCGCTGACGCCCCGGGCTTTGTGGTGGGATGCGGACCCGCAAAAGGAAGTCATCGTATCGGGGGCGATTCGAGACTGGGGCGGCGAGGCGATCCAGCCTATTGAAGGGCAGGTCGTTGCAGTGGTCGATTGCCTGGGCGACTATCGTGAGGAGGTCATTACGAGCCTTCAAGGAGAGCTTAGGATTTACACGAGCGGGATTCCGGCATCCGAGAGCCGGGCGCCCCTGATGCAGGACCGCCAATACCGGCTGGGAGTAGCGGCCCAGACGATGGGCTATTACTATCCGGCTCAGTTGGGCAAGTGAGCCTCCTATGTGATTGATTACTGATTACTGATTATTGATTATTGATCGTTTAAGAATGGGCGCAGATTTTGATACTACTTCGAATTCAGCGGAGGAGACGATTGAACTGGGGCGGAAGATAGGGCGTGGCCTGAAGGGCGGCGAGGTAATAGCCCTCTGCGGCCCATTGGGCAGCGGCAAGACGCATCTGGTTAAGGGGATAGCGGCCGGCGCAGGCGCCCTGGAAGGCAGCCGAGTCAATAGTCCGACGTTTGTTATAGTCAATGAATATGCTGGCCGGGTGGACATCTATCATATAGATGCGTATCGACTGAATTCGATTGCGGAGTTCGAGATGCTCGGCTTCGATGATTTTTGCAGCCCGGAGTCGGTAGTCCTGATTGAGTGGGCGGACAAGGTCGAGGGCGCTTTGCAGGCGTTGAATTACATTCGTATAGAGCTTGAGCACGCCGGCGAAACGAGCAGGGAAATACACGTCAAGAATCTGCCAGAGTATATGGATTTTTGAGAGTTGTTCGTGAGCCGTTCGGCTGCTGCTCTGACGGGCTGTGTTTGCCAAGTGAGGGAGCACTTCGGAGGAATCGTGCCGAACGGTATGTGTTCAGCCGGAGAAATGATTTTGCGGTTTTCCTGGTAGGGCACGGGCTGGAAGCCCGTGCGACCACGGCCAGGCCTGTCCCGAGCGAAGTCGAGGGAATGGCCGTGCCACAGTGAATAGGACCGGCGGCACACTGGTCTTGGGGCTAAGCGATGGGGGTGGGGACGAGTTTGAATAGATTCCTCCGCTTCGGCACGATTCCATCGTGCCTTCGGTCGGAATGACCCGCGGTACAGGTCCGCCGGCTAACCATGCGTCGGCGTGCCGCCGACGGGTAAACGGGGGAGGCAGGGGGAGGAAATTTTTCACGTGCAAATTTGGAGGTGTAGATTCTGTTTGTTATATTTTGGTTGGACACTTAAACAGACCTCTAAGAAGGGTCTTTGAGGTGTTTTCGGACGTGGGACTTTGTGGTTCAGGCGTCCGAAGGGTGTCCGAATGAAAATATCGAAGTATTTTTGAAGAAGGTTTTTTGTGCATCGTTGTTGTTTTTTGGAGGATTTGAAGTTCACACAAGATAATGCGGTTAGTAAAGTCACGTATCGATTTAGTCGATACACTCAAGCGTGAGGAGAACTATTACACCGGACGTTGTTCATCCTTCAAAATGAAAACAAGTTTTTGTGGAAAAGGGGTATGAAGATGAGAACTAAAAGTGGCTTTACATTAGTGGAAATCCTGATTGTCGTGGTCATTCTTGGCATACTGGCCGCTATCGTGATACCTCAGTTCACCGAGGCAAGCACGGAGGCCAAGACCTCAAGTCTGTGCACCGACCTTCAGACGATGCGTTCACAGATCGAGCTGTACAAGATTCAGCACAACGACGACTTGCCCGGGGCCGGGGCGGCGTCATTCGTGGAGGCATTGACGGGCCAGACGGATGTCGCAGGAGCGGTAGGCAACGATTACGGTCCGTATCTCCAGAAGATTCCGTCGAATCAGTTCGTCGATAGTGATGGAATTGCCGAGGGCGTGGCAGCCCCACCTCCGATCGTCACGGATGGCAGTGTCGGCTGGTACTTCAACACCACTACCGGAGCGTTTAACGCTTGTGACACTGCTGAACATGCGGCTCTCTAAAAACTCAATAGGATTGAGTGTGCCGTGAGTGATCGAACGATTGTTTGCGGCGCACGTCTGTGAAAATCGCAGGACTGAAAAAACAGGCTGACCATGCTGGGGTAATTTCCGACAGCGGGTCAGCCTTTTTAATGATTATTGATAATTGATTATTGATTATTAGTTAGTGTCTGTTGCGGAAAGCCGAAAGTGGTAATGTCACCCCTGCGAAAGCAGGGGTCTATGGCGAAAGAACTGGATTCCTGCTTTCGCAGGAATGACAAATGCTGTTTCCGCAACAGGAACTAGTTATTCTGCTGCGGGGTACGAAGCACGAACCATGAACTACATACTGCGAGCCAAACGTAAAGGGTTTTCACTGGCTGAGGCGATGATGGCGACTGTTGTGCTGAGCATTGCCGCGGCGGGAGTGCTGCTGCCGTTCACAAGCGGCGAAGCGGCGCGAGCTGAGGGCACGCGCGCGACCCTTGCGGCGAAGCTCGCCGGCGATTTGATAGAGCAGATTAGGAGGACCCCTTTCGAGAGGATAGTGGCGGACTACGACGGATACACCGAGGCGCAGGGGCTCGTGAAG
>Ga0315288_10012298_pt1 | contig 10768 bp, 8 predicted proteins | sample YL17G11_20_MG_FD_203454 | JGI IMG/M metagenome (GOLD analysis project Ga0315288, IMG submission 203454) | Sediment microbial communities from Yellowstone Lake, YNP, Wyoming, USA - YL17G11_20 | ecosystem: Environmental > Aquatic > Freshwater > Lake > Sediment | place: USA: Wyoming | collected...
GCTTTTAAGCGAGGTAAAATGGCTTTCCGGTAGAAACGTGGGGTGATAAAATCACAACCTTCGTACCAGGCACGGCGAATATAAAGGTCGATGGGGGAATCTAAAACAACTTGCATCCGCTGTTTGTTCCAGGTGTGAACCATCTCGAGTAGCTCACCTGCGAATTCAGGTTGTTCCATGGTCAGCACCATCAAGGGTTCCATGCCACACAGCCAGTTGACCATGTCCATCCCTACACCCCATCCACCTGCCAGGAGAATGCCGCGGTCTTTAGCGAAAGCAGCCGCTTTGTCAGCTTCTTGTTTGAAATTGGTAACATCCGCAGTCTGGGGTGCTTGAAGCAAATATTTTAGCGCTTCCAGATCGCCCGGCTGTGTAATCAAGGGCTTTGTTGTGCGCGGAATCTGATAATCGTCAATGAAGGGCAGATGATCGCCATGAGGCCAATCTTCTGTGAAACGGATATGGGTCGACAATGAGCCGGCAGGGGTTGTATATTCTTTGTGTAAGAAATCGTAACCGTCCGGGTTGTTTTCGCGCCACTGCCTCACCCTCACATCCGGGTGGAAACGCACTGGCAGGCCGCGTAAATCAGGGTGATCCTTGCGTTGAGGTCGTGGTGCAGAAGGAATGAACAAGAAAGGATCGAGACCCATTTCCTGTTCTTTAATCGCGACCTTATACCAATCCTCATTACATCGCTTGCGCATAATCGTGAAGCTCATGAAAGAGCAGGGGATATGGTCGGGTTCTTGTTGGCTCAGCGCCTTAAGAAGTCTTTCTCGTGAGGTAAGTTTTTTCATTGTAGGCCTCCCGCATTAATTTTATCAGAAAAAATTTCATTCGATAACTCGCCTTCTGCGATGCGTGTCACCGGTCCTGTCATCATAACCTGATCATCCACGCCGATCGTTATTTCTAACTTTCCACCTGGCATATTGACCGTGATTTTCGGTTCGCAAAATCCCAGGCGGTGAGCAGCCGCCGCGGCAGCACAACTGCTGCTGCCAGATGCCAGCGTGTATCCTGCTCCCCTTTCCCATATTTCAATATAGATGTTGTTTTTATCGATGATCCGCATGAACTGAACGTTGGTGCGGTTCGGGAAACGAGCTTCGTTTTCAATCAGTGGGCCAAGCTGCTTGACTTTCTCTGTCGATACCACGTCGCAAAGGATAACACAGTGTGGATTTCCGATTGCAACAGCACAATAAAGGAGCTTCTCTCCAGCGACCTCCAGCGTTTCTTGATTAACTTCACGCGCTGGGCCAGAAACAGGAATCTTCTGGCTGTCGAAGCTGACGCGCCCCATTTGGACCTGGATAGATTTCCCCCCGGCATAAATCTGTACACCGACAACACCACCCGCTGTCCAAATCGTAAAAGGATTGGCGTGAACCAACCCCTGATCCCACAGCCAGCGGGAAAAGATCCGTATTCCGTTACCGCTCTTTTCAGCCTCACTGCCATCTGGGTTGAAAATACGTAAACCAAAATCGGCTCCAGGGGTGGCAAGGGGGCCTAGCAGGATGCCATCTGAACCGATCCCGTAGTTTCGGTGGCAAATCCGATGGATCATCTCCGGCTGTCGTGGAAGATCACCGGCTTCTTGGGGTGTGATCACCAGGTAATCATTCCCCAGGGCATGGTACTTAGAGAATTTCATCTGTTAGACCGGGAGATGCGATTTCTAAGCTGTTGAATCTGGCTCTTTGACTCAGTTAGGGCTGCTTGTAATATAGCAGGCGTAAGATTGTTTCCGTGCATTGCGGAAAGAACAATATTCTCTGCTGCCATAAATTCATCTCCAGCATCCGCAACTTCAGCGGCAATTTCTACGGGCACTGTTGTTACGCCATTTAGATCGCCATGGACCAAATCGTTTGGGTATATATTGATTCCTCCCACGTGAATGGGTACGTAAATTTGAGGAAAATGCACGTAGCCATGCGAGCAGATCGTTCCATTCGTAAACACCGGAAAATGGATGGCGCGTACTTGCTGCAAGTCTCTGCCTGCCCCGCTCGTGATCAATCCCGCAGCCCCAAAAGCTTGATAGGTGGTACACATGATCTCACCAAAGGTAGCTGCTACCGCGGGATCGTCCAGGTCCTGGAAAACCACCACCGGCGGGCCAGACAGCTCCTCAAACCGTTTAACTTGATCTACCAACCCAAAGTAACCATCACCAGAGCGGGGAAGCCCTCCCGCGCGGAAAGTGGCAGTCGCGGCGAACCCGACCATCGGAGAAAATTCCGGAAAACAGGCCTGGATGCGCTTATCCATGTAACCCGTGTTGAACGGGCGGATATCGAACAGCTCGATGATATTACAGATTGTTGGAGTATCAAATTGGCGGAGTTTCTCGATCGTTTCCTTTGAGATCATCCTATCTTTCCTTATTCTTCCATTTTTCCGAAGTATCCGGCTTCATAAAGGGCTGGCATTCCCAGGAGGCCGCCCCAATGATAATAGCGGTCGCTATCCAGCCTTTCGCCCCCCTGGCCATCGTCGGCGCAGTAATTTTCACATACAAAGCCATGCTCCAACCAGTTCTTCATCAACAGAGCATTTGATTTATCGGCAAGGTTTTTAACCGCTATCGGCAGGTTGTAGTTTCTCAAGCTCAGGTAAACGAGAAAGTTCGTTGGCCCCCATATTCGCCCGCGCCAGTAAGCCTGATCGGGGTACGCCGGATCGCTTCGGGCAATGGTTGGGATGATCCAATCCCCCCAGAATTCCTGAGGGTTATAAAAATGTTCAGCAACCATACGTTCTGCTTGTTCCTGCGATGCGGCTTTTCCCAGGAGAGCATAAAAATTTGTCGGTGAGAGCCGGTGGCTGAACTGCTCCGTATCAGTGCGCCAGTTGAGGAAAATGCCTGTCTGCTCATCCCATAGCCCGTGCAGTGCCTGGCGGTAAGCTTCGGCACGCTGCCGGAGCTCGGAAGCTATATCTTTCTTCCCGAGCGCCCCAGCGATTTCAGCCAGGGCTTCGCTGTCTGCGATGTACATGCCGGTCAGGCCGACATCGGCAAGCTGCATCAGGTGCGTTTGGGGATCAAAGGGGATATCATCGTACATGGGTGAGTTATCCAGTCCCGACTCGTAGGCTGCACCCTGTCTGCTGTTAACCCCAGATGTTTCAAGCTCGAAATCAGCGTTTGCCACCGGTTCATAAGGATCTGACCCCCAGCACAATAATCCTTTGGCTTGACGGTGGATGTTCCACCAGCGGTTCCACTCCAGGAGCCCATCGAAGACCTCTTCCAGGAACCATGTTTCGCCAAAACGCTTGAATAGCTCCCAGCAGCAGATAGCCCCCACGGGTGGCTCGGAACGGTCGCGGCTCTTGATGTTTGCCACGGTGCTAAAGTTTGGTATGAACCCTGCTTCTGTTTTATCTCGAGTCATCTCGATCGCATTGGCGTAGGCCAAATCCTTGTTGTCCAATGCGGCCATCAGGGCGGCGAAGTAGGTATCCCAATCGAACAAGACAAATCCGCCCCAGATCACATTCCAAATGCGGCTGACAGGAGAGACGACCCGTTCGTGTTCGGGTTCGTATATAGTATCCCAAGCCATGCAGGTCTGGATCGCTTTAAACACTTCAGCCAGCTCTCCAAATTTATTGGCCTGAGTTGCATGAAGCGTTTTTTGGTACTCCAGGACAGCCTGAATATCGGGCACAGTACGGTATTTACCGGTCGAAACGCCTGTTGGACCTTCCAGGGGCATGGACAGGTAAGGTGTCTGGGTATTAAGATAAGGATCGAATACTGACTTCCGGGTGCCATATACTTTGATAGCCTGGTTTTTCAGGTGGGCTGTCACACAATCGTTTTCTATCAGGACATATCCGGGGCGGTTCCAAAGGATGCCCGCTTCGATGACCAGCAAGGGGGGTTTCTTGTGGGTTTTCAAAGGAGTTATCAGGATGACCAGATCCTTACCTTCCTTCGCGCTCTGCACGAGCAGCTCCAGCCCCTGCCAGATCAGGCGCAGTTCGGTATAGCTGCCATCGTAGGCATGCGGACCAGGATAGATGCGTTCATCCGTCTCGCTATGCCGGCCTATCAGGGCTTCTTTCAAGTACCTGCGCCCGATATATTCTTTAATGCATATATTAAGGGCAAAAGATTCAGGGAGAAGTACATGGGAAAGCACGCTGCGCGTGTTCCAGGTATTCCAGCCCCGGGCGAGGCGGGATTTGAGAGAATCATATTCGGTCATTTTTGAATTCCTCGTGATGGGAATAATATTCTTTCGGAAGGAATAGAGATGAGCGGGAAAAAACCATTGTGGTTCTGTTCTCAGCCAGTATAGCATAATTCCAAACGAAAGGTTTGAAATTTCGCAAGGCAGCTTAAATAGGAAAACATTATCAAGCTGAAGTTTTCCTGACTGTATGACGGTTTCTCTCATATAGGGTTAATACCTTAGAGAAATCCTTCACAATCCGCATGGTATGGTAAAATTATGCCGTTATTCGGGTGGAGAAAACCACCCTGATTTGCCATGCCCCTGGCGGATTACTTTATCACAAGGAGCGTCCATGCTGAATGATTGGTTGTTCATTGGTCTGTTTTTTTTGATCGTGGCGATCTTCCCTGGCGCCCCCATCCTTATCGCTGGTCTGCTAGCCCCAAAAAGGACCACACCTGCAAAAACGCAAGTGTATGAGTGTGGGATGGAAACAGTTGGCGATACGTGGGTGCAGTTTAAGGTTCAATATTACGTTTTTGCCCTGACTTTTCTCGTTTTTGATGTGGAGTTGGTCTTTTTGTTCCCTTGGGCTGTTGCATTTGACAAGCTGCCCCTGGTGGGTGTTGTCTCGGGCATTGTCTTCATCTTGATTCTGTTCGTCGAACTTCTGGCAGCCTGGCGAAAGGGCGTCTTAGAGTGGGTTTAGTCGAAACAAGGACACCAGATTGACATACGAAAGGGCGCTTGCGCCCTTTCGTATGTCAATCTGGTGTTATCCGCTGTAAAGGAGAGTGAGATAATGGAATTCTTGCGTGATCCAATCTCGTTTATTGGTAACTGGTTGGAGGGCTTGCTTTTGGGCTGGAAAATGGCTCCGAGCGCGGCAACTGCACTTATCCAGCTCCTGGGTGCCTTTATTGTTGGTACCTTCAGCCTTGCTCTGGTGATCTTTACGATCTGGGTGGAGCGCAAGCTGTATGCACGCATCCAGGATCGCCTTGGACCTAATCGGGTGGGGCCGTGGGGGATCTTCCAAACCTTCCCGGATATGATAAAGATCTTCACCAAAGAATATATCACGCCGGATGGCGCCGATAAAGTGGTTTATAACCTGGCTCCGATCCTGACGGTCTCTGCTGTGATCTTGCTCTGGGCAGTTATCCCCTTCGCTCGTACGGTGGTAGGTTCGGATGTTAATGTCGGTGTTTTGTACATTGTAGCTGTCGGTGCAATTGGCACACTCGGAATTATCATGGCGGGTTGGTCATCGAACAACAAATATGCTCTATTTGGCGCTTTCCGGACAATCTCGCAAATGGTTTCTTATGAGGTGCCCATGGTACTGGCTTTGTTGGTACCAGTCTTGTTAGGCCGCACAATGGGGATCAACAGTCTGGTAGAAGCTCAGACCGTGTGGTTCGCGGTGCTTTCGCCGCTGGCAGCCCTCTTATTCTTTTTCTCTGCCCAAGCTGAGATCGGCCGTGCCCCATTTGATCTTCTCGAGGCTGAGTCGGAACTTGTGGCGGGATACCAGACCGAATATTCGGGGCTTAAGTTCGGCATGTTTTATGTGGGTGAGTTTCTGCACGCCTTCACAGTTTCGGCTTTAACTGCTTCGCTTTTCTTGGGAGGTTGGCGTGGTCCAGGAGCAGAGCAGTGGCCCATTCTGGGTATGGCTTATTTCTTCGTTAAGACTTTCATTGTTTATTTCTTTGTCATCGTCCTGCGCATCACGATGCCCCGTTTGCGGATTGACCAGATGCTCAATTTTAATTGGAAGTTCTTAACCCCGGTTGCATTAGTTTTGCTCATCGCTACGGCATTGGTTGAGAAAGGGCTGCAGCTGGTTGGACAGGATTCCATGGTTCTCCGTACGGTTGTACATTTGGGAATGAATCTGCTGATTGTGTGGGGAACTGTTGAAATCCTGCGTCGTTCGGCGCGTAAGGAACGGCAGCGCGTGAGTGAGCCTCGGCCGGTAGCCATTGCACCGCAAACCCAGGCCTCAGATTAAGAGAAAGAGGTTGTTCATGGACCCATTGCAAATCATCTTTTTCATCTTTGCAGTGATTACGCTCGTGGCTGCTTTTCTGGTGGTCACGGCAAAATCCCTGGTACATTCTGCTCTATGGCTGATCCTGGCACTCTTTGGGGTGGCAGTCCTGTATGTCTTGTTGGATGCAGGCTTTTTTGCCGCAGCCCAAGTGCTGATCTACATCGGCGCGATTGCCATCTTGTTCATCTTTGCGGTAATGCTCACCCGAAAAGACCTGCGTGATGCCGGTTCACAGCAAAACGGGACATGGCCTTTAGCGGCTGTACTGGCTGTCGTTTTATTTGCAGGACTTTTCTTTATACTAAGCTCATGGTCTTCTTTTGGCATGCCCAAGCCCGATATGCCTGCGGGTGCGAACGCGCTTTCTGATTTGGGTCTGGCATTGGTCTCTGCAAATGCCTACTTGCTGCCCTTCGAATTGGCTTCGGTGCTCCTGGTGGCAGCGATGATCGGTGCAATCTACGTGTCGTTGATAAAGAAATAGGCTGAGGAGGTTGAACGGATGATTCCTTTATCCTGGTACTTATTATTTGCCGCTGCGCTGTTCTGTATCGGTTTATTCGGTGTTTTATCCCGCAAGAATGCTGTGGCAATCTTGATGGGGATCGAATTGATGTTGAACGCCGTCAATGTCAATCTGATTGCCTTTTGGCGTTACCTGGCACCAGCAGGCATTGCCGGGCAGGCTTTTGCAATTATGGTATTTGCTGTGGCAGCCGCTGAAGTGGCGGTTGGTTTGGCGCTGATCATCTCGGTTTACCGCCGCCGTGATACGGTTGCGGCCGACGAGATCGATATGCTGAAATGGTAAACTGGAGATAATGCATGGCGACAGAAACCCTGATTTGGCTTCTCCCTCTCCCGCCAATCCTGGCGTTTTTTCTGATCGTGTTGTTCACCAACCGGAGCAAGTGGTTCAGCCACACGATTGCCGTCGGGGCAGCTTTACTTTCCTGGTTGGGCAGCATGATTGTTTTCATCCGTGCGGTGCAGACCGAACACCTGGGACAGCACCCCTTTGAGTCCTCGATCCCCTGGTTGGCTACTGGCGATACGTTTCTCAAAATCGGTGTGTTGGTCGATCCGCTAGCAGCTGTTACCCTGTTCTTTGTAGCCTGGACTGTTTTAATGATTTTCATCTACAGCGTAGGCTACAACAATTTCGGTCAGCCCAAGGGCGATCATGATAAACCCGGCTTACCACCCCATGGCGCAACCGCGACAGATAACCAAGGTCACAACCACGCAGTCCTTTCCATTGAGCCAATGTATTCCCGCTTTTTTGCATTTATCGGCCTGTTCGCCTTTGGCATGTATACCTTGGTCGTATCGGATAACCTGCTGACCTTGTTTGTCGGTTGGGAGATCATGGGTTTGTGTTCGTACTTGTTGATCGGTTTCTGGTTCCAGAAACCATCCGCGCGTGCGGCAGCCATCAAAGCCTTCATCACCACGCGCGTAGGCGATGTATTCATGCTGTTGGGTGTCGCTTATCTGTATTCGGAAACCAATACGCTCTCCTTCCGCGAAATCTTTACTCCCGAAAATCTCATCCGGTTGGCAGAAAAACCCTCTGTCCTGCCTATCCTGGGATTATCCACCGCGGGGCTGATCGGCGTTTTGCTTTTCATCGGCACGATTGGCAAATCTGCCCAATGGCCTCTTCATGTGTGGTTGCCTGATGCGATGGAAGGCCCAACACCTGTCTCTGCCATGATCCATGCCGCGACGATGGTGTCTGCGGGTGTCTATATGGTGATCCGCATGTTTCCGCTGCTCTCAGCCGGGATGGAAAATGGCCAATTGACAGCAGCGATGCAGTTGATGGCGGTCATCGGCTCGTTCACAGCATTATTTGCGGCGACAATTGCCGTCGCCCAAAATGATATCAAACGTGTGTTGGCTTATTCGACGATTTCGCAGCTTGGCTTTATGATCGCTGCTCTGGGAATTGGAGCTTACGTAGCCGCAGCTTTCCACCTGGTAACGCACGCTTTTTTCAAGGCACTCTTGTTCTTGGGTTCGGGTTCGGTGATCCACGGGATGGAACATGGTGTGCTTCATACAGGCAACCATCACGTTGATCCTCAAGACATGTATAACATGGGAGGTCTGAGGAAGAAGATGCCGGTAACCTTTTGGACTTTTTTAATTGGAGGCTTTGCCCTCTCGGGCTTCCCTTTGGTCACAGCCGGCTTCTGGTCAAAAGATGAGATCCTGGCAGATGCATTCGGTCATCACCATTGGGTGGTCTTTGGCACCTTGGCTCTGGCGGCTCTATTAACTGCTTTTTATACCATGCGCCAGATCACCCTGACTTTCTTGGGCGAACCGCGTACTGAAGAAGCCAGGCATGCTCACGAGACACCCTGGACGATGCTGCTACCTCTGGTTGTGTTGGCGGTGTTTGCAGTCACCTTTGGGTGGGTAGGGATTCCAGAAGATTTCATGGGTCTGCGTCTACCGCCCAATTGGTTCCATGAGTTTGTCGGAGGTACGCTGCTGGAACATCCTGAAAAGCTGACTTTTAATTGGCTGCCCTTGCTCACGTCCTTGTTTGTTGCTTTAGGCGGGTTATCCTTGGGTTGGGTGGTGTATATCAAAGTCAAAGCTGGCATGGGGGATCCATTGGCTAAACCATTGGGCCGCGTGTACGGATGGATGAAGAACAAGTGGTACCACGACCAGGTTTACGATACGCTCTTCATAAAACCTGCCTACTGGATTTCAGAACAGTTCACATATCTCTTTATGGATCGTAAGGTAATTGATGGTTTTCTGCACCTGTTTGCCCGTCTAACTCCCTGGATCGGCAAAGGACTGCGTGAAAAGATCGACCTACCAGTCATCAACGGTGTTATTGGTGATGGCTCAGCCAGGGTCACGCAGTACTTTGGCCGCAGACTGAAGTTTGTGCAGACCGGTAAAGTACAGCAGTATATGCTGGCCGCGCTGGTCTTTACATTCGCCACGCTGGTTTACTTTCTCTTTACTTTGCGGCCATAGGAGGGGATGTTTAGATGAATGAAACAAACTTGCTCGCACTGATCTTGTTTTCGCCAGCGTTGGTAGCTGCAGTCATGCTCTTCTTGCCGAGGGAAGAGAAGACTCTCCTGCGTTGGGCAGCTTTATTGGGCAGCCTGGTTCCCTTGGGTCTTTCAGTAGTCCTATGGTTCCAATTTGATAAAGCACAGGCAGGATTTCAGTTCCAGGTGCAATATGCCTGGTATGAGGCGCTCAATTCGACTTTTCATCTGGGTGTGGATGGGCTTTCGCTGACCATGGTACTGTTGACCACCTTGTTGACGCCGATTTCTATCCTGGCTTCTTTCAGCATCACAGATCGCGTGAAGCCTTATATGATCCTGTTTCTCTTACTGGAGACGGGCATGTTGGGTGTGTTCCTGGCCTTGGATCTGCTGCTGTTCTTTGTCTTCTGGGAGATTGGTCTGGTTCCGATGTACTTCCTGATTAACCAGTGGGGGTCAGAAAAAGGCGAGCGTGAAATTACGAAAGGCTGGATCGTCCCAGCGCGTACGTATGCTTCCTTTAAATTTATGATCTATACCATGGCGGGTTCCCTGGGCTTGCTGCTGGCTATTCAGATGATCGGTGTGGCCTCTGGGACTTATGATCTTCCGCGGTTGTATCAGACCTGGCCAGTCATGGAGGAGCTTAAGAACATTCCTTTAAGCCTTTCGCTTTCGACGGTTAAAGCAGTAGCTTTCTGGGCGTTCGTGATTGCCTTCGCTCTCAAAGTGCCCGTGTGGCCTTTCCATACCTGGCTGCCCGACGCGCATACTGAGGCGCCAACCGCCGGTTCGATGATCCTGGCAGGTGTGCTACTCAAGCTGGGAGCGTATGGTTTCCTGCGCCTGGTTCTGCCGCTTTACCCGGCTGAAGCCCACCGGTATGCAGGAGCCCTGGCCTTCCTGGCGACCATGGCCATTATCTTCGGAGCTTTTGCAGCTTATGGGCAAAAGGATTTCAAACGGCTGGTGGCTTATTCATCCGTCAACCACATGGGCTTTGTGGTATTGGGGATTGCTGCAGCAGCGTACGCAGCCGGCACACAAGATGCTGTGATCGCTTTGAACGGAGCTGTTCTGCAAATGTTCAACCACGGTCTTTCAGCGGCTGGTATGTTCTTCCTGGTGGGTGTGATATACGAACGTGCCCATACGCGCAACCTGGAAGACTTTGGAGGCTTGTTCCCGCTGGTGCCGGTCTACGGGGGCATCCTGATCTTCACCTCAATGGCCTCGTTGGGTCTGCCAGGTTTGAATGGTTTTGTCTCCGAGTTCCTGGTTGTGCGGGGCTCCTGGCCAATCCTGCCCCTACCGACTGCTTTGAGTATGCTTGGCTTGCTTTTCACCGGTGCTTATATCCTGAAGGGTATCAAGCATGTGCTGCATGGCCCGACTAATACACACTGGAGCGGTCATATAACCGAGATAAACTCGCGCGAGATCCTTGTCATGGCACCACTGATGGTTTTAATATTATG
>Ga0315288_10012299_pt1 | contig 10767 bp, 9 predicted proteins | sample YL17G11_20_MG_FD_203454 | JGI IMG/M metagenome (GOLD analysis project Ga0315288, IMG submission 203454) | Sediment microbial communities from Yellowstone Lake, YNP, Wyoming, USA - YL17G11_20 | ecosystem: Environmental > Aquatic > Freshwater > Lake > Sediment | place: USA: Wyoming | collected...
GACCGCCGATGGCCGGAATGAGGTCGTTGTTGCCGGGCATCCCGCGGAGGATGAACTGCTTGGATGGACACCGGACGGGAGAAGCCTTGTCTTCCTCAGCGACCGCTCGGGGACGTGGGACATCTGGACCGTCCACATCGCCGGGGGGAAGCAGCAAGGAGAACCAGAGCTGCTGAAAAAGGACTTCGGCTATGATGCAGAGGTTCTTGGCTTTGCACCCGACGGCTCCTTCTATTACAAGACCGTCACCCGTTTAGGCGGCCTCTACAACGGTGCGCTCGACCTTGAAACCGGTAAGGTGCTCGTGCCACCCGCACCGGTCACGACGCGGTATACCGGCCCACCGTACATGTCAACATGGTCACCCGACGGCAGGAGCCTGCTCTACATTTCGCGTGGAGGTCCAATCGGTCCCGGAAACAACATCCTCACGATCCGGTCCGCCGCAACCGGGGAAGAGCGCTTTCTGTCGCCGCGTCTTCGTTACGTTAACCTGATCTCCTGGGCGCCGGACGGCCGTTCCGTCCTCGCGCTCGGGTTTAACGAGACGGAAAACGGAATCTTCCGAATTGACACTGAAACAAGCGGGATCACTAAGTTGCAGGTAGAGGCCTGGGCAGGTCGAGGCTTGGTCGCCAAGCTCTGCCCGGATGGGAAGACCCTGGTGTTCGTGGCGGAGGGGTTAACCATCAGGAAACGCAACCTCGACACCGGTGAGGAGTCGGAAGTTGTCAAAGTAGGGACAATTAACTACGACCTCTCGCCGGACGGCCGGGAAGTGGTTTTCCAGGTGGACGGCGCTGTAAAGACCGTGTCCCTCAACGGAGGGGAGCCGCGGGAGCTATTTCGCGGTTTGGCGCAGTCTTACGGGCTGAGGTGGACGAGGGACGGCCGTTACATCATCGCCCGGGCAGGCAGTAAAATCTGGCGGGTTCCGGCGCAGGGCGGGACGCCGCTGAAGCTGGACCTCTCCGTTCCCAAAATGGAGTCCTTCGCGCTTCACCCGGACAACCGCCGCTTTGCGTTCAGCGTCGATGAGGGATCTAAGAGCGAGCTGTGGGTGCTGGAGAACTTCCTGCCGCCGACGAAAGTCGTCAAGTAGCGTTGCGTCTCAATAACGGCTTTACAAAAATCCTGGAACTATCATTTCCGCTCCTGCTTCCGCGGGGATGACAAGGGCATGGCGCTTTTTCTCCGTCATTCCCTTTTTCCCCGTCATTCCCGCGAAAGCGGGAATCCAGACGTCGTTCCAGCAGGAGTAAGCTTGTCCCCACGAAAGTGGGGAGCGGGAATCCAGATTAAATTTAATTGAAATGTGATAGCGTATATGCTATTATTAGCGCGTGGACAGAAGCCTGCTCGATAACCCAAAAAATGTGCGCTTTGAGGACCTGCTGAATCTCTGCCGGCACCTTTTCGGCGAACCCAGGATCCGCGGCAGCCATCACATCTTCAAGACGCCGTGGCCGGGGGAGCCCTTTATCAACCTGCAGCGCGACGGCAAGATGGCCAAACCGTACCAGGTCAGGGACGTGAAGCGGGCGCTGGAAAAATTGGAGGCAAAACATGGGAAATAAAGCGGAACGCTATACCTACCGCATCGAATGGTCACAGGAAGACGGTATCTTCGTAGCCCGCTGCGTCGAGTTCCCCGGGCTCGGCGCCCACGGCCATTCCCAGGAAGAGGCCCTGCGCCAGATCAAGGCCGCGGTGGCCGAAGCGCTGAAATGGCTGCGGGATGAAAAGCGGAGTGCCCCCGAACCCCTGGGGACGAAAAAATTCCGCGGCCATTTGACCCTGCGCGTGCCGCCCGAAGTGCACCGCGAACTGGCCATCAAGGCGGCCGAAGAGAAAGTGTCGATCAACCAATTGATCCTATCGAAAATTATTTGAAGCGGCCGATAGGGCAGAAACGTATGGGAAGATGCCGGGATCAGGTCGCGAACGCCAGGCGGGACAGCCATTCCCGCTGCCATAAACAGCTTGCCGGCGCAACCCTGAAGCGTTGCTTTCAATACGTACCATAGGATATTCTTCCCATATGACAATTGCGGCGCTCGCGGCTATAATTGAACCACGATAGTCCCGGGAGGTCAGGATGCACCGCTCTAAGTTGCGGCCGCCGCGCAATGTTCTGGTGCTGTTTATGGCGGTCGCGGCCGTTTCGGTGTCTGCCTTGGTTTGGCTGAGTTGGCGTCTGCTGAAGCAGGACCGGGCGTTGGAGAACCAGCGCATCCAGGAACGGCTCGAACGCGCGGCCGATCTGATCGTCACGTCCCTTGATCTGGGTCTTTCGGAAATCGAGAATCGTCTTTCGGTCCTATCCGATCCCGGTGATCATGCTCTGTCCGTTGCTTTCGGCCCAGGTGAGGTCAAGACCCATCCCGGCGGGCGTTTGCTCTATTATCCCTTTATTCCCCAGGTTCGGGAATCCCCTGTGACCGTGTTCGAAGCAGGGGAAACTCTCGAGTTCCGGCGGCAGGACTATGTCGGGGCGATCGCCGCGTTCCGCGCTCTGGCGCTCTCGAAGGACCCTCCTATCCGGGCAGGGGCGCTGGTGCGTCTTGGGCGAAATCTGCGCAAGAACAACCAGATCCAGGAAGCGCTTGCGGTCTACGAAGAACTTGCCCAGCTTGGATCGACTCCCGTGGGCGGAGATCCGGCCGAACTTCTCGCCCGAGAGGCCAGCTGCGCGCTTCTGAAAGAGCTGAATCAACTTTCAGAATTGGAGCGCGCGGCCAAATCTTTGGACGCCGACCTTCAGCAGGGCCGCTGGCCACTGGATCGCGTTTCCTATCAATTCCATTCGCAAGAAGTCCAACGCTGGTTGACCGTCGAGCCCGATACTCTGGCCGAACGCCAAGCCGCTCTCGCTCTGGCCGCCGCCGTGGAATCCCTCTGGGAGCAATGGCAAGAACTCAGGCGAAAGGAAGGAAGCGCGCGCGGCCGCCGCAGTCTTTGGGTGCATGGCCAGTCGATCCTTTTGCTCTGGGACAGCTCTCCCGAAAAACTCGTTGGCTTAGCGGCCGGTCCGCGATATCTCGAATCCCGATGGGGACGTACCTGGCGGAATCTCGGCGTCACCGTGTCGCTGCTGGATTCCGATTCCCACAATGTGCTTCAATCTTCCCCTCCGACCAGTCCGCAGCAGGCCCTGCGCACGTCATCCGACACGCGATTGCCGTGGACTCTGCGGATTTCCAGCGCCGATCCTGCCGCCGACCTGGCCCAGCGAACCGGGCGCCGGAGACTCCTGCTGGCGGGTTTGGCTATGATGGGCGTCATGGTCCTTGTGGGCGGGTACTTCACGACGCGCGCCGTGTCGCGCGAGTTGGCCGTCTCCCGGCTGCAGTCCGATTTTGTCTCGGCGGTCTCGCATGAGTTTCGGACACCTCTGACCTCGATGCTCCATCTGACCGATTCGCTCGACCGAGGCATCGTCTCGGACGAGGCCCGCCGCCGGCAATATTATTCCGCCTTGACCCACGAGACCACGCGGCTTCACCGCCTGGTCGAGAGCCTCTTGAATTTCGGGCGCATGGAAGCCGGCGCGTTTGAGTACCGATTCGAGCCGGTCGACCTCGCCATCCTGGTCGGGGATGTCGTGGCCGAGTTTCGGAAAGAGTTCGCCTCCAGCGGCCATCGCTTTGAGCTTCGTGCGGATCACGGCCTCCCCCCTCTTCGAGTCGACCGCGAGGCTCTCAGCCGGGCGCTGTGGAACCTTTTGGACAATGCCGTGAAATACTCGCCCGGCCGGCCGGCGATTTGGGTCGATCTGGCGCGCGAAGGAAAGCGCGTCGCCCTCCGCGTTCGCGATCAAGGCCCGGGCATTCCCGCTGAGGAACAAAAGGAAATCTTTAATAAATTCGCGCGCGGCTCCGCGGCCCGGGCCTCGAGCGTCAAAGGAACCGGAGTCGGCCTGGCCATGGTCCGGCACACGGTTCAGGCCCATGGCGGCGAAGTCCGGGTCGCAAGCCGTCCTGGGGAAGGAAGCACCTTCACAATCTTGCTGCCGGGGGAGGGATGAAAACGATGGCCCGTATCCTAATCGTGGAAGACGAAGCCAACATCGCCCTTGCCCTCGAGGACGACCTCAAGAAAGAAGGCTATGACGTGGAGATCGTGGGCGACGGCGACCTCGCCTGCGGCCGCGCCCTTGAGGCGGCTTTTGACCTGATCCTGTTGGATGTCATGCTGCCCCATAAGGACGGATTTGATGTCTGCCGCGACCTCAGGCGCGCTCGTGTTCGGACGCCGATCTTGATGCTCACGGCCAAGACGCAGGAAGCGGAAAAAATCCTGGGCCTCGAGTTGGGGGCCGACGACTACGTCACCAAACCCTATAGCCCGCGGGAGCTGCGCGCGCGCATCAAGGCTCTCTTACGCCGGGCCGCGGATGATCTTCCCGAGGTCTTCCGATTCGGCGATGTCGAAGTGGATTTCGCCCGTTACGAGGTCCGGCGCGGCGGCCGGCTTCTCGAGGTCACACCGACGGAGTTCAAACTGCTCGCCGCCTTTATCCGTCAGCGGGGCCGGGCGTTAACGCGAGACCAGCTCCTCGACCTCGCCTGGGGTCAGGGGGTCTTCGTCACCGACCGCGTGGTGGATAACCAGATTGCCAACCTGCGCAAGAAGATCGAACCCAAGCCATCGAAGCCGCGTTATCTGCTCAACGTGCGCGGCGTGGGGTATCGATTTGACGGCTAAGATCTGACACAACCGTGACAGTTTCGTGATTAGCTGAGGACAGGGAGGCCGTACTCTGCCGGCAGGAGGAAAAAACCATGAAAACTCGTCACGTCGGTTTGATTGGAGCGGCGCTGTTCTTGGTCTTCCTGGCAGCTACGCTTGACTCGGGCCAGAAGAACGACCAGGCTGAGTTGGCCCTCAAGGCCGCCATTAAAACAGAAACCGTGGATGGAAACCTAAAGGGCGCCATCGAGCAGTACAAGGCGATCGCCGCGCTACCCGGCGCCGGCCGGGCTACGGTCGCAACCGCCCTGCTGCGGATGGGCCAGTGCCACGAAAAGTTGGGCAACGCCGAAGCCCGCGCGGCCTATGAGCGCCTGGTGCGCGACTACGCCGACCAGACCGGCGTCGCCGCGGAGGCTCGCGCTCGCCTGACAGCCCTTGGTGGTTCCGGTGGCGGCGGGGGACTCGTCACACGCCAGGTTCTCACAGACGCCTCAGGCATCGTTGGGGCCTTGAGCGCGGATGGCAAGTACATCAGAAGTATAGACCGGGAAACGGGTGACATGATCCAGTTCGAAATTGCCAGCAGACAGAGGACGCGAATCACAAATAGGGGGCCCTGGAGCGAGACTGAGAAGTCCTACGAGTACCTAGCGTTCTCACGCGACGGAAAACAAATCGCATACAACACGTATACGAAGGACGGGGTCCCTCAAGTGCGGATTAGAAACCTGGATGGTTCGGGCCTTCGCACACTTTACAGTGAAAAAGGCGTGGCTAACGCTTTACCAGTGGACTGGTCATCTGACGCAGGGTCCATCCTCGCACTTTGCAGTCGTGACAAGAGCGCGAGTGAACTAACGCTGATCTCGACAGCGGACGGCTCGGTGCGCGTCCTGAGGAGTATTACTTCTCCCAAGTTCTGGTTGCAAATGGCCAGCTTCTCGCCCGATGGGCGATTTGTCGCGTTCAGTTTTGTGGGTGAGGGCAACCCACCCCATGGCGACGTCCACCTGATGACCGCCGATGGCCGGAATGAGGTCGTTGTTGCAGAGCATCCCGCGGAGGATCATCTGATTCGATGGACACCGGACGGGAGAAGCCTTGTCTTCCTCAGCGACCGCTCGGGGACGTGGGACATCTGGACCGTCCACATCACCGGGGGAAAGCAGCAAGGAGAACCGGAACTGCTGAAAAAGGACTTCGCCTGGGATTCGATGGTTCTTGGCTTTGCACCCGACGGCTCCCTTTATTATGGGACTCAATCCTCTTCAGGTCGCCTCTACAACGGTGCGGTCGACCTTGAAACCGGTAAGGTACTCGTGCCACCCGCGCCGGTCACGACGCGGACTGGCCGACCGTCACAACCAACATGGTCACCCGACGGCAGTAACCTGGCCTACATTTCACGTCGGGGTTCCATCACGAACGGTATCGCAAACGACCTCCTAACGATCCGGTCCGCCGCAACTGGGGAAGAGCGCTTTCTGTCGCCGCGTCTTAGTTACGTTGGCCACTTTTCCTGGGCGCCGGACGGCCGTTCCATCATCGCGCTCGGGATTGCGGAGACGGAAACTGGAATCTTCCGAATTGACACTGAAACAAGCGAGATCACTAGGTTGGCAGATCAAGGCCTGTTCCCCAAGCTCTGCCCGGATGGGAAGACCCTGGTGTTCGTGGGGGAGCTAATCATCAGGAAACGCAACCTCGACACCGGTGAGGATTCGGAAGTTGTCAAGGCAGGGAAAATGTACTACGACCTCTCGCCGGACGGCCGGGAAGTGGTGTTCCAGGTGGACGGCGCTGTAAAGACCGTGTCCCTTAACGGAGGGGAGCCGCGGGAGCTATTTCGCGGTTTGGCCCAGAATTACAGGCTGGGGTGGACGAGGGACGGTCGTTACATCATCGCCCAGGCACTCAATGGACCCCTCGATACCGCGAGCGGTGAAATCTGGCGGGTTCCGGTGCAGGGCGGGACGCCGCTGAAGCTGGACCTCTCCGTTCCAAAAATGGAGTCCTTCGCACTTCACCCGGACAACCGCCGCTTTGCCTTCAGCGTCGATGAGGGGTCCAAGAGCGAGCTGTGGGTGCTGGAGAACTTCCTGCCGCCGCTGAAAGTCGTCAAGTAGTGTCGCATCTCAATAACGGCTTTACAATAATCCTGGAACTGTCATTCCCGGCCCTGCTTCCGCAGGGGTAAACTTGTCCCCACGAAAGTGGGGAGCGGGAATCCAGCCCGTTCGGCCAGTAACCTGGATCCCCGCCTCCGCGGGGATGACAAGAGGGACCGCGGGGATGACAAGAGGGACCGCGGGGATGACAAGAGGGACCGCGGGGATGACAAAAGGGGCCGCGGGATGACAAGAGGGACCGCGGGGATGACAAGGGCATGGCGCTTTTTCCCCGTCATTCCCTTTTTTCCCGTCATTCCCGCGAAAGCGGGAATCCAGACGTCGTTCCCACGTAGGTGGGAATCCAGGCCTTTTTAAATTGGATTCCGGATCAAGTCCGGACTGACAACATTGTAAAGTCATTGCTGATACACCACAGTAGCCGGTAGAAACGGTAACAGCAAGCGAGGCAGGCGTCGATTCGCGGCGCCTGCCTACCCTCGTTTTCATTCGCCGAGCCAGGTCATGCACCATGACAATTTCGTGACATCTCTCCAGACCTTGCCATTCCGCGTTTGAACAGGAAGCCGCGTTCATGATATAAAATACGGCGACAAGGAGGCCGGCATGCCCACAGTATTGAAGGTCGAAGGACTCAAAAAAGCTTACGGAACGAAAGAAGCGCTCCGGGGGATCGATTTCGAGGTCCAGACGGGAGAGATTTTCGCCCTCATCGGACCGAACGGCGCGGGAAAGACGACGACGCTCCGGATCGTCTCGACGCTCCTCACGCTCTCGGGCGGCAAAGTCACCTTTCTCGGGCACGACCTGAAAAAGGAGCCTGAAAAGATCCGGGAGAATATCAGTTATCTTCCGGAAGAAGCCGGGGCCTATCGGAACCTCAAGGGGAGGGATTATCTCAAGTTCATGGCCAACTTCTACGAGGAGACCCGCGAGAAGGCCGAAGAAACCGTCAAGAGGGCCGAGGCTATCGCCGAGCTGGGAAGCGCCCTGAACGATAAGGTCGGAACCTACAGCAAGGGCATGGTCCGGAAGCTCCTCCTCGCCCGGGCCCTGATGACCAAGCCTGCCATGGCCGTCCTGGACGAGCCGACGTCGGGTCTGGACGTCATCAACTCGCTCGAGATCCGGGAGATCATCAAGAAATTCGCTAAGGAAGGGCTTTCGGTGCTGTTGTCCTCCCACAACATGCTGGAGATCGAGTTCCTGTCCGACCGGGTGGCCCTCATCGACAAGGGACTGATCCTCGACTCCGGGACGTCCCAAGAGCTCAAGAATAAATATCAAGCGCCGAACCTCGAGGTTGCCTTCAGGAGCGCCCTCAGATGAAAAAATTCACCAACCTTCTCCGCAAGGAAATCCGGGAGCTCGTCAACAAGCAGCTCATCATCTCCCTGTTCATGATGATGGCCATCTTCTATTTCATTGGAGTCATGGCCAAGACGGAGATGAAGAAGGCCGCGGCGACGCAAAAAATCTCCATCATGGACCTGGACCAGTCCGACCTCTCCCGGGGATTGGCCGGCAGCCTGAAAGCGGCCAATTTCGAGATCGAATGGAGCCAGGGAACAGACCCGGAGGCGGCCGTCCAGGCGGCCAAGAAGGGCGATACCTACCTCCTCCTGGTCATCCCCCAGGGATTCGGAGAATCCATCGCCCGCTTCGAGCCTAAGGAGATCTCGACGTACACGTTCCTCCGGAGCTTCTCCATCGGCGGCATCAGGAAGTCCGAAATCCTGAGGGCCGTCATCACGGCCACGAACGCCTATCTCTCGAATGACGTCCTCAGGAAGAAAGTCCCCGACGTCCCGCCGGACATCCTCAAGAGCCCGATCAGAAGCAAGGATTTCGTCATCGTCAAGGACAGGATGGCCGAGGGCTCGGCCTCGGCGATCTCGGGAATGGTCTATTCGCAGTCCATTCTCATCCCGATCATCCTCTTCATGATCATCATGTATTCCTCCCAGATGGTCATCTCGGCTATCGCCATGGAGAAGCAGAACAAGACCCTGGAAACCCTGCTGACCGTCCCGATACCCAGGACGGCAATCGCCACGACGAAGATGCTCGCGGCCGGCATCGTGGGTTTGCTCTCGGCGGCCATTTACATGATCGGGATGAAGTCGTATATGGGCGGGATGATGGGGAACATCCGGGCCAGCGCCTCCACGAACACCGTGATCAAGCAGCTCGGGCTGACCCTGACGGGCAACGGCTACCTGCTCCTTGGGATCGCCCTGTTTTTCGCCATTCTCTGCGGACTGGCCATGGCCACGATCCTCGGGGTCCTGGCCGAGGATTTCCGGAGCGCCCAGACCCTGATGATGCCCCTCATGCTGTTGATCCTTATCCCTTATCTCCTGTCCTTCTTCGCCGATGTCAATTCGCTGCCGCTTCCGGTCAAGCTCCTGATCATGGCCATCCCTTTTTCCCATCCTTTCCTGGCCACGCCGAATATCATGCTGGGCAATTACGCCGCGGTCATCTACGGGATTCTCTACATGGCCGTCGTCTTTCTCGTCCTGGTTTTCATCGCGGCCAGGATCTTCTCCACGGACCGGGTCCTGACCATGAAGCTCAGGTGGGGGAAGAAAAAAGTCGTTCTTTAAAAAACAGATGATTTTTATACCTCGTAGCGCTCGACTGATTTTTCCGCGTCTGTTATAATCGTTTATATAGGATATGGCCATGATTCAGCGCGTCCGTGTTTTCAAAAACTTCAAAGAAGCGGAAAAAGCCGAGATCCAAGACGGGATCTCGATGACGCCCAATCAAAGACTCAAGATCGTCCACTCTCTGCGCGTTCGCATTTTCGGACGAAGCGCGGTCGATATTCGGCGTTATCATAAACAGGCATGACCTCCGTTCCCTTCTCCAAGGACGCAAAAGAACTCATCCGCCTTCTGTCCGTCCACGAAGTTCGATATATCCTCGTCGGCGGTATGGCGGTTGTTTATCACGGATACCCCAGATTTACCGCGGATTTCGATTTCTTCTTTGAGCGATCCCGCAAAAACGCTTCTCGTCTTTTCAAAGCCCTGAAGAAATTTTGGGGAGGGAAAATTCCGCTCGTCCGCGGCGTTGACGATCTTCTGAAAAAGGGGATCATCATCCAATTCGGGGCCAACCCTAATCGAATCGATTTCATCAATTCTCTCACCGGCGTGTCTTTTCACGAAGCCTGGCAGAGCCGGATTCAAGAGACCATTTCCATCGGGGGGCGAAAATTCGCCTTCGCCGTGATCGGGCTCGAGGCTCTGATTAAAAATAAGAAAGCGGTTGGGCGTCTGAAGGACTTCGACGACCTGGGCCATCTTACCGCAGCGGCAGAACGACAAAAGACCGAGAAACGCTCGCGTTAGCAAGGGCGTCCGCGTCGCCGGCGCCGATCACCGAAATCAAGTAAAAGGGCTCAGAACTCCGCTTGGAGCGCGAATTCGAGCAGAGATCCGGCCGCGATCAGATGCAAATATATCCAGCCGGACGACGCTTTTGGCTTGAAATCTCATACATAACATTTGACTTTTCAACCCTAATGGGTGATATTATCTTCGGAGGTAGTTATGGATCCGCTATTTTTGCCTCGAACCGGGGATCGGGAAAAAGTCGAAAAACTCCTGAAAATATTCCGTGTCGTCGGGCTCATCGGCGTCCGTCAGTGCGGCAAGACGACGCTGGCCAAGTCGTTTCCGTCGAGCCTTTACTTCGACCTCGAGAACCCCCGCGATCTGGTCCGTTTTGACAATCCCCGAATCGCTTTGGATGAGGCCGAGGGATTGATCATCATCGATGAGATTCAACGCCGTCCGGAGATTTTCCCGTTGCTCCGGCATCTTGTCGACAACAAGCCCAAGCAAAAATACATGGTTTTAGGCAGCGCTTCCATGAACTTGATCCGACAGAGTTCGGAATCCCTCGCCGGCCGGATCGGTTATCATCATCT
>Ga0315288_10012301_pt1 | contig 10766 bp, 5 predicted proteins | sample YL17G11_20_MG_FD_203454 | JGI IMG/M metagenome (GOLD analysis project Ga0315288, IMG submission 203454) | Sediment microbial communities from Yellowstone Lake, YNP, Wyoming, USA - YL17G11_20 | ecosystem: Environmental > Aquatic > Freshwater > Lake > Sediment | place: USA: Wyoming | collected...
CGGGTCCGCTTCCGCATCGGGACCACCTCCGCCCATGCTTTCGGACCCACAAGCCCAGGTACCTCCCTAACTACGCCTTCACCGAGGGAATGACTTAGTTGCGGCTCTCGTCTCGGCCGGGTTCCGAGAGGAGGCGTTCGAGTAGGCTGGATACTTCGGGCGAGCGGCGCCGGAGCTGGTCCATATCGGCACTCGGAGCCGCGATGAGGTCCAGGAGGTCCTCCGGGATTCCTGCGGCCGGGCGATCGATGGCGCGCATCTCGAGGCAGAGCGCGGCCATCTCGGTCTCAATCTCGAGCAAACGGCGCCCGGGCAGGCACCGCTCGGCGTAGGTCCCGCACCCCTCGACGGCCGTCTTCGCAGCCGCGCGCGTCCGCACGTAGAAGTCCAGGCTCGGCTGGCGCTCCCCCAACCGGCGCTTCAGTCGCGCCAGGCCGAGGGCGGCATCGCAGATGCACCGGACATGCCCGATCTCGCCGGCCAGCTCCAGCGCCTGGGCAAACCGCTTCTCGGCCGCCCCGAGCTTGTCTCGGTGCCAGTGGGCGCGCGCTGTTCCCAGGTGCGCATCGATCTGGGACAGTTGCACCCCCATGGGCGTTGCGACACCGAGGGCTTCCTCGAACGTCGCCAGGGCCTCGTCAAACTTCCCCTGGGCGAGCCATGCCTGGCCGTGCCCGATGAGGGCGTTGGCCTCCACGAGGCGGTTCTTCATCTCGCGCCCACGCTGCAGCGCCCGGCCGAAGTCCTCCAGCGCCCGGTCGGGTTCCCCTCGCGCCAATACCACCTCACCACACACCAGGGCGCAGTCAGCTTCGCCCTGGGTCGCTCCCGTCACCCTCGCCATTTCGAGCGCACGTCGGGAGATATCGAGAGCGCTGTCCAGAAGACCCAGGTGCAGGCTCGCCTTCGCCTCTACGGTCATCGCGTCGACCTGGAGGAAGTCGATGCCCAGCTCGCGCCCAATCTCCAGCGCCTCGCGTGCCGCGTTCAGGCTATCCTCGTAGCGCGCCAGCTCAGCGTTGCACCGGGCGACATCCTTGATGAGCAGCCCCTCATACAGCCGGTAACCCATCTCACGGAAGCGCTCCACGGCCCGGCCGAACTCGTCATGGGCCGTGGCGTATCTGCCCAGAGCCAGGTGCGCGAGCCCCATGTTCGCCCAGAGGTACGCCTCCCCGAAACGATCGCTGTGCGCATCGGTGATGGCTTCCGCCTCGCCGAGGTACTCCAACGCACGTCGGTACTCGCCCAGCTCGTTGAGGGTGCTGCCCATATTGGACAGCACGGCAGCCAACTGGCTCGGTGCGGGCTCCTCCTTCCGAGCCATCTGAGCGCGGTACTGCTCCAGCTCCTGCTCGTAGCCGCGCAGAGCGCCCTCGTAGTCGCCCTGCTTGTAGAGGATCGAGATCACGCCCTGACGGCACTGGCGCACGCCTGCCTCGTTCGCTGCGTACTCGTACACTCTCAGGCCGAGCCGGTAGTACTGCTTGGCGGCGTCATAGTCCCCCAGTTCACCCCAGACGAATGCGAGTCGCTCGTATGCCTGTCCCTCGAGGCTCGCATCGCGGATGGTCAGGGCGAGCTCCAGCGCGCGCTTCGCGGACTGCATTGCCTCGTCGAGCTTGCCCAGATAGCCCTGGGCTTGGCACTGGGTCACACATAGTTGCGCCGCCTGGGAGCGGTTCTCACCCACCGGCTCCAGGCCGCTGAGCAACTCGAAAGCCCGGGCGCACGCCTTCGTCGTTTCCACGAACACGGCGTTGTCCAGATGTTGCCCCGCGGCATCGACATAGTAGTCGATGGCCTTCTCTGGAATGCCACCGTTGTCGAAGTGGTAGGCTAGCTCGGGCGAATGCTGCTTGCGCTTCCTCTCGTCGTACAGCTCCTCCATGGCTTCCGCGACTTTGCAGTGGATGCCGACGCGCGTGCGCACCAGCATCGTGTCACGGATCTGCTCGAGGACGAGGTTGTGCTCGAAGCGGTACTCCGTATCGCCGCCGTCTCCCTCGCGACCGGCGGACGACTCGACGGCGACGATGAACTGCTGGTCGCGCAGAAGCGCGAGACACGTCGCCAGCTTGCGCCGATCGAGGTCGGCGACTTGGCCCAGCAGTGCGGACGAGAAGCGGGCGCCGGCGATTACCGCGGCGTAGTCGAGCAGCCGCCGCGCATCGGGGGGTAGGTGGTCCAACCGCGAGTGGATGATCTCCTGGAGCGAGTCGGGCACCATGTCGAGTGAGACGCCCTCGCCCGAGTCGAGCGCACCCTCCGCCTGCAGGGCGCGCACCATCTCCGCCAGGTAGAACGGGTTGCCATCGGCCCGCTCGAGGATCTTCCGGCGCACATTCGCCGGGAGAGAGACGTCCCCCAGGTGGCGCGAGAGAAGGACGTCGCTTTCGTCCGGGGAGAGCCGCTGCAGCTCAATGCGTCGGTAGTGCGGGACGGTAAGCTGCGGCTCGTAGCTTGGGCGATGGCTCACGATCAGCAGAATGGGCCGTCCGGCGACATCCTGCGTGAGATGCTGGAGGATCTCCTCAGAGCTGCTGTCAATCCACTGCGCATCGTCCAGGACCACGACAACCGGTGCTCTGGCCGATCGCTGCTGGAGGTACTCCTCGATGGCCTCGTGGATCGCCTGCGCGCGGTCCTGGCCGGTAACCCGCTCGAAGTCAGACCCCGGGTACGCGACCTGAATCGCGGCCCCGAGCTGAGGGCCGAGCGCCGCGGCATCGTCGCCCAGCGCTTCGCGCAGCATCGTGTCCAGTTTGCGCCGCTGGTCGTCCTCATCGTCCAGGGGCTCGATGCCCGCCGCCTCCCTGAGGATCTCCTGGAAGGGCATGTAGGCCACTTGCGCCCCGTACGTGAGGCAGTGTCCCTCGGCCCAGCTCGCGCCCGCGGCTTCCGCAGACCTCCGGATCTCATAGGCCAGTCGCGACTTGCCGACCCCGGCCTCGCCCACGATCGATACGACCTGCCCGCTGCCCTGGAGGGCGAGACGGAGGGCGTCGGACAGGGCGCTGAGCTGCGTCGCTCGGCCGACGAGCGGCGCCATCGTCTCCGGCGCCGGACCGCGTCGACGGGCCTTCTCCGCTTTGACGACGTACGCGCTAACCGGCTCGCTGACGTTATGGAGCTCCTTGGCGCCGTCGAACTCGAACTCGAACTGGTCCTTGCACCGGCGGTAGACGGCTTCGCTGACGAGAATGCCGCCTACGGGCGCGACCGACTCGAGCCGGCTGGCTATGTTGACGGTCGGCCCCATGAGGTCGAAGCGGGGCTTCCCATCGGCCATCATGCCGAGGGCGACCACTTCGCCGGTATTGATGCCGATCCGCACGCTCAGTTGGACGCCCGACATGTCGACGCCCTCTACGCGCAGGTCCCCGATCGCCTCCTGCATCGCCAATGCCGCCCGGATCGCGCGCTCCGGTGCCTGCTCCACGGCGATCGGAACGCCAAAGCAGGCCATCACGCAATCCCCGGTCGTCTTCACCGGGTAGCCCTCGTGGTGGAGGATGATCTCGGCCACACGGTCGAACCAGGCGCCCATCACATCCGTGACCGCCTCGATCGGTAGCCGCTCCGACAGCGACGTGAAGCCTTTGACGTCGGCCATGAGGACGGTCGCCGTGCGCTTCTCCCCTGCCTGTGCCAGGGCATCCGCCTGAGCGCGCGCCAGGACCTCAATCGGGATGCGCGCCTGGAACTGGGCCTGGAGGATGGCCTCCTCTTCCGTGAGCGCCGGCTCCGGGGCGTCCAGGTCCTCGTCCGTCGGCGCGAGCTCCGGCGCCTCAGCCTCGGCGCCCGTGGGCGGACCCACCATGCCCGGCTCACCGACGGGCGGACGCGGCGGACCGGCGGGCTGCACGGGCCACGGCACGGCCTGTGGTTGCGGCATGGGCTGTGAGCCCGGCTGGACAGGCGCGACGGGCCATGGCTGAGACGCAGGTGGGACGCCGGCCATCGGCACCGGGGACTGTGCCACCGGGCCGACAGGTCCGTTGGGCACACCATAGGGAACCGTGGCAGCGGGCCATTGGGCCGCGCCCCCCGCGCCGGCGAGGAGCGCCTGAGGCGGTGGCACTACGCCCACCTGGGCGATCAGAACTCCGCAGTTGCCGCAGAACACGTCACTGGGGAAGACCACGCCGTAGCAACGGGCGCACGCCATGACCAGAGGCGTCCCGCACTGGGTGCAGTACCTCTGGCCCGGCCGCGTTGCCGAGTTGCATCTGGCGCAGTACATCGACGGTCTCCCCGAGCGGCATCAGGTCGACGGGACCGCCTGGCGGGCGGCCCACATCCATCCCGCTGCGCGTCCACGGAGCCAGGTCCGCACGGAATGTTTGCTCCCGCGCGCTCCGCTTGTCAACACAGCACTTCTTACCCAACGACCGGGAGCGAGGATCGGTTTGGCCAGACAACACGGGCCCGCCCTGTCTCGTGGGCGGGCCCGCCAGAGCGGCAACGGCGCGGCGAGCCGCGCGGCTACTCGTCTTGCCAGGCGATGCAGGACGACGGGCATCCGTCGATGGCTTCCTGGATCTCGTCCTCGGAGTTGCCGTGAGGGTCGACGACGTAGGCGAGATCATCGTCATTGATCGCGAAAGTGGCGCCAGCCACTTCATTGCAGAGCCGGCAGCTCACGCACTCGTCCTGATTCACAACCGGGATACGTCCCATCCGTTGACTACCTCTCCTCAACCAGTCGTATGGCGGCCCCTCCGGGCCGCGCAACTCGCGCTCAGGGGATGCGTCTTCACCCATCGGAACTGCGGTAAAGCCCCTCGGCTAACGTACATCGAGGCGGGGTGACCGTCAAGACGGCCGGGCGCCGGACGGCGCACTGGTCCTGGACGTGATGTCAGCTCAGCCGCAGCTCCTGTTGTGCGGGGCGGGCCTCGCAGTACGCGCAGCGGATCCCGCCATACGGCAGCGGGTCGAACCGCTGCGGGAGGTAGCGCTCCGCCCGGGTGATGCATCGCGGGTTGTCGCACTCCCTGCCGGGGTCTGCGGCGGCGCCTGGGATCCCGGGCGCGATGCCGGCCGGCTCAACAGCGGCGAACATGAGGCAGACCAACGCCATCCGCACAGGCACCCCGTTGTGGCCCTGGCGGAAGTAGGCGGCCCTGGGATCCGAGTCGAAGGCAGGGCTGATCTCGTCCACGCGCGGCAAGGGGTGCATGACGATGCAGTCCTTGCTCGCGCGCCGCATCAGCTCCGGGTCGACGACGTAGATGCCGCGTAGCGCCTCGTACTCCGCCGGGTCCTCGAAGCGCTCCTGCTGGATCCTCGTGACGTACAGCGCGTTCAGATCGGGCAGCACTTCCTCCGGTCGCTCGACTTCTGGCGGCCGCGTACCCGTAGTCTCCTGCACGAAATCCAGGATGTGCGCCGGCATGCGTAGGGTAGCGGGTGCAATGCAGATGGGCTCGGCGCCCAGGCGCGCCAGGCCTTGCGCGAGCGAGTGGACCGTGCGACCGTACTTCAGGTCGCCGCACAACCCGACCTTCAGCCCGGCGATGTGCCCCAGCTCGCGACGGAGCGTAAACAGGTCCAGCAAGCACTGCGTGGGATGTTCCCGCCCCCCATCTCCGGCGTTGATGACGGGCGCATCGGAGAAGCATGAGGCCACATGGGCGGCACCCTCGAGCGGATGTCGGATGACGATGATGTCGGAGTACCCGTTCACAATGCGGATCGTGTCCGCGAGGGTCTCGCCCTTGGAGACAGAGGACGTCCGAGAGTCCGAGAACCCCAGGACGCGGCCCCCTAGGCGATGCATCGCCGCCTCAAACGATAGCCGCGTGCGGGTGCTCGGCTCGAAGAACAGGGTGGCCATCACGCGATCCAGCGCGAGCGCATCCGCGGAGATCCCGATGGCGGCGAGCGACTCCTGGGCGATGGCCAGATTGCGCCGGGGCTCGACGCCTCCTTCATCGGCAAGTCGCGCGGCCAGCTCGAAGACGCGGAGCAGGTCGTCGTTCGTCAGGTCCTGCACGGAGACGAGGCTTCTCATTTGGTCATCAACCCCACCAGAGGTTCGGATCCTCCACGGCTCTACCCTTCCTCCGGCGAATGCCTCCATTCGCCGACGCCCCTTACCGGGAGGGCTGGCCCGTTGCCACGCGCCCGGAGGGAAGGTATGCTGGGGCCCTACGCGAAGCATGGGGCCTCTGCGGGCCGCCGGGCCGGCGAGTTCCGGCAGGCGGGGCGGCGCCTACTGCAGTACAGAACGGGAGAGTCCACGCCATGGCGCTGAACGCAAGCAAACCAGTGGGCAAGACCAGGGACAAGGGGAGTTGGGTAACGTTTCGGCCCGATATCCGGATCCTCGACTGCACCATCCGCGATGGCGGGCTGATGAACGACCACCGGTTCGAGGAGAGCCTGGTCCGCGCTGTCTACCAGGCGTGCATCGCCGCGGGCGTGGACTACATCGAGCTCGGCTACAAGGGAGCCAAGCGGATCTACTCGTCTGACCAGTACGGCGCCTGGAAGCACTGTGACGAGGACGCCCTCAGACGGGTCGTCGGCGACGATTGCGGCAAGATCAAGACCGCTGTCATGGCGGATGCGGAGCGGTGTGACTACCATACGGATATCCTGCCCAAGGACCAGAGCGTCCTCGACGTCATCCGCGTCGCCTGCTACATCCACCAGATCCCCATCGCCCTCGACATGCTGAAGGACGCGCACGACAAGGGCTACGAGACGACTCTCAATCTCATGGCGGTCTCCACCGCGCACGCGGACGACCTGGAGGAAGCCCTGGCCATCATCGCCAAGAGCGAGGCCGAAACGGTCTACCTCGTCGACAGTTACGGGTCCCTCTACTCAGAGGAGATCCGCGCTCTGTGCGACAAGTACCTGGAGTACCTGGTCGTCGAGGGCAAGGAGCTGGGCTTCCACGCGCACAACAACTCCCAGCTTGCCTACGCCAACACGGTCGAGGCCATCGTCTGCGGAGCCAACCGGCTGGACGCCACCATCTGTGGTCTGGGCCGAGGCGCCGGCAACTGCCCGATGGAGCTTCTCATCGCCTTTCTGCACAACCCGGCCTACAAGCTTCGCCCGATCTTGCAGTGCATCCGGGACCACGTCGAGCCCTTGCGCTCGAAGATGAGATGGGGATACGACACGGCCTACATGCTGACCGGCCACCTCAACCAGCACCCTCGGGCGGCGATCAGCTTCTACGACGAGGGCAAGACCGACGTTGTCGCGCTGTGGGATGAGCTGATCGAGTAGCGCCGGCCCTTCACCGCCGCCGCGCCGCCTTGCGCTTCGCCTTGGTTGCTGTTCGCCTCTTCCTGCGGTCCGCGTCAATGACGGTGCGGAGGTTCGCGGACGCATCGACGACCGGACGGATCGCGCCGCCTGGTGACGTCATCAGGGTGGTCGCGCCCGGGCCGTGACCGGCCGTGATGCAGTCGGCATGGGAGACGATGCTAATGCTGACGGCGCCCGTGCGGTAGATCCGCCCGTAGGAGTGGTCAGCATCCATGATCGCGACGATGTCGCCCAGCCTCAGGTCGCACAGCCCATACTCCTCGACCGTGGCGGCGTCGAAGAGCTGGATGTCGTAGTCGCCCTGGAAGCTCACGTCGCTCCCGAGGCCCGAGCCCATGATGCGCGCGGGCACGATCTTCGCCACCGGCACGACCAGCGTGGCCCCGTCACGCGCGATGGGCCAGCTCGGGTGCTTGAGGAGCCGAGGGTCCAGGCTCATCAGCTTCACATCAGGGGTCTCCTCGATCGAGAGTCCCTGGCCGAATGTGTCGACGCGGATCGTGTCTCCGTAGGCCAGCTCCTTGAGGTCTGCATTGGGGAAATCGATCATGAGGTGCTCGACGCCGCCATGCTTCCCCGTGACGACACCGCGCGCCCCCTTCGCGTCTCCGCAGATCACGGTCGCGGTGTTGCCGATGCACGAGAGGAACGCGACGGCGCCGTTGCGATCGTTCTCCTTGTGACGTGCCGTGACACACGGCTCGGCGTGGTCGGCCACCCAGCCCAGCGCCGGGTCGCCCACGCGCAGGTTCGTCACAATCCCCCCGACCCCCGGCACCGCATGGGGCGCTCCATCGTGCCCGACACGATAGCTCCCCCAGCGCCCGGGGTGGACCGGCTGCACCTCGACCGGTATCCGGAGAAGCCGGCCCTCGTTCGTCGCAAACATCCGCGATCCCATCCTGCCCTCCAGTCACTGCATGATCTCACTCAGCGGTGGAACGCCGCCCGACCGCTGTACGGCAACATGCGACGGCTCGTAGGAGCCGTAGAACGGTACGTTGAGATCGACCCAGATACACAGCCGCTCCAGCTCGTCTCCGGTCAGCTCGACCCCGTGATGCCCCTCCCGTAAGAGGGCGATGAGGCGGCTCGCCCGCGCGCCGAAGGCCCCGGGTGTCGTCAGCGGTATCCACTCGCCCCCGTTCACGCTGTCGAACCATGGCACCAGGTCGCGGCGCGCGAGAGCGCGATAGGACTCGGTGTACGGGTCCTGGTCGTTCGCATACCGGCCCGTCAGCCGCACCCCGGCTGCCGCGTCGGGGCCCTGATGGCACTGGACGCAGGTTCGGTCCAGCACGGGTTGGACGAGGCGAACGAACGAGAAGGGACGTGTCCCATCCGGGCCCGGTAGGATGGCTGAGGGCGGGCGCGAGAGCGCCGTTGGCATTGCCGTGGCCGGCGCCGTGTTCCGATGCTCGTGACAGCCCACGCAGGTCCGGGTCTCCCCCGGCTCGAGATAGGCGATGCTGCGCATGGACTGCAGGGCCATGCCTTGATCGTCGACCGCCTGGAAGTAGAGCGGCATACCGGCCGGGGCCTCGAAGTAGGCCGAGCCGTCCTCCTCAACAGGGACCGTGCCCAGGAGGTGCCGTGCCGAGACTTGCTTGGCCACACTCATGGGCGGTTGGTCGCTCATGTAGGTGGTCTTGGGAAGGACCTGCACGACCCGTAGCGCGACAACCCGGCGGCCGTCATCAGGAAATGGCAGGGCCGTGTCGCGGACGTTGAGTACGAGGAACCGCCCCGAAGCCCCCTCGCGCCGCTCCGATGGGAAGGCGGCGGGCACGGGCCGGGGCCGCAGCGGGATCGGGTCCATGGACGAGATCGCGGGGTCGCGGTAGAGCAGCTCACGCACCATCGTGCCATCCGCAAGCTCCAGCATCAGATACAGGCCCTGGGTGACTCCGTGCGCCGCGGTATTCGTGTTCCAATCGGGGCTGTAAGCGACCAGGAACGCGCGCTCGCTCAGCGCCCATGGCGTCGTGTAGGCTCGTGTCGGGAACCCCTCGGCCTCGGGGAAGGGGACATCGGGCGTCATGCGCTCGATGGGTTCAGGCCCGTCGTAGCCCCGGCGGGGGTCGATGCGCACGACGGAGCCGAATGCCTGCCCGTGGTGTGCGCCGGCGATCGCCAGGAGCTTGTGCGAACCGGGGATCGGCTGTGGATGCCACAACCCCCAAGGCTTCCTCTCGGTGTTGTAGTTCCCGAACAGCGCCATCGCGGAGGAGCCGTCGGGCAGGCAGGACCAGAGGCTGTGCGCGATGTTCGTGTGCCGGTCGACGTAGTCCCAACGCGTGTAGACCAGCGTCCCATCGTTGCTCACGACGGGGTGCCACTCGTTCGTCTCATGTGAGGAGAGCTGCCGAATGCCCGTGCCGTCGGCGGCCATCCGATAGAGCGTGTAGGTCGGCACCGGGCGGGCGCCACACCGGCAGTACCCCCCGCGGCGTGTCGAGATGAACGCGATGCCTCCGTCCGGGAGCCAACAGGGATCGAACTCGTCGTAGGGGCCGTCGGTGAGCTGGTGAGGAGTCCCACCGGCGGTCGGCACGATGAGGACGTGGTAGGTCCACTCCGGGTCGTCCTCGAAGCGCGGTGGACGTGACGGGTCCACCCGGGTGTACGCGAACGCAACGGTGCGCCCGTCGTATGAGAGGTCCGGGCTCAGGAGACTCCCCGGCATCATCGCCGCTCCGACGATCTCCCGCAGGCGCGGCGAGACGCGGAACGACTCGAGAGCGAACAGCCCGCCGCCGGCGCGCGCATAGCCGCCGTAGTACTGGTCGCACATGTGCGGGAACACCCCGGGGTGCCGCTTCACGAAGAGGAGGTCATCGAACTCGAGATCGGGATGGTGGAGCGCCATTCCGCGTCGGACCTCGCGCGCCTCGAAGTAGAGCTGCGTGGGCACTGGAGCTCCTCTGGCCGCCGCGATCCGTGATTCCAGCGATGCCAGCTCTTCGCGGAATCCCTCTCGCTCCTGGCGAGACAGGTCAGGAAGCAGAAGGCGAGCCGTGCGCATGATCTCATCGACAACACCCGAGCCGACGCCGTCTACGGCTGGAGAGCCCGTCCCATGAGGACGCGACCAGCGTCCGGCACTGCTCTGATCGGCCGGTTTGTGGAGAGCGATGTTGCGGGCCGGGTCATCGGCCGCGTAGACCTCCACCTCGTCGAGGTGGAACGACACCTGCTTCTCCATCTGGCAGCGGACGAACCGCGCGCGGACCCCTCGCCTGGACAGGTCGACCGCCAGAGGCTTCCCATCGAACGCCCCGCCAAAGGGTGGCCCGGCATGACGGTAGACTTCCGCGAACGCCTGGCCGTCGAGCGACGTGAGGATCGCCATCCCTGCCGCACGCTCGGCGACCGCGCCTCCGCGGTTGTAGACCACAATCCTATCGAGCTCGAAGGGGTGCTGAAGGTCCACCTGCCACCAGGGGTTGACTGAGAACGTCGTGTGGAAGCCG
>Ga0315288_10012302_pt1 | contig 10766 bp, 6 predicted proteins | sample YL17G11_20_MG_FD_203454 | JGI IMG/M metagenome (GOLD analysis project Ga0315288, IMG submission 203454) | Sediment microbial communities from Yellowstone Lake, YNP, Wyoming, USA - YL17G11_20 | ecosystem: Environmental > Aquatic > Freshwater > Lake > Sediment | place: USA: Wyoming | collected...
CCATTACAACTTCCTCAAGCGCAGCATTGCCAGCCCTCTCGCCAAGGCCGTTCACGGTTGTATTGATATAAACCGCACCGGCTTTCACCCCGGCAAGCGCATTAGCAGTTGCCATGCCGAAGTCGTTATGCGTGTGCATCTCGATCTCGATATCCACCTCGTCTCTCAGCTTCTTAATCGTCTCATATGTCTTAAAAGGATCGAAAATCCCCAGGGTGTCGCAAAACCGCAGCCTGTCTGCTCCGAAATCCTTTGCCGCCTGCGAGAACCTGACCAGAAATCCAAAATCCGCCCGCGATGCATCCTCGGCATTTACGGATACATAAAGGTTGTTTGACTTGGCGAAGTCCACGGACTTCTTGATCGAATCGATCACCCAATCCCTATCCTTCTGGAGTTTATATATTATGTGAATATCAGAAGCCGATATAGAAATAGCGACAGCGTCAACCCCACAGTCAATGGAGTGCTGAATATCCGAGATTACTGCTCGATTCCACGCAAGAATGCTTGCCCTCAGTCCCATCTCCATGATCGAAGCGATGACCTGCTTCTCATCGCCTCCCATAGCCGGAATTCCAACCTCGATCTGGTTTACACCTATCTCATCCAAAAGCCGTGCAATACGCCTCTTCTCGTCGTTAGCAAAGACCACACCGGCCGTCTGCTCCCCGTCCCTTAAAGTTGTATCGTCAATTAAGATTTTCTGATTTGATTTTAATGATTCTGGTTCCATTTTGTCTCCGAATAGTCGTTTTCTTTAGTGTACTAAAGTGAAAATTGATTTGAAGTATTTTAAACTAAAGAGCTTTGGTAGGCAACAGATTATTCCTTCAGGAAGCTTAAAACTTGAGCCGTCGCAAATCCACAATAATCATATTGCTTCTGGCCACTCCTCATATAAGCTTTCGGCTTGCTCCATTACATTCAAAACAATAACATTATATTCTTCAGGTTCAAATCCTTTGCGCCTCAGGAGTCGCCTGACAGCTGCTCTTATCTTTGCCTTGACATTCTCCTGATCAGCCCAATCTATGCTGAGATTTGCCTTTATTATAGCAGTAAGCTCGCGTGCAATCTCTTTCAATTGCTCATTTTGCACAATATGCTCACGCCCCTTTGCAACTGCATCATAAAAAGCTATTTCTTCGTCAGATAGACCAAGAGCTTCTCCTCGTCCCGGCACTGCTCGAATTTCTTTAGCCATCTCAACAAGTTTCTGAATAACCTCTGCAGATTGGATAACGTTATTGTGATATCGTGCAATAGTTTCCTCTAACATTTCTTTGAAAGAACGATATACAAAGACATTCCTTCGCATTTTAGTTTTTATCTCATCATTTAGAAGCTTTCTTAAAACTTCAATAGCCAGATTTCTATACTCCATTTTCTGTAAGTCATCTAAAAACTCGTCACTCATGATCGAAACTTCAAGACGTTCCTTTCCAAGCTCACTGAATATATCTACAACTCCTTTTGAGGCAACACTCTCTGATATTAGCTGTTTGATAGCGGTCTCAGTTTCTTCCTCGGCATCTCGGACTGATGGCGCATACTTTCTGATACTCTTCTGAACAGTTTGGAAAAAAGCTACATCACTGCGAATATCATTTGCTTCCTTATGTGGACTTACTAAAGCAAACGCCCTCATTAATTCAGCACAGGCCTTTAAAAATCCGTCTTTAGTTTCATCATCTGCTGTCACAGCATTATGAGCTCTTTGAAGCAGGCGTGTTAACTCCGTGCTCCCCAATTTTTGCCAATTCAGGTAACCAATTCCATGTAGATAAGCGCACACTATATCGTATTTCTCTTTCATTACAGTAATTGCCTGGTCAAGCGGAATCATTGCATCGCGGCGAACATTGTCACTATAAATCCTAAGCGATTTCTTGAGATCATCTGCAATACCAATATAATCAACAATCAACCCACCCGGTTTGTCACGAAATACTCTGTTTACTCTAGCAATTGCTTGTATTAAGTTATGGTCGCGCATAGGTTTATCTAAATACATCGTATGCAAAACAGGAGCATCAAAACCAGTTAGCCACATATCACGGACAATAACCAACTTGAGAGAATCATTTGGGTCTTTGAAGCGTTCTTTTATTTTTTCCATCTGCCGCTTTGATCGCAAATGTGGCTTGAAGTTTCGCGGGTCATCAGGTCCTCCCGAGATGACCACAGCCGTTTCAGGAGCACCAGGTATGCCCGTGATAAGTCCCCACATGCGGACAGCAATCCGTCTGCTCATGCAAACAACTATACCTTTACCCTCAATCTCTCGCTGGCTAAAATGTTCGACAATATCATGAGCAATCTCTGTTAAACGTTCATCTGCTCCAACGATACTCTCCAACCTCGCCCATTTGCTCTTTAACTTTTCTTTTACTTCAATTTCTTCTCGCTCGGTTATCTCCTCAAACTCAACATCGATAAATTCATTTGTCTGGTGAAGTTTGGCCAGCCGCCCTTCATAATAAATAGGAACTGTAGCCCCATCTTCGACTGCTTGATTAATCGGATAGATACTTATATAGTCACCAAAAACAACTCGGGTTGAGCGGTCATCAAGCTCAATTGGAGTAGCTGTAAAACCGATAAAAGAAGCATTAGGAAGCCCATCGCGCACATTGCCAGCAAGCTCTCTGTACTGCGAGCGGTGTGCTTCATCAGCAATAACAACGATGTTGTGCCTTTCTGAAAGAAGAGGATACTTATAACCCTTTTTCGTCCCGAACTTTTGAATAGTGGAGAAAATTACCCCGCCTGCTGGAATGGAAAGCTTTCGCTTTAAATCTTCGATGCTTTCTGCCTGTTTAGGGTAAGGAATGAACTCAGGTGCTTTGCAAAAATTCTCATAAATTTGATTATCCAAATCATTGCGGTCAGTCAATACCAATAGAGTTGGATTCCCCAATACAGTATGCTGCATGATCTTTGCCGCATAAAACACCATCGAAAGTGACTTGCCCGCTCCCTGGGAGTGCCAGACAATTCCAACTTTCTGGTCACCTCCCAAAGAAGAGGCCCTGACTGTTTCTTCCACAGCGACATTTACAGCATGATATTGGTGATATATCGCCATTTTTTTAATAAAGCCGCCACCGTCAGATTCAAATACAATAAAATTCTTAATAAGATCCAACAAACGTGATTTCTCAAACATCCCATGAATCATCACTTCAAGTTCAGGACTATCCTTTGGTGGCATTTCTTCTCCAACAACGGTTTTCCAGGGAAAGAAAAATTCCCAGCCACCAGTTAGTGTACCGTGGCGAGCACTCAGTAGATCACTGGTAATCAGAACCTCGTTATAATGAAAAAGCTCAGGAACCTGAAGTTTATACTTTTGGAGTTGCCTGTAACCCGTTTTAACAGTCCCTAATTCACTACCTGGGTTTTTAAGCTCAAGTACCGCAATAGGAAGACCATTAATAAAGATCACAATATCTGGCCTTCGCTTGTTCTCGCCACTGACTACCGAAAATTGATTAACGACTAGAAAGTCGTTGTTTTCGTGATTATCAAAGTCGAATACTTGGGCATAGTCACCCATCCGATCGCCCTCATTGTTTACAACTTCTATCTTAATTCCATTACATACTAAAGAATGAAAATGGCGGTTGTTTTCAATTAAATTAGATGAGCCAATATGAATTAATTGATGAAGTGCATCTTCAAGAGCATCAACAGGTAAATGTGGATTGAGTAGCGACAAGGCTTTACGCAAACGGTCAGTTAAAACCACCTGTTCAAAAGATTCCCGCTCAGGGTGAATGCCGCCAGGGCTAATATCCGGCCCAAAAGCTGTCTCATAACCCATCTCTCGAAACCATTCAATAGCTGGCTGTTCAGATAGGTTGTCTTCGGTTAAATTGATGGGGTTCATGGTGCTACCTGCGCTTCGTCTATTCGCTTGAATATATAGCTGACCACAATTAGTTGATCAATGGCTTCCAGCGGAGATATTTGGACAGCGGGTGCGTCCATGGGTTCATGTCCTTTTGGATTTCGAAAAGCGGCAAAGATACCCTCGGTTAACAATTTCAGCCCATCCTGTTCGTCTTTCTCCGACCTGGTGGTAAGTGTGTTAAACTTAATTTTTGGAGACGTACCGCCCATTAATTGTTGCGCCAGAGCCCGTCCAGCTTTGTTTTTATCTACTCCTTCGGCAATTTCTTTAAGACGATCTTCAAGTACTTTTGTTGCCTCTAAAACGGCATGGAGACAATTTATTTCTTTGAAAAGTTTTTCCGCAATCTCGCGAACTCGTGGATGAAGGGGATGAAAATCAAAAAGCAAATTCGGGTCTGGGGCTTTTGTTTCACGCACAAGAGATTCATAAAGCATGGCAATTTCGGTAGTCGACAGGACTCGTTCTCCTTCTTGCGCTGAATTTTCGGAGAAGGTTAACTGTTCTTTAATACTCGCAAATATTTTCCACCCACTTGCCCGTTCTTCTTCAGGTCCATATCGTTCTCGAAACCAAGTAAGAGCTATGATATCCCCTGGATCTGTTAATTGATCACCCGAATCAGTGAGCGTTGATACTTTACCAAGTTCATGCAAAGATGCCGCAAACACCAACCGACGTTTTATGGTCCCATTACTTCGTTGTTTGACTAAGTCGCAAAGAGATTCTTTCAAATCCTGTACACTATCCAACGAACGGAGAAAAATAGAAATGCCGAAGACCTGCTCCGGATAGTTCAAGGGTGAAAATTTTTCAACCTCTTGGCTATTGAGAATCTCGATATTTTGCAATATTTTAGCGACTAGATCACTTAAGTCGGCTTTCTGCAAGCTATGCTGAACATAAGCATAGAGACAAAGAGGACCAATATTCCGGCGAGTACACCAAGCCTCTTCATTTTGTGCCCAGCGGCTAAAATCATCGATAAGATCAAGAAGTGGTAGATTATTTTCGAACCCGTCTTGACTCAAGGCATAGGCCAGCCAAGCAGCATTGAATGCATCCCATTCATTCCTTAAGCTTTCACGCCGGCGCAAAACTTCTTTCTTTAGCTCTTCTCGATATCGGTAAAAATCAATCATTATAGAAACCACGCTTTGTCTCGCAGCCGCCCGCTGCTGATTATCACACTCCAGTTATTAGCACCAAGTTCAACTATCAGGCGAGCGATCAAGTATGAGTAATTTAACGTGACAGGAACAGCTTGAGCATTGAAGCCCCGCCAGTTTACCCTTGCAAAGTCATAAATCTGTCTAACCAGACTAGGGAATTCATCGACTGAAATTGTAGAGCGCTTATCTAGGGATATTTCTAAAACGTTAGGGATGCCCCTCCGCCTTCTTTCCCCGTTGACTCGTCCATCAAGAAGCAGCAATGCACAGTGTTGGCTCATATTTACCTTCAAGCCGCTTTGTGGAACATATGTACGATGGCTAGCATCGAATAGTCGATAACTTGCATCGTTATTTAAGTGAAGAAGAGCGTAAGGGATGCTGACTTTAAGTTTTTGGAGTGCTTGTTGAGCCGCTTCGACCTCTCGAAAGCGTCCAGGGCGCTTGCAGAAATGAAATACTATTGCTTCAGGATCGCCCTGATTTCTCTTATACTCTTCGAATGCCTCGACAATTAAACAACTTAAGCCCCCTACATATTTCTCCTGTTCCCATTCGAGCACCGGTGCTATCGAATGCAAAATTAGAAAGTCTCCATCTTGAGTGAAGAGAGTCACAAAACCCACAACGTATCTTTTAGCCTTATCTTGCGCTCTGCTGACGCCGATAACCAATTCCCTTTTATTGCTTCGGGAAGCTACAACCCAAGGAGTTCCACCGATCTTTGAGTAACTTGCAAGGGCAATGTTTTCTAGTATCCAGGGAGCCTGGTTAGGATCACTGAGTTTCTCGCCCTCTACGAATTGGCTTGGAATCCCATTGCCAAGCAGCTCTAACTTACCTACTCGGTAAAGGTCCTCTCTATGGGATGAGGTTATAATAAAAACAAGATCGACGTCACCATCCTTGGCTATCTTTTGAGCTGCATTCCTAACCTCTGATTCAGATTCTATAGAAATAACTCTCTCCTTCTGAAGTAATAGAGGAACACGAAACAGATTCTTAAATCCTTGAAATGGGCCAGTCCCATTACACAATCCATTTACTAAGGCGTCTTTTGGGTTTTGAACACCGGGTGCAGCAATAACAGCAAATCGAATGTTAGTCTTGCCTAATAGATTTTGGTCATAAGGACCGTAGATCTTTAGACCCTGACGCGGATTAGCATGCTGTGAAGCAATGGATGAGTAGTCGAAGCGCAATAATGGTGGGGTGAGTATCTCGCCATAAAGATTACTCATTGCTTGTTTCCCTTCCAACAATAACTCTTACAGGTTCTCCTTGAACAACAGCCTTGCCGCCACAAGGTAGGTCGAATTTTGAATGTTCTTGAATAAAAGGCAAAATATGTTCTTGTAACCTTTGACGCGACACTTCCGTGTTGATCCTTCTGTCCGGAAGATATTCACCCTGGATTTGTCCTACCTCGATCAAAGTGGCGTATCCATATCGTTGTCGAATAAGGTAACTATTTAAGGGTTGATTCCGTTCATCCCTAAAAGCCCAACTTACATCGATAATCAAGCCAAACATTCGGTGCACATCGTGCCACCAAATTGCTCGCAAATCAAACCCTTTATGTACGCGAACTTTCCCATCAAGAATCGGTATAAATTCAGACCATTCAAAAACTTCCCAGCGAGCCTTTCGTGGGAGAGGTTCGTATCCACTTGGCCTTAGCGCATCGAGAAATCCTTCCCCGATACAGTGAGCAACTAGTTGGGGGTGTGTATCGTGCAAACTTATCTGTTCATCCTTGAATCCTTTTGCTTTTAACCAAGCACAATCCTGTCCGTAACCGTATACTTTGTGACCAGCGCCATAAACATTCAATTCTACTCCCGCTTCCTGAATCTCTTCCCGCAGAGGGCGTAAATCAGTAAATTGTGACCGCTCCGCGATCATCAGTTTTACCGGTTCTATGGGTATATCCACCGGAAAAAGATTAAGATAAATTCCGGGGCCTAAAAAGGCTTGATTCATCTCAAACTCCTTAATCCATCAACCTTATCTCTCCACTCAACAACTTCGGCAACAAAGTGTCGCGGCTTTGGGCAAGAGTGTAAGACTCGTCATCGTTTGCTTTAATTGTTATAAAGAAGGTCTGAATTTTTTTCTGGAACTGCGCTAAGACTTCGGGCGGTGGAACTGCTACCTCATAGTGATTGAACGAAGAGGCTTGCACCCTCTGTCTCCCAGATGTACCCGTCATACTCTGGATTGCAAACGCTCGAAAATCATCAGACCTTGCAATGGAATAAACCCATATAGACGAAACAAAAGGTCGAGCGCGTAAGACGATAAACTCTGTCGAGCCCCAACCCGTTTCACAAGATTTGAGGAAGTCAATATAGGCAGTCTTACCATTTTCTAAGCAGGGAGTAATCCGTGCCAAAAGAACATCGCCATTCTCGAAACGGCTTCCCGAACCTTTGAACCTTCGTTTTCGCCAATCACTAACACGTGAGCCCCCCATAGGCAAATCAGCCATTGCAACATAAGGCATTGTTATCTCCTTATCAACTATGACGTGAGGATTGATTTCCATTACTCTAGGTAAGGGCAATACCTCCCACCTTTTAGGTATTAGTCCTAGATCACTCTCGACAAATTCCGCGTCCTTAAAGGGTTCGAAGTCAATGAACCAGGATTTAAAAATAGCAGCAGCCATCTCTTCTAATGTCTTATTCATCTGTATATTAAGCTCAATCTTATCATCTATAGCTCCTAATATTTCTCCAATTCTACGCTGTTCGGGAAGTGTTGGTATCTCTTTTTCAAGTCTTTCTAGAAATTCCCATTTTGCTCGTGGCATTTTTGTACCTTCTGATCCAGCAGTCGCATATGTAATAAAATCTTCTGAGGCTAGCCAATAATATAAAAATTTTTGGTCTGTGCCTTCCTTAGCTCTAATAACAAAAATATCTGTCGAACAGACACCATCAAATTTGGGCATAACTACTTTCCTAAAATAAGGTCGTAACTTTCCAAATAGAATATCTCCACTTCTGAATCGGAGTTTGTTGCTGATAGTCTCGCTAGAACTACCAATAGCATTCAAGCGTAATGTTTGCTGTCCAATATGTTCCAAACCAACATAGGGAAGATTCTCGTTTGCTGAAGGATTATATGAATCACGAATAAGTTGTGCACACTCTCTAAATGATTTGCGTTCAAATCTCATTTCTTAACCTCTGTTGACTTAACTTCTAAGCTGTCTTTATCCATATTCAAGAAAACTTGAATATAGAACTTTAATTTGATTTTTATTCAACTTATCTTGAATAAGCAGAGACCACCAAGTTCGATTAACCATCATTTGTATCTATTCTCTACAAAATAGCCTGTTCTGCTAGGACAAGGCAAACCACTTTTATCCTTATATGGTCGTAGTTTCGTATTATTTTTAGTTCTTTTAAACCTCTTACCACAGTAGCTGCACTTAAAGATATAAATCATTGTTTTTCCGTTTTTGGCCCAAGTTCAACATTAATTTCAAGTTTCCAGCGTCGCACCAGTTTACCTTTCGTTTTTACTGAGGGATCAAGCTTTGAATACCCAGTGCTGATATTACTTACGCAGTACCTTAATGTCTCAGGTGCATTAATTTGAAAATTATCCAGTATATAGCCAAGTCGTTTGTAAATTGTTCGATTTTTCAACTGTAGCATGTACCTAATAAGTTTTTCATCATCGCGATGTTCACCACTGAAATATTCTTTGACAACTTGTGCCGCATGACGTATACCGCCACCAATCGCTGGCTCACTTAGTATGTCGACTACTGTACGAGAAGGATCTGACACCTGGATTTTTGTTTGTTGTCTCCACACATTAGCCGTACCAAATAACCGATCTTTTGGAACAAACTTCAAGACAAATTTGGTGTCCTGAACTTGTTGCCTGCGTGTGCGAACTCTACGGGCAGTAAATACCACAATTTCGGAGAATATCTGCTCGGTAAGACCCCACTGTTCACATGCGCTCCAGCCACCAATATAGGCTGGTTTAAAAAGAGTAGCAGCCACAATCCAGGGGTCCTCCCTACGTTCAGAAGGATGTTGCGCTTCAAGGGGAACTGTGATATACAGACCCCTTCGAATACGACTGAGCCATCCGCGTGACGCCCAGTAAGCCAAAAGGCGTGCCGTTTTACTCTGGCTTATCCCCAAAACCTTGGTAGCAGCGGAAACTGCGAACGGTCCTGTCATCTCGCGGTGAAGTTTGCTCAACAGTCGACGGTTATCTTCTGTAATGCCTCCAACTTGTTGTTTTATGGTATATTCTGGTCGCATTAATTTCCATCCTATCAGTATTATTGCGATTTTATTATACCATTTCTTCCTTATTACTTATTGTATCGAGGTTGCTATGACAAATCCCCAATGTATATAAGTATTCGCTAACTTCAATCTGTGTCATTAAAATCAATATTAAATCCTAGCTCCTTTAGATTAGTCCTGATTTTCTTTTGTAAATCCCCACTCTCTTTAAACTGCTCAGCTAGTTGGATGATGAGCCTATTCATCTTCTCTTCAAAAGGCTCTCCGTCGTCTTCGACTTCCTCAGTACCAACGTAACGGCCTGGTGTCAGGACATAACCATGACTTCGTATATCGTCAAGCGTGATAGACTTGCAGAATCCAGATATATCCTTATATCCGTCTTCTTCTTTTTCTCCTCTCCAGGCATGATAAGTGCCAGCAATTTTTGCAATGTGTTCATCAGTAAAGTCGTTTTGGATACGAGAAATTTTGACAAACAGTTTACGAGCATCAATAAATAGAATTTCACCCTGACGATTGCGACAATGCTTGTCCACTTTGTCTTTAGTGACAAACCAAAGGCAAACAGGGATCGGGGTGGTAAAGAAAAGCTGTGGCGGGCAAGCAACAATGCAATCAACTAAATCGCCCTCGGTAATTTTCTGGCGAATTTCCCCCTCGACGCCACCAACGGACATTGAGCCATTTGCCATAACAAAACCAGCCATACCATTAGGAGCCAGGTGATGGATAAAATGCTGGATCCACATATAGTTGGCATTGGAATTAGGAGGCCTACCGTATTTCAACCGCACATCTCCAACCACCCTATCAGCGCCCCACTCCTTCATATTGAACGGTGGATTAGTCAGAATATAATCGGCACGCAAGTCCCTATGTCTGTCGTCAAAAAAAGTGTTGCCAAGAGCAATATTTCCTTCAAGGCCTCGGATTGCCAGATTCATCTTACAAATGCGCCAGGTTGCCTCGTTTAGTTCCTGACCATAAATAGAAATCCTGCGACCATTTCCATTATGTGCCTGGATAAACTTAAGACTTTGAACAAACATACCCCCAGACCCGCAGGCTGGATCATAAATGCGCCCTTCGTAGGGCTCAAGCATTTCGACAATCAAGCGCACAATGCATTTCGGAGTGTAGAATTCGCCTCCACGGTGTCCTTCGGCTTTGGCAAACATCTTAATAAAGTATTCATAAGTGCGGCCGAGTACATCCTTTGCTATAGCGTCCTTCGTACCAAAACCAATGTTGGAAAAAAGATTAACGATTTCACCGAGCGTGTGAGAAGAAATAGCCGAATGGGCGTAAATCTTAGGTAACAAGCCTTTGAGATACTTGGGGTACTCTCTTTCTATTGCTAACATAGCTTCATCAATTAATTTACCAAGA
>Ga0315288_10012304_pt1 | contig 10765 bp, 10 predicted proteins | sample YL17G11_20_MG_FD_203454 | JGI IMG/M metagenome (GOLD analysis project Ga0315288, IMG submission 203454) | Sediment microbial communities from Yellowstone Lake, YNP, Wyoming, USA - YL17G11_20 | ecosystem: Environmental > Aquatic > Freshwater > Lake > Sediment | place: USA: Wyoming | collected...
TCCAAGGAGAAGGAAAACTTGTGGCTGATGCTGTCAACGCACAGACGTGGATGGTTGCATATGTCCAAAGGTTCATGCAGATAGCAGTCTGGATTTGGACGATAGCTTTGACGGCTCTCGCAGTCCGCTTTCTCGCCGCGATTTCATGGTTCAAGTGCGCGGCCGTCGGAGCATTGGCCTACTTTGTGGCCATACTAGCTGAAAGCTTCATAATTGGATAGCGCGCGCAGCTCGCAAAACTTATATTGTCGAAGGACTTTTCTGCATGTGACTAGCCCTAACCAAGACTCAAGTGTCTCCAAAAGACGGTTGGTTTCCAAGGTTGAAAGACGGGCTCCACGACGAGGACGAAAACCCAAAAGACCAAGAATGCTTCCAAAGAGACAAAAAGCGCCCTAGAAAAGCAGGAAAGCTCAAAAGCCAAAGCAGACATCGCCCAAGCAGACCATTTTTGCAGTCAAGACATGCCAAGGAGAGCCGGGAAATTGAAGTTGTCATTGACAACATCAGAAGCAGAGGCGACGGAACAGCGAGGATCGGGCTGCCTTGTTCTTGTGCCCGAAGCAGAATAGGAGAACGAGCAAAAGTGAGAGACCTGTCAGTGGGCGAAGAATTCGCCACTAGAGAAAGGTCAACTTAATCGAGAGGATGAAAATGAAAATAAACGAACTCAAAGACGAGATGAAACGAATAAACCTGCAGGCTACGGTGACTGAGAAATCAGACCCACGCGAAGTGATGTCCAGGTTCAAAGACCAAACGTACAAGGTCGCAACCGTCATCATAGCCGATGAAACGGGAACCATAAAACTGACGTTGTGGAACGAACAGATCGACCAAGTGAACGTCAACAATGTCGTGAAGATACAGAACGGCTACGTCACCAGCTTCAAAGGCGAAATCCAACTGAACGTTGGAAAATACGGGACACTGACCGTTGAGTGACCGCGAAAACAACCAACTTCAACTGAAAAGCTGACGCGACGCTTTCTTAATGGGAGAGAATAGAGAGGGAGGATAGACAAGAGGGACACTCTGGGGATTTACACCGCTATTTCTTCTTGAAGAAAATCCAGTTTTTCTTGTCCTTCAGCCTGACCAGAACGTAGGAGCCTGTTAGTCTCTTGCCGTCTATTTCTATGACGATCTTGTCTTCCTTTCTGTCAACAATCTTGTAGTGGCCACGGTCCCATATTTCAACAGTGCCTGCACCGTATTGGCCTTCAGGGATAGTACCCTCAAAACTCGCGTATGACAAAGGATGGTCTTCCACGTGTACGGCAAGCCTTCTAACGCCAGCATCTGTCGGCGGTTCTTTGGGAATTGCCCAGCTTTTGAGAACATTGTCCATTTCCAACCGCAGATCATAATGCAGATGGCTGGCATCGTGTCTTTGGATCACGTATGTGTCACCTGACCCTGTCTCTACCATGTCCTTTGGTTCACTCGTCTTACGAAAGTTTCTCTTGGTCTTGTATTCGTCGAGGCTCAATTTGGATACGCATCCCGCAAATTGTCATACCACTAGTTCCTTCAAGTAGCTTTGTGTTTCCACAAAGAGTCATGGCTCAGCTTGTTTTCAAGTCGCTGAAAAACTCCTGCAGGTCGGCTGTCGAGAATCCATTCTGGTCGCTGATCTTTTGTTTTGCAGGAGGGCTTTCTTCGTAGAAGGGTATTCTGTCAGTGATTCGTTCCGTGAAAGTAGGCTGAAGTTCGTTCTTATAGAATATGCCGATAGGTATTCTGTCACCCCATTCACGTGCTTTGTCCATTGCCGCCATTTTCTTCTGGAAATCCTCGTTCAAATCGTGGACAACTGAATCGAAACCTGTTTCTTCAAGCTTGTACAGCCGCGGTTGTGCTTTCCCCGTTTTTGGGTCTATGCGATCTTCGCCTGCATACCAGTCTTTCGTGTTTATATCGTTGTACGTTGGGCATGGCTGAAGACAATCGATGAACGCTAATCCCTTGTGCCTTATGCCCTCTTTTATAGTGTCCTTCAAATGCTTGAAATCATAAGCGTATGACCTTGCCACGAAAGTGTAGCCCGCAACGAGCGCCAAAGCTATAGGGTTCACCGCATCGTTAATGTTTGGTCTCGAAAGCGCTTTGGTCTTCAACCCCAATTTCAGTGTTGGAGAAGCTTGCCCTTTAGTCAGACCGTAGACTCCGTTGTTGTGAATAATGTAGGTGATATGCAGATTTCTTCTTCCAGCGTTAACAAAGTGACCTGCGCCTATTCCCAAACCGTCTCCGTCTCCGCCGATCGCGATCACTTCCAGCCCCGGGTTTGCAATTTTGATTCCCGTGGCAAAGGGCAGTGTGCGACCGTGAAGCGTGTGAACGCCGTAAGCTTTGACGTTGTGCGGTTCCTTTCCTGAGCAGCCTATGCCTGACACTATTACGACCTGATGCGGTTCAAGCTCAAGTTCTGCAAAAGCCATCTGCAACGCGCTCAGTATACCGAAGTCTCCGCATCCGGGGCACCAGTCAGCGAAGACGTCTGTCTTGAAATCTGAAGGTTTAAGACCCATAAGTCAACACCTGCCTTACTGGAGCCCTACCCCGGAGAATGTTCTCCAAACCAGCGTAGACCTCCGTCGTGCTCATCGGGCGTCCCGTATACTTCAGAAGGTAGTAGTCCGCGGAGACGCCTGTTTGCTCTTTGATTACACCGGCCAGCTGACCGAGATAGTTGCCTTCTACGTCGATCACTTTCTTCGCGGCGTTCAGGCTTTGGGAGATATATCCTGTTGGAAGCGGGTGTAACATGCGAAATTGCATGAAGCCCAGACTGAAGCCTTCGCTCGCTAACGCGTTCATTGCTTCGATGATGGCCCCTTTGGGTGACCCCCAGCTCATAACGAGGTATTCAGCGTTTTTGTCGCCGTAGAAGTTTACCTTCTCTTCAAGAGGAGTTTCCTTGTCAACGAGTTCAAGTTTTTTCATTCTTTTCTCCATCATCAACATCCGGTTTGACGGTTCCTCGTTTATGTGTCCATATTCGTCGTGCTCGTCACCTGTGTACCAGTGCACACCGTTCTTCGTGCCAAGAAAGACCCTCGGGCTCACGCCTGTCTCTGTCAAGCTGAAACGCTTGTAGGCTTGGTCAAGAAGGCTCTGTTCATCGAGTATTTCACCACGGTCGATTTTGAACTGGCTAGTCTGGAAGACGGGGTAAGTTTGTGAACAGTTCGCCAGGGCCTTATCGATGAGATGGATGACAGGGAGTTGATATTTTTCTGCATAATTAAACGCTTTCGCGGCGTCATAGAAGCATTCCCGAATGTCGCCCGAAGCAAGAACGATGCGTGGAAATTCTCCGTGGCCAGCATGCAATGCGAACCTGAGGTCTGCTTGTCCGTGCCTCGTAGGCAAGCCAGTAGCGGGAGCTCCACGTTGATAGTAAGTGATTACAAGCGGCACCTCGCAGTTGCCCGCCCAGCTTAAGCCTTCGACCATTAACGCGAACCCGGGTCCAGATGTTGAAGTGGCAGCTCTTGCACCGGTCAGAGCGGCGCCTGAAGCAGAGTTCACGGCTGCGATCTCGTCCTCTGTCTGAACAACAATTATTGCCCCGTTCCCTGACTTCGTTTTGAGGATTTCGTGAGATTCAAGGTACTCGCTCTCGTCTGCTGCGGGCGTGATGGGATAGTAGGTTTGAACCCTGCATCCGCCCAGAACTTTGCCCATGGCCACGGCTTGGTTTCCAGAAACGAAGATTCTCTCTTCACTCAAACCGACTTTCGTAAGTCTGTGCTTAAAACTGTCAGCGAACGTCTTCTTTGCGTAGCCACGAGATTCTCTGACAGCGAGGAGGTTCATTTCCGCAACTTTCGGCTTGTCGGAGAATATTGCGCTCACAGCTTGTTCAACCAAGTTCGGGTCATAATCGAGGAGAGCGAAAGTGACTCCTATTGTCAACACGTTTGTCATCCTTGTGACTTTGCTTATCTGATCGACCCCAAGTTCTGAGGCTACCTGTTTGAGCAGATCCATGTACGGAACTGGAAAAACCTGGATGCCGTTCTTCTGGGCGTAACCAAGAAAGTCGCCCAGAGTTTCTCCGACAGCTTTTTGGTCCATGAACTCACGAAGCTCAGTTCTAAAATCAGGAGGCAACGTTGGTATACTCATCACTTCTGTGGCGTACAGGGCCTTGTCAACTACTATACCGCCCCCATCAACCACTTCGCCTGCGTGCCGCACGACCGTTTCAGCGTCAAAAGCCGCTAACAAGTCGACAGTGTTCACGTTGGCCAAAACCTCATGTGGAGATACTCGCAAGTGAAAATAGCTGTGCAGACCCTTGATGTTGGAGTGGTATTCCCTCTTTCCGAAAACGTATAATCCGCCGTAGCCGCACGCTCTCCCGAAAATGTTCGCTGCAGAATCCACCCCAGCTCCTTGAGGCCCCCCGGCCATCCAGTTAATCTCTTTCATCCAACTTCCCTCCGACGACTTCTCAAATAGGTTTTCAGAGAAAACAGCGAAGCTCAGCCGCCAGTCACGGCACCAGTTCCTGTGCAACATTCGCAACCAGAGGATTCACCGCAGTACGGACATAGACACTTGCAGTCATCAATAGGAAAACCACATCTCTTACACATAGGCACATTTTCCTTGGATTTCATACTTCTCAGTCCTACTCAGTCCATTATCAGTCTTCAAGAATTTAACTTTAGGAAAACTTTCAACCTTACGAAGAAATGCCGGAAAAAAGGAGAATATTGGAAGTCATTGTCTAGGGGCAGGGTCTATACTTGCTCCAGCATCGTTTCAAACGTGTCGTGATGATCTTCCTCATCTTTCAGTATTTCCATGAACAGAAGCGCTGTTGTCTCGTCAGCTTCCTTGCGAGCCATTTCGATTATCTGTTTGTACATCTCGATCGCTTTCTGTTCATCGGCCATGTCTTGGGTCAGCATTTCCTTCAAGTTTTTTCCAACGATAATTGGGTCTGGTTTCGTTGTCGGTGTGACTTTTCCGTCGCCCAAGTACCACAGTCTTTCAGCGATCATTTCTGCGTGTTTCATCTCTTGTTTGGCCGTGCTCTCAAACGCGTCCTTTGTTGCATAGCCCTGGACACCCTGCCATTCAACATGCTGCCACATGTATTGCACAGAAACCTGTATTTCCCTAGCAATCGCACCATTAAGCATGTCCAACAGTTTCTTAGAAACTTTTGTTACTGGCATCCGTTTTCACCTTGTTTTCAGTATCAGCTTCAGTTTTGTTTCTCAAGGCATATTAAACTTTTGGGAAACGCGTAACCAAGAGGATCCGCGGCAGAACTTATATGAACCTAGCCGAACAATGAAGAAACAGGTGAGAATTGAATGAACAAAACATCAGATAACTTGAAGAATGCCTTTGCAGGTGAATCTCAAGCAAACCGACGCTACCTCGCCTTTGCCCAAAAAGCAGAAGAAGAGGGTTTCTCTCAGGTCGGCAGACTCTTCCGTGCAGCTGCAGAAGCAGAGACCGTACATGCTTTAAACCACATTAGGATAATGGGCGAGTCAAAGAGCACTGTTGAAAACCTGCAGATGGGAATAGCTGGAGAAACTTCCGAATATAGGCGCATGTACCCCGGATACATCAAGACGGCAAAGAAAGAGAAGAATGCCCAAGCGGTCTGGAGCTTCAACGTGGCTAACCAAGTTGAACAGGTTCACGCCAATTTGTTCAGGAAAGCGATGAAAGCTTTGAAAACTGGCAAAGAACTTGCGAAAGGGGACTACTACGTGTGTAACGTATGCGGAAACACTTTTGAGAACGAAAACCCTTCGAAATGTCCTATATGCGGGTCTCCGCAAGAAAAGATCCTCATAGTCCCATAACTATGGGAGGCACAAGGTTTTCCTGGAAACGCGTCAGTAGCCTGTCAGATCCTCTGTTTTGATGCTGCCCTTAGAAGTTCCTAAGTCTCTGAGCACAGTGCGCATTGCATCAACCATTGTTGGGGGTCCACAAACGTAGAAGAGCGCCGTCAGAAAGCCGGGAACCTCTGCCCTGATCATGTCAACATTGATTCGGCCCGTGTGACCCTTCCAATCTGGTCCCGCTTCTGAAAGAGTGAAGACCACCTTGAGATTTCTGTTCTGTTTCTCCATTTCCTCAAGTTCCCATCTGAAAACGACGTCCATTTCGGCGTTGTTGGCGTACAGAAGTGCAACAGCAACGTCCAGATTCCTGTCCGTGCAGTACTTGCACACACTTCTTATCGGAGTTATTCCTATACCACCAGCTAACATTGCGACTCGTGAAAACCGCCAGTCAATGGTAAAGTTGCCATAAGGCGCATCCAATCTCACCGCATCACCGATTTTCATGGACTCCAATCCATCCGAGAAAGGGTGACCCGTCAACTTCTTTGTGAATTCTAGATGATCCAGCTCTGTCGGACTACTAGAGAGAGTTAGCGGTTTCCGGATCTTTTGTCCGGCAACTTCCACGGTGACAAACGCGAACTGGCCAGGCTTGTAACTGAACGAGTGAGGTCTGGCGAAACGGAAGCTCTTCACGTTGTGAGTGCGCACGATTATGTCTTCGATTTTTGCCTCGAACTCCAAAGCAACACGTCCAGCCGAAACTGCAGCAATGAACACGAGTTTGCATGAATGATCGTTTAAATAAGTTTCGAAATCACTCTACGGATCGGCAGTTTGGCTCTCTAGCTTGGCTGTCGCATTCTTAAAAGGATCAAATATGGACAAGCTTGCATAATGGTTCGGCGGCGCGCGCTAGGGACTCGCGATCGCCGGTATGAACATGAGAGGGTGGAATGAGTGCGGGCTACAGTGTTTAATGGTAGTCCATTGATGCATGAGGGAAACACTTCCTTGATTCTGGAACCTTTCATTGAGGGACTGAGGGAAGAAGGAGTTGCAGTGGAAGTGTTCTACACGCAAAGGCTCAAGGTAAATCCCTGTTTGGGTGATCGAAACTGCTGGACCAGAACACCTGGTGAATGCGTACAAGAGGACGACATGAGGATGCTTCTTCCCAAGATCCAACAAGCAGACATAGTAGTCATGGCCGTGCCAGTGTACGTAGATGGAATGCCTGGACCGATGAAAAACATTGTTGACCGTCTGGTTCTGATTGTTGAATCCTTTTTTGAGATACGAGAGAATCATTGCCGTCATCCTCCAAGAAGAGGCAACAAACACTCAAAGTTCGTGTTAATCGCCAGCTGTGGCTTCTGGGAAATGGACAATTTCGATCCGCTCCTCACACATGCAGAGGCAATCTGTAAGAACGTGAACTGGGAGTACGCAGGTGCACTCTTGAGGCCACACGGTGAAGCTTTGGATTACATGAAGAGAAAGGGCTATCCAGTTCAGGACGTGCTCGAGGCAGCGAAACAGGCCGGAAAGGAACTGGTTCGCAATGGAAGAATTGGTAAAGAGACTGTCCAGACTGTAAGCCGAGAACTTGTGTCTCTGAAAGAGTACGTTGAAATGACCAACAAGGGGTTCAGAAGGGCAATCGATAGACTGAAACAGAAGTGACGAAAGCATATTGACTCACGGAGCAGATCCTGTAAGCAACTAGACTTATTCTTCATATCAACGGTTAGGATGGACTGTATGATGCCCTCTGGCTTTCAGAGACTACTCTGACGTTTTATGGCAAATACTTCAGTGCTGCAGCCACGGCGCCGTAGACACCTACGTTTTCACCAAGCTGAGTTGGCTTGATTTCGGGAACACGGTTGATCGCGTAATCGCTCACATGCTTCCAGATGGGAGAAAGCACGGCCTCAATGTTCTTAAGCGCCACAGTACCACCCACCGTGATCATTGAAGGGTCATACGCATTTGTCACGTTCGCGAAACCAATAGCATTCAGCTTCCCGATTTCGCCAACAAGCATAGTGGAAAGCTTGTCCCCATTCCTTGCAGCATTGAACAGATCCGCGGCACACAACTGAGAAAGGTCTCCATGCAACCCTTCGTACAGAGCGCTGCGCATCACGATTCTCAGACCTATCTCATCGAACCTCATTCTGACATAATTAGGCACGTTTCTCCCTGAACAATAAGCTTCCCAATGACCTTTTCTTCCACAACCACAGGTCAATCGCCCCTCACAGTCTATGACGAAATGCCCCACTTCATGACCATTCCCATCCTTGCCTAAAAGCAGAGTGCCGTTGACAATTGCACCTCCTCCGATACCGGTACTTATCGTTATGTAAACAAAGTTCTCGACGCCTTTGGCAGCGCCGAAAGTCGTTTCGCCTAGAGCAGCCGCTGCACAGTCGTTAATCAAACAAACAGGCACTCTTAACGCTTCTCTCACTGGTTCAGTCAAAATAATCGAATCAAAAGGAAAGTTAGTGGGATTGACAAGGATACCCCTCTCCATGTCCAAGGGCCCAGCGGAGGCGATTCCCACACTCCTCAACTCGGCAACATCAGCACCCCGCTTCTTGCACAGAAAACGGACTAGTCTGATAAGCTGTAAGCTGATCGCTTCTGAGCTGGTGACGTCTACTCTCTCGCGTACATTCTCTACTATAAGACCTTGGCAGTCTGAAAGAACGACTCTCACCCAAGTTCCCCCCAAGTCTACCCCTACGAGATACTTCTTGCCAGGCAAGTTAGTCACTCAGTCATGAATGACGAGGAACCTATCTTATGAGTCTAACTGTGCCCTTTGAGTTCTACGTTACCTGCGCGACTTTCGGAACCGAGTCTGCCATGCCCTCAGCCTGGAAGCTTTCGGCTCCCTTCAACAACCACGTACGCCTGCGCACTCAATCAGCAACTACACTTTCGGATGCAACTCGGAGCAACAAGCAGAAAAAGCGTTTTTCATCAACCCAGAACAGCATAGCGTGTTCACACCCTAACACTTGTCAGGTTTCATGCTTCTACACACAGCACGCGGTTCAACAAGAGAACCTATTCAGAGAAGTCTAAGGATTTAGCGTTTGATCTCTGGATAGGCACTGTGCAAAACTAGCGTGCACAAACAGAGGCTTCCTTTCACTCCTATTCTTAGGATGTGACGAACAAACAAAATTCGCGTGGTGGGGTCGCTGGGATTTGCTCCCCACCCAAAAGGAGACGTCACCCGCAACTCCCCTTTTTTCTAAGCACGCGTGCTCCGTTCAGATTTGTGCAAAATCTTTTATCTCCAGTGGGCGAGAATGATAATGGATAGCGAGATTCGGAACGCTGGTATCTGAATGAATCCGATTTCTCTTGACGAAATTGAACGGGCTAGAAAGCGCATTGCAGAGTCAACTCTCCGCTCTCCATTGGTTCGTCTTGGTGTTGACGACGCACCAGCCGATATCTACCTTAAGCTGGAGAATCTGCAGCCAACTGGGTCTTTCAAGATTCGTGGAGCAGGAAATGCGATTGCTCAACTGTCTAACCAAGAACGCGACCGAGGAGTGTATACTTGTAGCGCAGGCAATATGGCACAGGCTCTCGCTTGGCATGCGCGTCGAAACCGAATTCCCTGTACAGTTATTGTGCCTGATACCGCCCCAGAGACGAAGCTAGCGGCAATTAAGAGGTTTGATGCAAAGGTCATCCAGCTCCCGTGGGACGATTTCTGGCAAGTCGCGAAGACGCATCATTATGTTGCTTTGGAAGGGAACGTGTTCATTCACCCTTTCGCTGATCGCAGAATGATTGCCGCGAACGGAACTATCGGTCTTGAGATTCTCGAAGACCTGCCAAACGTAGACTCGGTCATCATCCCATTCGGGGGAGGCGGACTGGCCACTGGCATAGCAACCGCCATCAAAGGACGAAAAAAGGATACCAGAGTCTATGCTTGCGAGACTGAGACGGCAGCGCCGCTAGCAGCTTCCTTCGCCGCAGGTTCCGCACAGGCAATCAAACGGATTCCAAGCTTTGTAGATGGTATAGGGGCTGAGAATGTGCTCTCCGAGATGTGGGAGCTTGTCCAACCTCTATTGGATGGATCCATTGTTGTATCGTTGCGCGAAATTGTCTCGGCGATTGGATTGCTGTTTGAGCGCAATCGCGTCATCGCTGAGGGCGCTGGGGCGGCGTCTGTTGCGGCGGCACTTACGGGCAAGGCTGGAACTGGTCGAGTAGTCTGCGTGGTTTCAGGCGGAAACATCGACCTGTCCGAGCTAGTCAAGATTCTGCACGGAGAAATTCCCTAGAGACAATTGAAGTGTCAGAGCGCGCTATAGAATCTACACGTATTTTCGGCTTTCTCAAGTCAAACAAAGAGTATTGAATAGGAAAATCCATAGAGAATTATGAAGAATACTCCCGCTTTCCTATCGAGTTTTTGCCTTACGGCAAGCACGAGCAAGACAGCGACTGAAGCGAACAACGCATATAGGCCTGTCGTCTCGGCAAGTCTTGCAGAAACAGTCGTTGGAAAGAACAGAGGTCCTATTCCTATCGAAAGGCCAGCGTCAACAATGCAGCTTCCTATGGCATCTCCTATGGCGATTCCATACTGTTTCTTTCGGACGGCTGTCAGGTCAACAGCTAGCTCAGGCAAGGATGTTCCGATGGCGACTACAAAAAAGCTGATCAAATACTCAGGTATGTGTGCTCCCGCTGAAAGTGCAACCACTGAGTTGACCACAACATAGGCTCCTATTGCAACACCCACGTAGCCTATTATTGCGATGACAATGTGACGAAACAGCTTAGTGTCGCCTTGAGGCATTGCATATTCATTTTTCATAATGTTCCTGATGATTAACATGAGAAGTGGAAAGCTAGCCACCAAGAAAATGGCGTTCATTCTTGAA
>Ga0315288_10012306_pt1 | contig 10764 bp, 10 predicted proteins | sample YL17G11_20_MG_FD_203454 | JGI IMG/M metagenome (GOLD analysis project Ga0315288, IMG submission 203454) | Sediment microbial communities from Yellowstone Lake, YNP, Wyoming, USA - YL17G11_20 | ecosystem: Environmental > Aquatic > Freshwater > Lake > Sediment | place: USA: Wyoming | collected...
CTGCCTGGCGAAGCAATTCCAATACTGTCGGTTCGCCTTTAAGGGCGTTGTCGAAACCGCAGCCCGGCCGCAAACCGATACAGGGCCGCTCGAAAACACGCTCGACGGACTCTTTTCCTTTGAAGATTTCCTGTTGTTTCTCCTCCAGCGAGATAGCTGAACCGCAGAATTCATTATTACGCAGCATTCGATGCGAGTAGGTATGCGTTGCAATCTCGAAAAGAGGATCATCCAGAAGATCGCGATATTCGGCGGGATTGGCGTCGAGCGTCTTGCCCAGCATGAAAAATGTTGCCGGCATCTCGAATCGCTTGTGAACCTCTACGATCTTACGGCACGCCGTGAGGCAGTCCGGCGACTCCGTATCGTAGGCTGCGATGTAACGAGTATTCGTTTGCCTTGTGGTCCGAATATTCGACCGGCAGGACATAACACCTGCTCCTATCCCGCATAAAACAGTCGATTTGATGAAGTCTCTTCTGGAAATACCGTGCATTTTGCTTGCCTCTTATATAAATCTTTTCAGTGATCCAATTACGTCGGCCCGGCGACAATATACATTTTGGAGGGTGGTTTGTCGAGAAATGGCTGAAAATTCAAAAATGGAGCCAATGGGATTCGAACCCACGACCTCTTGCATGCCATGCAAGCGCTCTCCCAACTGAGCTATGGCCCCGACTTTCAGCGGATAGCAGATAGCGATTAACACAAAGGACAGCATTTTCCATAAAGGATTTCTCTGTCTGCTAACCGGATACTATCGGCTAATTACCTGGAAACATGTTAACATAAGAAACAGGATTTTAGCAAATAAATTTTGTCGCCCCTTGATATATTTTAGGATAGTTACTAAGATTCGAAGGATTAGAGGGTTCTGATAAACTAATACTGAATTTTGAGTCCAATAATGTGATTTATGCCAAGAACCGAATTCTATCAGATAGCGGTAAAGCGCGGATTCTACGGAGTTGACAAGTCCGGATTATTCGGCAAGAAGGACAATGTCCGCAAACACTGGGAGGATATGTCCATCAAGATGTCCATCCGGCCCGCTATTGAACGGCTTTTGGAGCGTAAAGACAAAATCCGCATAGTTGACCTTGGCTGCGGGAGCGGCGAAGGAGTCGAGTTATTGACACACATCCCGCCGAGCGACCCGGTTAAAACGGTAAACAAGGAATTTGTGATTACTGAGCGGAACATTGAAATCTATAAGGGGATCGACATATCACCCGCCATGCTCGAACAGGGAAAATGCAATTACGCAGACCTCCCGCAGGTTCAATTCGTTCAGGGCGATTTGTCCGAGGGTTTTCCACTTATGAAAGACGAACCCTTCGACATATATTTTTCGTCCTACGCATCAGAGTCGCATCTGACTTTTCATGAGCTTGAACAGCTAACGGAGCAGATTTTTTCTCATATCGGTGGGCGCGGATATATGGTGTTTGATCTGCATGGCAGATATTCCCCTGAATGGCCAAAGTACTGGAGTGGAGATTGCCATACATGTCTGCCTTACACCATGGCCTACTTATTGCCGCCGCAGGAACAGGATCCCGGAAAGATCAAGTGGTTTGATGTTACGTACTGGAGTGGTCCAGAGCTTATTACGCTGATCGAATCAGCCGCCAGATCCGCCGAAAGAAAAGCTAAAATTGTCACTATGCAGGACCGTTCGATATTCGTCGGACGCCACATGGACACGAGCCTTTTCAAAAAACAAAGCAATCAAACGCGGATGGCGGTGAACCTGCTGTTTGACCGTAACTACAGGGGGCAGATAGATGCGTTGAATCTCGATATGAAATACCTGGAAGAAGTTAAAGACGTCAGCCGCCAGGGATGGACACGGATTTATGATTATTATAACCAGTGGGAGGGAGTGGTAAGCATGCTCCATGCCTTGATGTTCACCAACAACGCTGAAGTCAAGAGGATAATAGAATCAAGCCCTGAGAATCTGGCTGATGAGCTGAAGATGCTGGCGTGGTTATACCGGAACGCTGACAGATTCCCCGTTACAGATTTTTGGGCCAGCATAATGGGGCCGCAGGTGGGCTGCGTGCTGCGGAATCTGGAATTCTCTCTTCCACAGGGAATTGGCTGCGGTCACGGCCTGTTCTGTGTAGTGGAGATCGAAAAGTAAAAGATCACCTATGATCCGATGAGGGTGGGTCATTGGACAAGAGATAAAGCTTTGATTAAAAGACAAAGAGTAATGATAACCGGGCGAGTTCAGGGCGTGGGTTTTCGGCCGGCCGTCTATAGACTCGCACGGTCGCTGGAATTGTCCGGTATCGTATATAACGATACGAAGGGCGTTACGGTCGAACTGCAGGGCGAGGCGGAGAAAATAGCTGAATTTCTTGCCCGGCTGCAATCCGACGCCGGCAAACCTCCGCTGGCGGAGATAACATCCTGCAATGCCGTCGATATGCCAGTCATCGAGTCCGAGGCCGAATTTGTCATCGAGACGAGCGATTCGCATGGGGCGCCGCTGTCACAGGTGACCGCCGATATCGCCACGTGCCGGGACTGCCTTGCGGAAATGGCCGACAAAGGGGATTTTCGCTGCGGCTATCCTTTTATAAACTGCACCAATTGCGGGCCGAGGTATTCTATCGTTAAGACCATCCCATACGACAGGCCGAATACGACGATGTCGGTTTTTGAGATGTGCGGCAAGTGCGCCGCTCAATATACGGATGTAAATGACCGCCGTTTTCACGCTCAGCCGGTCGCCTGCGCGAGTTGTGGGCCGCAAATTCGGCTGACAGATAATACCGGCGGGACAATCACTGCACAAACCGAGGAAGTAATCGCCGAAGCTGCGAAGCTGCTTTTGGCCGGAAAAATTGTGGCGATAAAAGGAATAGGCGGATTTCATTTAGCAGTCGATGCGCTTAATAGCCGGGCCGTACAGCGATTGCGCCGGCGAAAGAAGCGAGACCATAAACCTTTCGCTATGATGACCGATTCAATCGAACGGATAAAAGAATACGCAATCTTGAGCCGAGCGGCCGGGCGGCTTTTGAGCAGTCCTCAAAGCCCGATTGTCCTGCTGCCCAAAAAGCCGGACAGCTCCATAGCTCCATCGGTTGCCGAGGGTGTTGATACTTATGGTTTTATGCTGTGTTACACGCCGCTGCACTATCTGCTGTTCGCCCGGAATATAAAGGTCCTGGTAATGACCAGCGGCAATATCTCCGATGAGCCGCTGATCTGTAAAAACGATAAGGCGCTCGAAAGACTCGGCGACGTTGCGGATGCCTTCCTGATGCATGACAGGGAGATTTACCGGCAGGTCGATGACTCGATTCTGCATTTCGTGGACGAGCAGCCGGCTTTTTTAAGAAGGGCCAGGGGGTATGTTCCGACTCCGATTCTTATGAAGAAGAGCTGCCGGCAGGACATTTTCGCGGCCGGGGCGGATTTGAAGAATACTTTTTGCTTCGCTAAGCAAAATCAGCTTATCTGCAGCGAGCATATAGGCGACCTCGAAGATGCAGAGGTCTATCATCACTATATCGATTCGATCGAGCACCTGCGTGGACTATTCGAAGTCGAGCCGAAAATTGTAGCCTGTGACCTCCATCCCGGCTATCTGTCCACGCGATATGCTCTTTCAGTGCCGGATGTGAAGATTATCCAGGTTCAGCACCACTGGGCCCATATCGCATCTGTTTTGGTCGAGCACGGTCTCGAAGGGCCCGTCATTGGGCTTGCAGCGGACGGTACCGGCTACGGAACCGACGGTGCGATCTGGGGCTGCGAGTGCCTGATTGCATCGTTGGAGAAGTTTGAGCGATTCGGCCATCTGTCTTATTACGACTTGGCCGGTGGGGACAAGGCAGGCAAGGAAGCCATAAGACCCGCTCTGTCATTGCTAAAACAAGCATACGGCGGCAAATTCACTTTAGAGGAATTCGACTGGCTGCTCAGCCGGATCGAGCCTGATAAAAGCAGGCTGGAAATGGTATCGGAGCAGCTTGAGAAAGGCGTTAATTGCGTGGAGACTTCCAGCCTTGGCCGGGTTTTTGACGCCGTCGCCGCCATGCTCGGCCTGGGAAGCTGCAACCATTTCGACGCGCAGTTGCCGATGGCACTGGAAGCGATTATTAAGAGCAGCATTGAAGAAAGTTATGACTTTGAACTGATAAATACTGCCGAAAAACCATTGCAGCTCGATTTGGATCAGATGATGAGGCAGATTATAGATGATATCCAAAATGACCGGCCCCCGGCGGCAATCTCTGCGAAGTTCCACAATACAATTGCCGCCGCCCTGATGCAGATGGCCATTGCAGCGAGAGAATCGACGAAGCTCAACACCGTCGCATTGAGCGGCGGCGTGTTCTGTAATCGCTATTTAGCCAATCGTTTGATTAAGCTCTTGAAAAAGGACGGTTTTTCAGTATTATTTAACCGGGACGTCCCATCCAACGACGGTGGAATATCCCTCGGTCAAGCAGCAGTAGCCGTTTGCCTCATGGGCGGTGACCCATCGCTTTTGCTTTGAGGACTTGCTGGTAAGGAGAAACAAAACGCAACATGAAACGCTCTTCATTAACGCGTTATGCCTGGTTATCGATCGCCGCTGCGTTTGCTACGATTGGACTTAAGAGTTTTGCATATTTTCTGACAGGTTCTATTGGTTTACTGTCAGACGCGGTAGAATCGTTAGTCAACTTATTGGGTGCAACCATTGCCCTATCGATGTTAATCATAGCGGCTTACCCGCCGGACGAGAAACATCAATATGGGCATAGCAAGGCCGAATATTTCGCAAGTGGTGCAGAAGGGATACTAATACTTATTGCAGCGGTTTGCATTGGTGTAACGGCTGTCGGGCGCATTATCAGTCCTCGTCCACTTGAGCAGGCCGGTGCAGGTTTGATAGTTACGACCATTGCATCGTTGATTAATCTCGGTGTTGCTCGTATCCTGCTATATGTCGGCAAGAAAAGCAACTCCATAACTCTTGAGGCTGACGCCCGGCATCTTATGACGGATGTATGGACGTCGGTAGCTGTTATCGGTGGCGTAGGTGCGGTAGCATTAACGGGCTGGGGGGTATTAGATCCGGTTGTCGCTCTCGCCGTCGCCGTCAACATCGTATGGACAGGTTATCGACTAATCCAACGCTCAATATCGGGTCTGATGGATACCGCACTGCCAAGCGAAGAACATCAAATAATATCAAGGATTCTCGGCGGGTACAGAAAACAAGGCATACAGTTTCACTCGCTGCGCACTCGACAGGCGGCCGGACGCCGCTTCATATCAATTCATGTTCTGGTTCCGGGAAAGTGGACGACGCACCGCGGGCATCATCTCGTGGATAAAATTGAAATCGATATCTGCAATGCACTGCCGGGTTCCACAGTTTTCACTCATTTAGAGCCGGTAGATGACCCGCTTTCTTCCGAAGACATAGAGTTGGACCGTTAGAAAACAATCTTATCACTAATTACGTCCATCACAGATGCATCCTGCCTTATCGTAAACCAAAGGTTGACCCAAAACGTATCAAACAATAGAATAAGCTGCAGATTTTTTGATTTCCGGGAAAATAGTAGAAACGCCCCCAAGCAGGTTTGAGGGTGATATACTGGTTAAATACGAACCACGAGTCACGATTCACGAAAGACGAATCATGTGTTTGGCGATACCGGCAAGAATAATGGAATTAGATGGGGACAGGGCGGTTGTCGATGCGATGGGCAACTGCTTCAAGGCTAAGACTACGCTGCTGCCGGGGGCCAAATTGGGCGATTTGGTATTGATACATGCCGGCTTTGCTATCTCGCTGGTCGATGAGGAAGAGGCGAAAAAGACCTGGCAGCTCTTTTCGGAAATAAACGAGTTTATGGATACGCAGAACAGGGTTTCAGGATAAGAAGGCGTCAAGAAAGATACGAAATACGAGAATTATGCTCGATAGAATTAACAAAGCTCAGGATATTATTAACGCCGCCTGCGAGACTTTGGGGCGGCAAATCAATATCATGGAGGTTTGCGGCACTCACACGGTCTCTATTTTCCGCAACGGCATAAGGTCGATTCTTCCGGAGAACCTGAAACTTCTATCCGGGCCGGGCTGCCCGGTTTGCGTAACCGACCAGGGCTATATCGACGCCGTCCTGCAAGTGGCCGACCGCGATGACTGCATAATCGCAACCTACGGCGATATGATTCGCGTTCCCGGCAAAGACGGCTCGCTTGAAACAAAGCAGGCAAAAGCCAACATTAAAATCGTCCTGAGCAGCGAAGATGCGCTGCAGTTGGCTAAGGACAATCCCGGCAAGACAGTTGTTTTCGTGGCCGTAGGTTTTGAAACTACGGCACCGGCCACGGCTGTCGTCGTGAAAGAGGCGGCCGCCGGGGCAGTCGATAATTTCTGCATTCTCAGCGGGCACAAACTGGTCGTGCCTGCGATGCGAGCACTGCTTTCGGAGAAAAATCATAATATCAACGCTTTTCTCTGCCCGGGACATGTCAGCGCGATCATCGGTTATGGAGCTTTCGCCGGGATTGTGGAGGACTTCGGCCGGCCTTGTGTGGTGGCAGGCTTTGAGCCGGTGCAGATTATCGAAGGACTGTGCGAAATCTGCCGGCAGCTTTCGGCCGGCAAAGCCGAGCTGAAATCGATATATTCGGCGGTAGTGACAGAAAAAGGTAATATTGCTGCACAGCAGATAGTTAATGAGTGCTTCGAACCGGCAGACGGTTACTGGCGAGGGCTGGGGGAAATAAAAAAAAGCATGCTTAAATTAAAAGACAAGTACGGCCGGTTCGATGCCTTCAGGCGATTCGGCATAAGAGAAGAACCGAGCGAAGAGATAAAAGGCTGTCGCTGCGGCGAAGTCTTGTGCGGATTGATAGAGCCGACGGAATGCGGATTGTTCGGCCGGGACTGTACGCCGCAAGAGCCGGTGGGACCCTGCATGGTAAGTTCCGAGGGGGCCTGTGCGGCGTGGTTTAAATATGGCCGAGAAAAAAGACGCAAATTATGAGAACCACCAAACACGATAGAATCTTACTCGCCCACGGGGGCGGCGGGCAACTGATGGACGATTTGATCCGCCAACATATTCTGCCGAGTCTCAAAAATGACGCCCTGGCTGAATTAGGTGACTCGGCGAGGCTTAACCTGGATTCGAGCTCGCTGTGTTTTACGACGGACAGCTACGTTGTCAAGCCGCTGTTCTTTAACGGCGGAGATATCGGGAAACTCGCCGTTTGCGGGACGGTCAACGACCTGGCTGTAGCCGGTTCAATGCCAGTGGCCTTGTCATTATCTTTGATAATCGAGGATGGTTTTGAAATTGAGTTGCTGGACAAAATTCTGGCGAGTGTAGGCCAGACCGCCCGCCGGAGCGGCGTCGATATCGTTACCGGCGACACAAAAACGGTTGAAGCCGGCGCCGCGGACAGGATTTTTATCAACACGGCGGGAATCGGGATCAGGCTGGCCGGTGTGGATCTGGGCTTCGAAAAGATTGCCGTCGGGGACAAAATCATGATCAACGGCACGATCGGCGACCATGGCATGACCATTATTTCGCAGCGGGAAGAGATGAAATTTCAATCGCAGTTGAAAAGCGATTGTGCGTCTTTAGCGGGATTGATCCGCGAGCTGCTGGAGAATACGAGCGGCATAAAGTTCATGCGGGACCCGACTCGCGGCGGATTGGCTGCGACGCTGAATGAAATCGCAAGAAGTACTGCCCTGAGCGTCGAAATTCGCGAAACTGATATACCGGTCAGGCCTGCGGTGCAGGCCGCGGCCGACATGCTTGGCTTCGATGTGCTGACAATCGCAAATGAAGGCAAATTCGTCGCGATTGTCTCGCCGGAATCCGCCGATGAATGTTTGAGCATCTGCAGAAATAATAAGCTGGGTAAAGAGGCAAATATCATCGGCGAGATTGTAGAGACTCTTGATGTGCCCCTGGTGGAAATTGAAACGCGTATCGGCGGGAAAAGAATCGTTCAAATGCCGTATGGGCGCGAGCTGCCGAGGATATGCTGATGCACGAAACGATGGTGGCCCAGAGCCTGATGGCAATCATAGCGGAACAAGCCGCGAAAAATAATGCTAAACCCGTTGCGGCAAAAATCAGTTGCGGAATGCTCAACCCTGTGAACGATGAAGTGCTGCGTTTTGCCTTCGAGGCGATTGCCAAAGATACGCCGTGCGAGGGTGTGAAACTTCAGGTGGAACACAAGCCGATCCGGGCGCGATGTAAGAATTGTGACCGAGACTTCGATGTCGAGCTGTCACTTCCGGAGTGTCCGAAGTGCGGCGGCGACGATTTCGAATTGCTGCCGGATGCGCCTTTGATACTGGAAGAAATAGAATTTCAAACGGAGTCACGTTATGAAAAAAATTAATATCGGCAAAAAAATTCTGGGTGAAAATGAAAAATATGCTCTCGAAAATTTATTTTTTTTCGCTAAGAGAAAAAAACTTTGTCTGAATATTATTTCGTCCCCCGGCTCCGGTAAGACCACAATCCTGGTAAGAACGATAAACGAGTTGAAGGGCAAGATTAAAATCGGCGTGATCGAGGGCGATATTCAGACCGACATCGACGCCGAGAGAATCAGGGCAACCGAAGCGCCCGTCGTCCAGATAAACACCGAAGGTGCATGCCACTTGTCGGCGACCCAGATAAGCGACGCCTTGAAGCAATTGCCCGTCGACGATTTGGATTTGATCTTAATCGAGAACGTAGGCAATCTCGTTTGCCCATCGGCTTTCGAGCTGGGTGAGAGCGGCAAAATAGTCGTGCTTTCGGTTCCGGAGGGTGACGACAAGCCGGCCAAGTACCCCGCCATTTTTGCCAGGTCAAAGGCGATGTTAATAAATAAAATTGACCTGCTGGATGGTGGGCAGGTTGATTTCGATATCGAACGAGCCAAAGCCGATGCCCGCAGGCTCAATAAAGCGATTGAAATTTTTACGATCTCGGCCAGGAGAGGGGACGGCATGACTAACTGGTACAATTGGCTCATTAAATCGGTCGAGAAAAGTGCTGAATAGCGACAAAATGTGCTATTCGCCGTCCACCGCCTCTTTCGATTGGTAGAGGTCGTGTCTGCGAATATAGTCGGCGACGGCCGGATGCAGCATTTTGGTAATATCGCCGTTTATCGCTATTCTATTGCGTATTTCCGTGCTGCTTATATCCACCAGGGGCGTCTGGATAATGTTTCGCTGAAGTTTTTCGATGCGCTCGCGGCCCCATATTTCCTCGAATTTGGCGAAGTCCGGAGGCTCGCAGCCGGCCCTGTACATCGTAGTCAAATTGCAGGCATCGATCAGCTCGGCTATCTTGTACCAATAAGTCAAATCATCGACACCGTCGGCGCCGATGAGCCAATGGATTGAAGTTTCGCTGCCGTAGTCGGCCTGAAACTTTCGTATCGTTGCAAGTGTGTAGCTCGGCGCCGGTCTTTTCAATTCGTAGTCACTGACCTGGAAATTCTTCTCGCCTGCGATTGCAAGAGAGATCATTTTCAATCGATGATTATCATTTGCCCTTGGCAAGAAACCTTTCAACGGAGAGCGCTTTGCAGGAACGAAAACGATTTTCTCTGCGCCGATATGCTCGGCCGCATCGGCAGCGACAGTCGTATGACCGACATGAATCGGATCGAAAGTGCCGCCGAACAAAGCTATTTTTTTTCTTGCCATAAATTATTAACAACCGGGCTGTTTGTCATTGTCAGAAAATATTACAGGGAAAATTACAAAACCTCAATCAACAAATAGTGTCAATAAAAGATAAAACTTTTAAAGCATAATTTTGATTATGCTCAATAAAGTGTATGATAGAAAATTTATGAGGTTATGTAAAACATTGATGGCAAAAAATTTAGTCAAGTATTCTTAAACTTATAGACGATAAAAAATATGGATAAAAATTTTATTTTTTTGTGTTATTTTTTGTTAAAGTTTTTTAATGTTGTTCAGTATTGTGATGTTAGCCAAAAAATAAAAGGATTTAAGTCAGCCAAAAGGAGGTGACAAAATAATGGCTAAGAAAGCAGCGAAGAAAAAAGTAGCAAAGAAGAAAGTAGCGAAGAAGAAAGTAGCAAAGAAAAAAGCTACGAAGAAGAAAGCTAAGAAGAAAAAATAGCGTAGCAATTTAATCACAAGCCCGCTTGTCCTTTTGGATATTGGCGGGCTGTCGGCGAAAGCCGGTTACGTGGAAAATGGAAGGTCCTGTCGATTAAGTGGAGCCTTCCATTTTTTTATATCGAATTATGCCCCCTCCCTTCGAACCTGGCCCAACCGCCCTGTTGTAATCGACGCTGCAATCGTTATACTGTTTGTCCATAACAATACAGACGTATATGATCAATAAGGGTGATTCAAGAAGAGAGTAACAATATGGATTATTTCAATTACAAGAACGGTGCATTATTCGCTGAAGACGTGAGCGTTGAAAAGATCGCCGAACAGGTTGGAACGCCGGTCTATATCTACAGCAAAGCGACTTTCAAGGACCATCTGCTGAAAATTCAGCAATCTTACAGCCTGCTCGATACGACGATTCGCTATTCGGTCAAGGCCTGCGGCAATATCAATATCCTCAGGTTTATGGCCGAGGCTGGCAGCGGATTTGATATTGTAAGCGGCGGGGAATTGTACCGTGTATTGCAGGCCGGCGGCGACCCGTCACAAACGGTCTTTGCCGGTGTCGGCAAAACCGATGCGGAAATTATCGAGGCATTAGACGCCGGGATCGG
>Ga0315288_10012310_pt1 | contig 10763 bp, 9 predicted proteins | sample YL17G11_20_MG_FD_203454 | JGI IMG/M metagenome (GOLD analysis project Ga0315288, IMG submission 203454) | Sediment microbial communities from Yellowstone Lake, YNP, Wyoming, USA - YL17G11_20 | ecosystem: Environmental > Aquatic > Freshwater > Lake > Sediment | place: USA: Wyoming | collected...
CGCTTCGATCATTTCCTTCTTCTTGTCTTGGTTGTTTATCATCGCCCAAGGACCGTTCTGTGGTTTTCGAATCGTCACTGTGAACTGTTGATCTCCTGGTTCCATCATTGGCTCGTCGAACATCCGTATCTGTTTGAGTGCCATCTTTTTCTCCCTCCTGCGCCGAGCGCAAGTAGTCCACTAATCCGTCATTCATCACTGATGGACAATGTTGTTTCACGAAGTCCAAGGAAATGGACTTCACAGGTTTCCCTCTGGGTCCTGGTTTGTTGTAGATAGAATCCATAAACATCTTTAATGTCTTATACCCGATAAAGTAGGCAGAATCGTAGTCGGTCATCCAGATGACGCCGACTAAGGCGCCTAGCTTATGGCGTCTAAACAGGGCCTCTATCTGGTGAGTCTTTAGTCCGCTCTTGCCCTCTGGATCGATAGGGAGCCTATTAGAGTCCGTGGTCTCCTTGGCTTCTACGCAGATATTCCTGCCTCCCAGGACACAACCTTCGAAGTCGAATCCAGAGCGAGCTAAATAAACAACTCGCCCTGTACGCCTATCAAGCGTGGTGGCGAGTTGTTTCTTATCGATCTCTGCCTCTCCTCGATTGCGGTACAGTTGGTGTACGTACTCAAGGAGCCTTTCCAGACGCTTTCCTCTGTTCCTCGGCATCGATCTCTACTCCTAGTTGGGTTGCTATTCTCTGAACAACCAACTTGTTGAGCTCAAGCACCTTTGCCATCAGTTCCGGATCGTTCAGCAGGCCCATGTCGCTCTTCAGGCTTGCTGGGTTGTTCCCCTCCCTGAGAATGATCGCACTCGCTTCGATCGACACTGGATTTACGATCATCATGTGTACCTGGAGTTGGAGGGATGGTAACTTTGGGGGTATCGCTCCGTCCGGTAGAGGGTATGTTCGTTTTGCTTCGCTCATTTCTGCTCCCTTCATTGAGTTTCTTGATGATGTCCTGCTTGTCCTTCTCTGGAAGCAGGAGTTCAATGCGGCTGGGAAGAATGGCATGTTCACCCTGGTACTTGACCAGCATGCCGATTACTTCAATGTAGGTTCCAGGAGTCTTGAGGTTCTTGAACGCCCTCATCAGCTGGGCATTGTATCCCTCGCATACGACCCTGATGCGGCAAGCTATGTTGCGGCGCCTCATGGTCTCGATGAAGAACTCAGAGGTTTTGGTCTTATCGTCATAGTGCAGCTGGGTGACGATCTTGCCCTCCATGATGACTAAATTGATGTACTCGACATGAAGACGTGTGATACGGATCTTGTGCCTACCGAACGTGCAGGGGGTATCACCGAACTCTAGGAATTCCCCTAGATGTCCACTGAAGGCGATGCTGTCGCCCTGCTTCTTCTGCAGTTTGATAAGCGAAGCTTGTTCGCCTTCAGCTACGCAGGTGATGACGGTTGGAGCCGATAGGTTCTCTGTGTACCTTTTAGTGCGCACATCGAACTCGCATCCAACCGCCCCACCCGCGCAGTTTATGTCTCTGATGTCCGATACGATCTTGCCCATCATTACACACGAATTGACATTCACCACGATGCTCATCGTCATGCCTCCGCGCCAAATTCCTTAACGAAGGGAGAAATTTCCCGTTCGCTTTCCTTGCCCCACATCGACCTGATCCTGACTCTGGTCATGTAGAGTTGCCAGCGGGTTCTGGTGGTTGCCACATAGAAGAGGCGGCGTTCCTGTTCCATCTCATCGAGATTGCTATCAGCAGCTCCGATGGGGAAGACGCCCTTCTCGCAACCAGGCACGAACACGATCGGGAACTCCAGTCCCTTTGACGTATGGCAAGTCATAACCTGAACAGCGGAAGGCTGGCCATTCTTGGCAGCATCAACAACGTCTTCTTGCGCATTCAGGTCTGATACATACTCCAGGAATGCGCCTATGGACTGAGCCCCATCCTCGAAGGTTTTGTATCTCAGGACAGCTTCCTTGATCTGCGATTCCCTAGAGGATAGAGAAGATGATCCGTAATGAGCGCCAAGCATCATGGCAACTCGTTCTATTACCGAGAGAGGATCGGAATCCTTGTTAACGTTTAGCTGTTGCATTATCTGCAACCACTGGGCAACTGCCTGATTGGCTGTTCTGGGGTTCTCAAAGAAGACCTTAGCTCCAGACAGGCAATCCATGCGAGAACCTCTAATGTGGGCCTCGCACTTCATGATGTCTATCCAGCTAAGGGATCTGTTGGGGAAGTTTACGATTCTACGGAAGCTGAATCCATCGTACGGGTTCTCGATCACCCGAAGATGATCCAGCATCATTACCACCGCATCCTGCTTGAAGAACTCCTCCGTTCTCCCGCAGGCATTGACCGGCACTCCTGAGCTTGTCAGATCCCGTATGATGCTGGTGCGCAACTTATGGGTCCTGGATAGGATCGCCATGGCGGAGTAGTCTACATCGCTCCTGTATAGTTCTTTGCACTTGTTGGCGATCCACAGGCTCTCTTCGAGATCGTTATTGAAGACCAGCGACTGAACTACGCCGTCAGAAATGTCCGTGGTTGTGGGCTTATCCAAGCGCTGGCGGTTGTTCTGTATCAGAAGACTGGCGCCCCTTAAGATGTTGTCAGGGCACCGATAGGACTTGTCCAGGTATACAAGCTTGGCATCAGGGAAGTCCGTGGAAAAGTTCAGGATGTACCTGATGTTGCTGCCTTGGAAAGACATGATATTCTGGTCGGGATCTCCCACTGCGCAGAGATTCCGCCATTCGCTGGACATTAGCTTCGCCATCTCGTACTGGCGAGCGTTGAGGTCCTGAAATTCGTCCACAGACACAAACTGATACCTGTGGGCGTATTCAGCAAGTACCTCCGGATTGCCTTTGAGCAGCTGCAGGGCGCACTCGACCAGCATGTCAAAGTCTAGGGCGTTGTTCGCCCGCACCCTGTCCCTGTACTCAGCCTTGACCGTGTCCCACTTGGGGAGATCAATATCTTGAAGGATTTTCTCTGGCTTTGGCTGCTTGATGTTCAGATCCTTAACGATCTGCTGGACTATGTCCAGAGAGTCACGTTCATCGTAAATGGAGAAACCTGGACGATATCCTATGAGGTAACCGTAATCCCTGATGACACGAACAGCTAGAGCGTGAAAAGTACAGATGGTCATCTGCTTGACAGTCTGCTCGCCGAGATCCTTTACCAAGCGCTTCTTCATCTCGGCAGCCGCAGCCCGAGTAAAGGCTATGGCTAGAATACCACGAGGAGAGTAGTTCTGGCTGATGATGTATTTAATCCTCTCGACAACGACGCGAGTCTTGCCCGAGCCTGGGCTGGCGACTGCCAACACGGGACCTTCGATGGTCCTGACTGCCAGTTCTTGGTTAGCATTAAGATCCATGATGATCTCCTTTCTATCTACCTATCTTATACCAGTTAAAAAAAGGGCCTGTAGTAGGCCCATGAAAATGGTATTGGGGATGGCTGGCATCCAGTCTGTAGGAGGGGCGAACCCCAAACTAACCCACTCACAACGGCGAGTGCTGGACAAGGGGGAAGTAGCACCGTGGGAGCAGAGCACGCTATGCATTCCCAGGTGCCGTTGTCTTCTTATGAGGCGTGTCACGCCAGCCATCTCCCAATTTCTAAGCCAACTGCAACTTGTGAACCTGCCAGCCTTCGACTGCTGGCGGAGTAACGTGGGTTGCGACCAGGACGTTGTTGATGTCTCCTCCGAACTTGTTGAGGCTTTCCATCAGGGCGACAAGATTACCTTCGTCGCACTCAGAGGCCTCAACGATCAAAGCCTTCAGCGGCGGGTTCTTCTGGAGAACCAGCGCTGTGGCCAAGGCCGCTCCGAAGACGACCTTCTCGCCGCCAGAGAGGCTTTCGAAAGAAACCTCGATCCCATCCTTCTCCCAGGCAAAGTCGAAGATTTCCTTGCCATTCTTGTCGACCATGACAGGTTTGAGATTGTAGGACCTGCCAGTCATATTCAGGAGATTGTTGATCTTACCGGTTAACGGTCCAATCGTATCCTTCAGGATCCGGCCCTGAAGGTTGACTGGCCCAAGGAAGTTGGCAAGATCATCAAGCAGATCGACTTCCTTCTCTAACTCTGCAGCTTCGATGTTGACCCGATCAAACGATGCGTACAGATTGGCGATCGTCTTGCGCTTGTCGATCTCCAGTTCGAGGTTTCGGACTCTGCCTGCCAGTCCTTGGCGCACGAACTCCATTGGGTTGACATCTACAACATCCAGGGCCTTGAGTTCAGCCTCGGCCTCTTCGATCTGTTTAACGAGAAGAGCTCTGGCCTCTGCGTCCTTTTTGGCCAACTCGTTACGCTTATGCATGTCGCTCAGTAGGGCTTCGCCCTCGTTGACCTTTTCAGACATCTTTTCGATGTCCTTGGTCATCGCCTTAGAGCTCTTGGACAGATCGCTCTGCTTCTTGAGAAGCGCATCCTTTTGGTCCCTGATCTTAGTTGCCTCTTCGCGCAACTCTTTGAGCTCGGCCATCTTCTCGATCTGGAACTGAGCCAGGTCGGCCTTGCACTTCCCGCCAGTCAGAGGGCACTTGCCCTTGCTGGCGTCGATCTTGGTGACGATGTCTTTGCAGGCCAACCCCTTGGAGGTGACCAATGTGATCGGGTCTGCCAGTTTGTTGATTTCCTCGACAAGAGAATCAAACTGAGAATCGACCTGATCACGTTCCGTCTTGGCCTTGGCGATTTCCTTCTCGGCCAGCATGATCTTGTCAGCCAAGTCTCCGAGTTCCGTAGAAGTGAACGTTTTGGATTCAGGTGCTTGCAACTTCTTGCTGAGGTTCTCGATCTTTGCGCGAAGAGCCGTCGCGAATGCGATGTGCTCCTTGGCCTTGACGATCTCACCAGAGATCTTGAGGAGTTCATCCTTGACCTTCTGGTATTCTGCTCCCAATTCAGCTACGCTGCCAGGATCTGAGCCAATGGTTCGCTTCTGCGCCAGAAGGTTCTCTTTGGTGCCCTGGGCCTTCTTGAGCAAGGCCTTCTTGTCGGAGATCTGCTGCTTTACCCAAGCCAAGCAGTTGGCCACGTTGTCCTGGACTGAGCCGTTGGCATCCCAGATCAAACCAAGCTTGGGAGAAAGCTCAGAAAACCTAGGATCGGCATTGCCAACTTCGGAAAGGAAACGCTCCTTAGTCCAGCCAAACTGGGCTGGGTCGGTCAATGAGAAGATGAACTTCCTCTTCTCGTTGTCGCTGAGGCTGAACAAGGCGTCCAGGTTGAACATGACGCTGAAATCGCCCAGTTCAATGGCGATGCGATCCTTCTTCTGATTGTCGGTCTTTTCGCCACGCGGAGGGAATACCGAAATGGTCTGATTGAGAGAGAAGCTCTTGTCTCCGTCCTGGTGCTTGGTGCGCTTCTCCTTGATGGTCCTGGTTGCAATGAATCCGGTGTCAGTTTCGATTGTTGCGGACAGTTCTTCTCCGCTGCAGAGCTTATAGGTATCCGAAAGCTCCTTGCCCTTGCCAGGGATGTACCCAAGCAGAGCAAACAGGAAGCTCTCCAGCCGAGTCGACTTCCCTGAGCCATTGGGCCCAATGAAGATGTCCCTGCCGGAGAGCTCCTGCGTAGCGCTCAACCCCTTGACGTTGCTGATGGTCAACTTTACAGCCTTCATCTTTTTCTCCCCTTCCGAGCAGCTTAGTAATGGCCTTTAGGCCTAGCTGCTACAAAGTTCTCATGACACGCGAACAACTGCTGATCCCAGTACCGAGCAGCCAGCTCGGCATCCTCCTTGATCTCTTTCTCCGTGATCAGCTTGCCCTCAAACACGGCCATTCCGCGTTTCTCGAGGGACCAGAAATTCAGCACGGCGCTTTGCTTCTCTGTCATGTCACACTCCCAGTTTCTTGCAGTGTTCCCCAAGTCGTTTGGAGTAGTCTTCGATCTCCTCGTCAGAGAAGTCTTCGACTCTACGTCGAGAGATCACCTTGGAGTCGTAGAACGCCTGATAGCGCTCAGGACCCAAAGCCTCTCTCATGTCTGAGATTCTTATCTCAGTTTTTTCCCTGGCGGATGGCTCGATAACTTTCTTGGGCGGATCGAAGACTTCTTTGGTTTCGGGCGTTGCCGAGGAATCGGTAGCAACGTCTTGAGACACGACAACAGCGTCTGCAGCTTGGATGTCTTCTGTGGTTTGTGTTTCTTCGATGACTTCCGCTCCGGTTCTGGCGCTTTTATCCTCAGCGATCCTACGGAGGTCTTCCACTGAGAGATCTTTCCTCCAAGCGAGAATTGGGACATGGGCTACTCCGTTATCAAGGGTAACGTTCATCAGGCCGATTGCCGGATGATGTCTGAGGCAATTCCTCTTCAGTATTCCTAACGCTATTCGCTCTGCGAATCTTTGTCTTTGAGTATGCTCTTTGATTATATTGATGAACTCAGGATGTAGAGGGTCCAGGCAAATTCCGTAGTTTTCATCGAGAACTGGAATAAAGAACCAATCTTTCTCCTTTTCGCTTAAAGTCAATCTGTTTGCAATCTTCCCGCATCCTTTGACAGATTTTATTTTGGCAATCGCATCCATCTTTAGGTAAGAGAGGAGATCTAGGACTAATGTCTGATCAGATACTGCTAAATTGCCAACTGGAGAAAAGCCTACGGCAACCATTTTTGCAATCACAAGACGAATCGCGCCAGTTTTAGGATCGAACATATAATATGGGTTTGGTTGGCTGCCGTATCCTGGCACCTCTATCCTATTTGGAATTATAAGACTAACACCAGCAATTTTATTTAGGTAATCAAATCCTTGAGCTGTAATAACAGGGGTACCTTGGATGATTACGATTTGTTTGTTCTCTAAACTGAGTTCGACATTGGAACTGATAGCCGTAATTTTCCCTTCAGGAGTGGCAGATACCAACGTCTTTCCAGGGCCAAGTCTTACGATTTCATATACCTTATTGGTGTTACTGGGATTTCTGTCTCTAGCAGAACTGGTAGTCTCAGGCATGTCTTGACTCCTTCTGTTTTCTCTAGTTGCTTCATGATGTTCGTTGCTACATCTGGGTAGTCACACAGAATACCAATGGCATGCAATACAAGGTCGTCTATCCTTTGGCCAGGACCATGACGACTTGATCGGAGTTCTAGATTCGGTACGTGGTTGTCATCTCTAATCTCATTGATGTGATGAACCGTTTCTCCTTTACGAAGAGGCCTGCCAAGAGAATCACTCATAATTTTAATGTGTTCAAAAACGTAACCATCTTTGGCAGCGTTAGCATGGTCTGGAGCATACACATAAACGTATCCCGAAGGCGTTCTTTTCCTTCCGCCTTTCCACATATGAGATCTTGCGCCAATCGCAGATTTCCTTAGATCAATGGCAAGGCATCCGCATGAAAGAGTCTTGTTTCCTCGAAGGTGCGTCGTTCTAACAACGGTAGTTTTGCCGCAATCACAATTGCAAACCCAGCGAGACTCTCCATTCAGAGTATTGATTTTTGATCTTCCAGTCACGACAAGACGGCCAAATCGTTTCCCAGAAAGATCTATGAAAGCGGCCACGTCATTCTTCTCCTTGTTCCCGTTCGTACTAATTGTACGCTTCTGATGTTTTGTGTCAAGGCCAATCTGTTAAAAACTATGTACTGGCCAACCTCTGAAGGCTTTCGACCGTGAAGATGCAGGTCCTCTTGACCCATTCCTTTCTGGTGAGATCGAAGATCATATAATTGACCTTCTCATGCATCCGGCTAATAATACTGGATGCTACCATATTGTGGATCTTGGCGCCCGCAAGCAATAGGTGGTCTTCTGGCTGAGAATTGACCAATAACTTGAGCATGGCCTCCTTGGCTTTGTCCGGGTTCAGAATGTTGGGATCGTTTCCATCTGTGAGGACTATTGACATAAGCCCTCCATCAACTTTGATGTCATGTACATTATTTACGATGAATACCCTACGATTTGACAAGATGTTCCCATTAACTTTGCGAATCTCCCCAAAGTCCAGCTCCCTGCTAATATATTGGTGACTCAGGGAGTCCCACATCAGGACATTGAAACTGTTCCGGATCGCTGACAGACAACTGCCAGCCACAGCGCAATGAACGTTTGACCCATCCATGAGCAGATAGTCGTCATCCTCGAAGACCAGGAGGTTCCTGGCCATCAACGATTTGATCCTATCTGGCTCAAGCCCCAGCTTATACTCCTTGGGGACCAAGGGTACTATAGCGCCAAACTTCTTGGCGCACTCTGAGTCTATTTGTCTGGGCTCCGGTACAAAGATCCTCCCCATGCTTCCTCCTCTACGTGACTATTGTCACGGCAAGTTGCTGGTTGACTATTATTCTTATGCCATGAAAGTCCTTGACTACACGACCAGGAAGATGTAAAATATATGTTAAATAAGCAGGAGGATTTGCGATGTCCAAGTTAGCCAAAAGCCACTTCATGGGAATCCGGGTTGACGAGGACACTTTCGAGTGGATGCGCAAATTCTCTGAGGACACGGAGACTAACATCTCCGGTGTTGTGCGTCAAGCCCTGATCGAGCTCCGAGGCAGGGTTGATGCCGTACGAGATTCCAAGGACAAGGCTGATATTGAGCTCCTGAAGGAACATTGCGGCGAGATGTTCCGCTTCCGTCAAACTGAAGAAGGCCTGCTGCTCGAGCGTATCGAGCCGCAGACCATCGTGTTGGGGTCTGGAGAGAGGAGAAAGAAAGATGCCGCAAAGTCCGCAGCCGCAACCGCAGTCGCCAAAGGAGCCTGAGAAAAAAACGCCGGATCAAGTTTTAGAGGAAGCGCAGACTGAGTTAGACAAGAAGAAAGACGCGGAGTTCATGCTTGGATACAAGGATGTATCCATGGACGATCTTATTTCAAGAGGCTATGTTTCGCACGAGGTCAAATTGACCGACAAGTTCATTATCAAGATTAGGACACTGAAGAAGAAAGAGGAACTCGACGTAAAGAGGCGTTTATCTGGTTACGATGGCGCTCAGATCTATGTGATGGATGAAGCCAATGTGGATACATTGGCCTACGCCGTGATGGAGATCAACAAAGAACTGTTGCCCATAGAAGACCAGAAGCAAAAAGACGTAGTGGAGAAGACGGCCTTTGAGCTCCGCAAGGAGGTCATTGGGGATCTGTCTGATGCCATAACGGTGGCTTTGACCGAGGAGCTCAGAAATCTCAACAAGGCCCTTGTGATCATGCTGCGAGGTTCATCAAAAAACTCTTTAGCTCGCCGTCTGCTTGGGCAAGAATTAACCTAAAGCTAGCAGGCGTCGAGCCAGAGGACGAGATAGAGGAAGCGCTCATGATAGCGGCTTTCCAGAAGAAGCAGCAAACAGAAGCGCTGCATACAGCCGCTATCATTACTGCGTTGGTTAATCCTGATCGTGCCTACGATGCATATATGGCGTACACGCAGTCTCTCATGCCTGAATACCGACAAGTGAGGCAGAGTATGGACGAGAAACTTGTTGGCATGATGAGCAAAGAGATGGGCAAGATATTCAGACTAAAAGTTACGCCGAGCGGGTGGAGCATGCGTGAGGAGCAGCTGACAGCATAATGCCTACCTACGACGAACAGCTCGAGGCGTACCGACAGCAACTAGCAATGGCTTCTGCTGGGGCTGGAGCCCAGCAGGCTGGTAACGTGCCAGGATCAACCGTTGGGCTAGCATTTAATACGCTTATGAGCGACCTTCGAAATCTAGGAAACATGGTAGGGAGTCGACCAATGACTCCAGGAGCTAACTCTATAGGGCTTCAGGTCCCGACATACAACGTGGGATTTGGACAGGCTCTAGGAGGAGGACTTGGCCTAACAGGTCCTGGGATATCGATGGGATATGGAGAGTATTCAGACATAATGACTCGAGATTTGGCTGATAGGGTAGCCACAGGGGCTACTAGCGTAGGAGCTACAGTAGCGGGAGTAGTCACGGGTCTTGGAGTAGGGACAGTTGCTGGATCTATAGCTAGCAGAATGGGTATGGGTGTTGGAGCCTTGATGAGCACTGGGGCTAATGTCGGCAGAGCCGCTCTAGGGGCTGTTGGCTCAGGCATGTTCGGAGCAGGAATTGGAGCTTCCATATCCGGTGGGGTTGGAACTGTACTTGGAGGCGCGGCAGGAATTGCAACAGGTCTCGCAATCCCAATGGCCATTGCCGCTGGAGCAGAGGCAGTCGTTGCAGATGTCTTTAAGCAGATGTCTTCTCGCAAAGACGTGCGCAACGTATTGGAGCAGCAATCTTGGAGATTCATGGGAGGAAGGGGATTCTCTGGAGACCAGGCTTTTGGTATAGCTGGATCCATAACCAAAGAGGGAGCTATAGATAGGGATTTCTCTCTAGGCGATATTACGACTATGATAGGGAAAGGATCACAGCTTGGATTGTTCACGGGAACACAAGACGTCGAAGACTTCAAGAAGAAGTTTAGGGATCTAAAAGAAAATCTGCTGCACATCACTACCACTATGAAGATGACAGTCGAAGAAGGTCTCCAGGCGATGTCGGAACTTCGCCAAGGCGGATTCTACACTCCTGGGGCCCAGGCGGGTGCTGCTATGGGGAGCAGGGGTCTTGGGTATGGAGCTGGAGTCTCTTCTGCCGAAATGATGGAAGTTGGCATGCGTGGATCTGCCATGGTTAGGGGAACAGGAACTCCAACGGCGTTCGGATTCAATCTAGCTCAGCAGAACATGTTTGCGCTTAGAAAAATGCAGATGTCTGGAGCCCTGACTCCCGAGACCGTTAATCAGTTTG
>Ga0315288_10012312_pt1 | contig 10762 bp, 6 predicted proteins | sample YL17G11_20_MG_FD_203454 | JGI IMG/M metagenome (GOLD analysis project Ga0315288, IMG submission 203454) | Sediment microbial communities from Yellowstone Lake, YNP, Wyoming, USA - YL17G11_20 | ecosystem: Environmental > Aquatic > Freshwater > Lake > Sediment | place: USA: Wyoming | collected...
GGTCACGAAGAAAGAAGTAGGCAGGAATATAGGGAGTGACCCTCGACCGGGTCACTTCCCCTTGATGTGCGTGACCGTCGTTGTCATCCGCGATCTCCTTCTGAACAGCCAGAACGGGATGTAGATCCCGCGCCGCCTCAGCAGGTGGACGCAGATGGCCATGACTGCCAACACCAGGATGAGGGCCACGAGCCACCAGGGGAAGCTCACATTGACGCTGACCTTCTTCACGGGCGGGGCCTCGAGGATGATGCGCGAGTAGTTGTAGACGTAATGCTCCATCGTGATGGTCCCATTAGATGCCCCGGACGAGTCCCCGAACTCCCACTGGGCGTATGCCGCGTGTATATCCACAAGCGGTACGAAGGTCGTGCTCTCCTCCGATGTTTCCACTAGCAGTTTCACACCTAGGGTGTACTCGATGAGGATCTCAGCGTACTGGTTGTTCAGGTAGTTCGGCCTTGTGCGCCCGGGCACCTGGACGTACTGGCCAGTGACGTAGAAGTCCCAGACGGTCCCGGGCTTCCCGATGGTGTTGACATCGACCTCGTCGTGCTTGTAGCCGTGGTTTGAGAACCCGCCTTGGCCCGACCAGTCCATGCTGCCGTCCTGGTTGGAGTCTACCTGGACCTGGAGCGTCCCGATCGCCCAGGTCTCGCTCTTGGATGGGTTGTAGTTCAGGTCGATCGTGACGGTCTTGGTCCCGTTCGGGATGAAGACATGCCGCTCGTGGTGCGTCACGAGGGTGTTCCTCTCGTCTAGCAGGTAGCCCCACTCGCCGGACCATACGGTCTGTATCGTGTCCGTGCTCTCGGTGATGTTGATGGTCTGGGCGAGGGCATCGGGCCACACAGGGTTCATCATGACGACCTTGTAGGCCGTGAAAACCGAGGCGTTCGAGTCGGTCTGCCTGAGCTTCTCGAGGACAAGGGCCACCTGGACGGCCTTATCCATGTTTATGAGGCCGTAGCCCTGGGCGAAGTCGTACTTGTGGTCGAAATGAGTGTCGCTGAGGCTGGCGTTCTCGGGGATGCCCAGGTTGCCCGGGGCCATGTAGGTCGCGGTGGACTCGAGGATCCACTCGGCCTCCGTGATCTTGGTCTCGGGATTATCGAAGTAGCTCGCGTTCGTTTCCTTGGAGTTCTCGGAGACGTTCAGGACCCTGAGGTGCGGGCAGGCCTGCCAAAGCAGGGCGATGGCCCCCGAGACATGGGGTGTGGCCATGGATGTGCCGCTTATGGACATGTAATATGCGTCTTGGCCGTCCGCAGGGTTCAGGACCCCGACCTCGGCTGTTATCTGCGTCAGCCTGGCCTGGGTGGCCCAGATGTGGTATCCCGGGGCCGCGATGTCGGGCCAGGTCTGGTTCAGGTCGCTCTGGCCGCGGGAGCTGAAGGTGGCCAGGCCGTTGCCGTCATGGAGCGCCGCGGCGACCTCGATAATGCCCGGTGTGTTCCCGTAGGAGGAGGTTTGGATGTCCGTCCCGGTCCCGCCGGAGTTGCCCGCCGCGAAGACGACGTTGATGTTGTTCTCGTAGATCATTTTGTTCGCGATTACCGTGACGGCGTCGCTGGGGTTATATTCGCCGGCCGCGCTGCCCCAGGAGTTGCTGACGACGCGAATATTGTATAGGTTGGCGCTCGGCTTGCTATGCTCGTAGACCCACTCGAGGGCCCCGACGACGTTCTGAAGGAAGTGCTCGCCGGTGCTGATGCCTATGATATTGGCCCCAGGGGCCACGCCGCGCCTGGCCCCGGCGGAGGCGTCCCCGTTCCCACCGATCGTGCCGGCGCAATGGGTCCCGTGGCCGCTGCCCGTGTCCCCATCCTCGACCTCGGTGAAGGTGCCATCAAAGTCCGACTTGAGGTTGATTATGACCTTCTCCTTGTAGTCGAGGTCCGGGTGGCCAGCGTCGATGCCCGTGTCCACAAGGGCCACTGTCACGCCAGTGCCGTCGATGGGCTCGCCAAGCTTCCCGGTTATGTCCATGGGCGCCGTGTTCCAGACCTTTGTCGCGTTGATGACGGTCGATGTCCCGTTCATCAGGAGGACCATTTGCCCGTTATACTCCATCCAATGGGTCCTGTGCCATCCGGCCAGGCGGACAACGGCCTCCTTGGAGCCGGTCGCGAAGACGGCCGGGATGGCCGTGTAGGTCCTGTGGACCGTCATCCCGATAGCGTCCATGAAGTTCATGTCATCCCCGAGGGGGCCGTCCTTGAACTGGACGACCACGCCGACATCGTCGTCAGGGCCGACCGCTAGGAGCTTGTCAGATAGAAGGATGTCGATGACCGTGGCATGGTCGGCGACACCTTGGTCCAGCTCCTGGTCCCTGAAGGGCCTGCCGAAGGCGACGGCCGCTGGGGCCATGAGCAAGAACGTGACTGCAAGGGCGAATAGCGCGCGCGGGTTCATTCGAACGACCTCCTGTTGGGGGCCTTGGCCCGTGGGACCATCTCCCCATATCCCCACATCATTTTAAATTAAACGGTCTTAGATATTATTCAATCTACAACCTTAAGATAGTTACTGTACAATTATTTAATAGCCTGCACCCGCGCCCACCGTCTCAGGAGAGCCCGGGTATCGAGATATATCTGTTGGCCGCGAGCCAGAACAGGACAAGGTACACACCTGCTATCAGGAGCACCAGGCCGCTGATCTTCTTGATGGCATTGGTGTACTTCGCCATCTTCTGGACCGCCTGGTGGCCCACGACGGCGATGGCCACGGTCACAATTATCATGAGCACGGCCGCGATGAATGTGTAGATCATGAGCAGGAACAGGCCGAACAGGACGGAGCCGGTGGCGAACCCGCCGAGGATGACCGCAAGGAATACGGGTAGGGTGCAGGCCGAGGCGGCCCCGCCGTAGCCGGCGCCGTAGATGAACAGGCCCGTGTAGAAGCCCGCGTCCTGTTTCTTGCCGTCGGCGCCCACCTTCCCCTTGCCGACGCCGCTGAAGGCCCTGCGGAAGGGGGCGACGACCTTGTCGTATTGGAGGTTCGTCATCATGAGGGCCCCGAGGAACAGGAGTATGCAGCCGATGATTATCTGGAGCTTCGAGAAGTAGGGATAGACGGCCCCGCCGACAAGTATGATGAGCCCGCCGATTATAAGGTAGACCACTATGATCCCCAGCGCCGAGACGCTCCCGCTCAGCGCGGCCTTGCCCACGTTCAGCTTCTTCTCCTTCTGTTCGAGGTTCTTTTTAAAATAATACGCCATGTAGCCCGGGAACATGGGGAACGCGCAGGGTGAAAAGAAGGACGCGAAGCCGGCGGTGATGGCCATGGCCCAGAGGCTCGCAGTGTTCGGGTTCATGGGCTTGAGGCTGCCCGCGATGGCCTTATCTAGCTTCTCCTTCAGGGTGCCCTTGCTCGTGATGCCCGTGTTCATGTAGACCACATAGCCGTAGGCGTCCACGATGATGACCTTGGCTATCTGGTCGGCGTTGTACTTGGTCTTAACCTTGTCCGTGTCCAGCGCTATGGGCCACGGGATCTTTTCGTCATCCTTGAGCTTCTTCAGGTCACTGACCTTGTCGATGGTGTTCCAGACGTCGATGCTGATGACGGCGACCCTGTCCTTGTAGTCCGGATATATGCTCTTGAGGTTCTGGGTCACGACCTTGCAGGACTCGCACGCGATGGCCATGAGGTCTATGAGGACGACCTTTTTCTCGCGCCATTGCCGGAGCGTCCAGTTCTTGCCGTCCGTGTCCGTGACGTTGATGGACGGTGCGAGAGGCTTGAGCGTGTCCGAGATGGCCTTGCTGAGCTGGTCCTCGAGCGTCTTCCTGTCCGTGACGCCGTCGTTCTGGTAGGCCAGGCCGCCCTTGCCGTCCACGATAACGACCTTGTTGGTCCCGGCGGCGACGTACTTGGTGGCCAAGCTGTCATTGTCCATGGCCATGGGCCAGGGCACCACCTTGTCCTGCTTGAACCTGACAAGGTTCTGCAAGGTCTCGGTGGATGTCTGGATGTCGACGCTGATGAAGAAGGCCCGGTCCATGAAGTTCGGATAGATGGCCGCCATGGTCTCGGTCGTGTTCGCCGAAGCTTCCCAGGACACGGCCATGAGGTCGATGAGAACGACCTTCCTGCTGTTCCATTGGTGCAATGTCCAGTTCTTGCCGTCCGTGTCTGTCAGGGACCAGTCGGGGGCGCTGGGGAAGGCCGACGCGGTCCGCGATATCGGACCGCTCGCTGGGCCCTGGTGGGGGATCAGCATTGGATAGGCAAGAACGACCAGGTAGGCGATGGCAAGTAGGAGGGCCCATCTTGAAAAAGCGGCTTTCTTACCGAAGGTCTTTCCCAGCATGAGGTCACCGCGCCTGTCGTCCAACGGCCCGTCCTGATTTTCTCATTTGACCAATATACATTTTCTGGTTATATATGCGTGCGCCATGCGGATATGCCGGTCCGCGCGCCATAAAAAAAATCCCATTTCTCGCCGTTAAAACGGATTGTGAGAACTCACAGTTTCTCCTCTAATAATACAGAAGGTTTATGTACGATAACCACAATCCCGAGGCCGAGGGGAGACCTGTTATGAAGCTATCCGATGGCAGAGAGTTACCTGTGGAAATGTACAAGACTCGCGTAGTCCAAAAGATCAACCTTGTGCCTGTCATGGACCGGCTCAAGGCCATTGAAGAGGGTGGCTACAACACCTTCCTCATGAAGTCCAACGTGATCTTTTTGGACATGCTGACCGATAGCGGCGTCAACGCCATGAGCGACAACCAGCTCGCTGCGTGGATGAACTCCGACGACTGCTATGCAGGGAGCATGACCTTCTACGAGTTCGAGAAGGCGGTGCAGGACGTCCTGGGGTTAAAGTACGTCATGAACGTCCACCAGGGGCGCGCGGCCGAGCACCTGATCCCCAAGGTCTTCGCGAAGCCCGGTGATATAGTTCCCACGAACTTCCACTTCACGACCACGAGGGCCCACATCGAGATACTCGGGTGCACGATGCCCGAGATATACAAGGACGAGGCCATGAACACCGCGTCCAAATACCCGTTCAAGGGCGAGATGGACCCAGAGAAGCTCAAGGACATCATCAAGAAGAACGGCGCGAAGAAGATCGCCTTCGTCAGGATGGAGGCCACGACCAACCTCATGGGCGGCCAGCCATTCTCGATGGCCAACATGAAGGAGATCAGGGAGATATGCACGAAGAACAAGATCATGATGGTCCTTGACGGCTCGCTCCTGTGCGAGAACGCCTACATGATAATGGAGCGCGAGAAGGGCTACGAGAACAAGACCGTCGCGCAGATAGTCAAGGAGATGTGCGCCATACCTGACCTCTACTACATGAGCGGGCGCAAGAACACCTGCGTACGGGGCGGTTGCATCGCAACCAACAACGAGGAGATATTCCTCAAGATCAAGCCCTGGCTCCCGGTCTACGAGGGCTTCTTCACATACGGCGGCATGTCCCAGCGCGAGGTTGGCATGATGGCCGTCGGCTTGCGAGAGATGGTCGATTACGATCTTGCGGGCGCCACGGTCAGGCAGATCAAGTTCGCCATAGACAAGCTCGTCGCGGCCGGCCTGCCGGTCGTTACGCCCCCGGGCGGCCTTGGCATACATGTGGACGCTGGCAAGTTCCTGCCGCATGTGCCCCACAACCAGTACCCGGCGGGCGCGCTGTGCGCGGCCCTATACATCGCATCGGGCATACGCAGCATGGAGCGCGGCACGGTCTCCGTCGACCGCGCCCCGGACGGCACCGAGAGGATGTCCGAGCTGGAGCTATGCAGGCTGGCCTGCCCGCGCAGGGTCTATACCCAGTCCCACCTCGAGTACGCCATCGACAGGCTGACCTGGCTCTACAAGAACAGGAAGCTCATCAAGGGCCTCAAGTTCACCTACGAGCCGCCGGTCCTGAGGTTCTTCCTCGGCAGGCTCGCGCCCATCGACAACTGGGGCGAGAAGCTCGCTGCGGCCTACAAGAAGGAAATGGGCCCGCTGTAGAATCATTTGAATATGACGGGCTGGGGGATTACAGGCCCTCAGCCCGTTCCCCTCGTTTTATGGTCTTCTTGCCCGTCCCATTAACTTTTCCCCAATAAGAGATGCAGCCATGCGGGGATATACAGCAACTCCTTGCCGTCCACCGAGTCTTTTCTCAGAATGTCCCTGTTGACGACCATTCCGGTGCTCACGCCATATCTGTCCATGAACTGGAAGAGGCCGGCGAGGTCCCTTGGCTGCACCTTGGTCCCGTACTTGACCTCTATAGGCAGCAAGGACCTCCCTCTTTTCCACACGAAGTCCAGCTCGTGAACGTGCCTCCAATAGAAAAGGGTCCTCGGGAAGAACCCATCAGTCCAATTGAGCAGGTGCATGGCCACGATGCCCTCGACGATGGTCCCGAGCCTCTCGGGGTTCCCAAGGACCTCCTCGCCGTTACCTTGCACAGCATTCAGGATGCCGCTATCGGTCACATAGACCTTCTTTTCAGCCCTCAGGCTCTTCTTGAGACTTCCTGAATATTGCTCCAGGATCCTCAGGACATCGACGGATTCGAGATAGCCTAGGTATTGCTTCACGGTCTCGACCCTTGCTCCGAGGGTGTTGGCTATGTTCGAATAGCTTATTCGCTGGCCATGGGCCCCGGCGGCAAAATAGAACACCTCCTCGAGCAGCCTGACGTCCCTCACCTCGAAGAGCCTCACGAGGTCCCTGAAGAAGATCATGTCCAAGTAGTCCCTCTTCAACCACGCGTGGGCAGCACGCAGGTCCCTCTCGAACGCTTGGGGGATTCCGCCCTTCAACATATATTGATGGAAGAGGCCCAAAATGTCCGTTCCGTACCGCTCGATACCTGCCCTGACCTCGGGCCTGAAAACCTCCTTGGGACCGGCCTTTCCCAACACCTCGAGGAAATCCTTCAGGCGACCGTCGTTGAACCTGCAATACTCGGCGAACGTGAATGGGTTCGAGGCCTTGAAGGTGATGCGGCCTGTTAGGCTCTCCGTCGTGTTATGATAAATTAGACGGCCGGAGGAACCGGAGACGATGAACTTCATCAGCTCTTTCCTGTCGTGATGGACCTTCAACCACCTGCTCCAGTCGGGAACATACTGGATCTCGTCGAAGAAGATGAACCTGGTCCCCTTTACCTGGGCCAGCTCACGATAGGTCTCGATTATCTTTGGAAGTATCTCCGGGTCCTCGGTCAACAGGGGATTGTCGAAGGTGAATAGCATGACCGACTTTGGGTCCGACACTTTCCCGAGCAGATGTTCGATCAGCTGGTACATCAATGTGGTCTTTCCTGTCCTTCTGGCCCCAATAATACCGAGGATCTCCTTCTCGGAAAGGTGCGATGCCAGCTCGGGGAATATCGATCTGCGGAACTCCTGCCGGTCCTTGGGGTCGAGGGCCCCGGTGGACCACCAATAGTTGGTTCGGAGGATCTCCTTCGAGATCTCTTCCTTGGTTGCCATGATAATGGATATGGGGCATTTACATATATAAAATTTACGATATAATAGTAGAAAAACACTATTTTTCAACTATTATAATAGGTGATATTGGGCCCAGACCAATCGGGGCGTGCGAGAATCTAATCTCGCTGGGATGGAGGAAGCCTCAATTCTCCAGCGGCCTGCTGGAGAATTTGTTGGCATTCATCTTGTTTTCACAATCAAAAAAACCCAGGAACGAAATTCGTCTGTCTAGATAATTCTATTTAATGATATGCCAATACTTGAACATATCATGTTGTTGTTCAAATTTCGAGATCATATTCTCGGCGACCTTGCTACGAGGTGATCCCAGTCATATAGAAGGACCGGCAGCTAAATACGAGGGCATCAATAGATCTAAGGAGGACCCGCATGGGCCGAAGGATGAGTCGCGAGAAGATGGAACTTCTGCGGGGAGCGCAGGCTCTCTGGGAACGGGACAGGGCCGACTTCCTGAGGACCGAGGCCTGTATCAAAAAGGAATTTCTGAGGCTAAGCGCCCTCGTGAAGGGGACTGGCGACAGGATTCACCGGTCCGAGAAGGGCTATTGGAGGAAATTGGATTCCATTGCCTGGCTGTTCAAGGATGTGGCGGGCCTGGACAATCTCCCCAAAACGGTCCCCACCTTCATCGAGAAGCATGGAAAGAAGTTATTACCACATGATAATCCGGCACAACGTAAGATCCTCCTCCAGAAATGGACCAAGGACATGTTGGATAACAAGGTGACGACCTTCGTCGAAGTGGCCAGGGCCGTCATTATGAATTGCCCAGAGATTATCGAGACTAAATTCGCGACCGGACACCTCAGGATACTCCTCGAGGAATCTCTCAGGGCGAGGGAGAGGCGGCTAGATACGCTTAATGAAACGATGGCCCAGCGGAAGGCCATGCTAGGCAGGATCTCGGGTATGATATCCATCATGAAGGACCACCTCCGGATAATGGAGGAAATCAATAGACTGTTTGATGCGCTCGGTGGAATGCCGGAGGGGGACGGCGGTCGCTGGCCTAACCCCGAGGCCATCCGGCGGGGTGAGTTAATTCGGAATGCACAGCAGAGGATCGAAGAGGAGATCCGGAAACAATGCAACGAAATCCAGGATGAGCGGCAAAGGCTCGAGGGTTGCCGCAAGGAAGTTGACCGCCAGGATGAGTCGGGACGGAAGGTCATCGAGAGGTACTTCAAGGAGCACAGTAATCTCGTAAAGCCGATGGTGTTCGTGCTGAAGAACATCGAGGAAATGTGCAGGCCTCTTGTAAAAAAAATCGGACCGGGCGTCGGTCCCTGGGAGATGGGCGTGGCGAAGCGGAACCTCGCGTCGTGGTGGTCCGAAAGGAAAAAACCTGGCCAACCGGACTATTTGGGCCGGGTACCGCCGCTGGACGACCTTGATGCCGCCCTCGCACTCCTAGGGGACCATGCCGAGGTGCTCGAGGCATACGATTTCGTAAATCGGGCCCGGGAAGAGAGGACCGTCATCTAGGCCGAGCTCGAGAAGCTCAAAGAACGTGAAGAAAAGATACGTTCCGAGGCAGGTGCCATGATGGCCTCGCGAATGGCCACCGAGAAAGAAAAGGCGGTCAGGCAGCGAACGGCGATGGATGAGATGAGCAAGAGGATGACCGCGGCTCTTGATGAATACACGAGGGTCCTGGGCAGGCTCGGGTCCATGGGGCGCTCGTTGGGCCTATATCAGACACCCCGAGCCGGAGGGACCGCGGAAAGATCTGCCAGGTCGGAAGGGCCCGGAACCGCCGTCTTCCTGAGGTCCATGGCGAGAGCGATTGGCATTCCAGGGCTCGAGGACATCGATGCCGGGACGGTACGACAGAGGAGGCTAGCACATGCTCCCGGGGGCAATGGCCCCGTAGTCAGCGAAAATGGAAGTCCCGAAAAGGCCACGATGATTCCATGGGAGGCCATCCCGTTCGTGCCACCGGCATCCACGGGGTCAACCGTTTCTCCCATTCAAGCCGTCCCTCAAACGGGAAATGCAGAGCTGACGAGGGCACCGGCCCAGGACACGGAGGCCAAGACGGACGATCAGGGATTGGAAGGGACCGACATCCGGCCGGCGAAGATCCAGTACCAGACCGACTTGTACTCATTTGAGAACAGCGACCGTGGCCCTGCGAAGAAGGATGACAAGCAGACAGGGAACAAGGACCGCCGAAGATCGGGGCCATGATCGAGGATGCCAGATAGCAGACCCGTTCCAATCGAAAGCAAATGTCCAAGCCTCGTGTCGAGTCGCGCCGAAACCAAAATATGACCGTTCGACCAATGAGGGGAATATGTCCAAGGTCGGCAGGAACGACCCGTGCCCGTGCGGCAGCGGGAAGAAGTACAAGAAATGCTGTCTTAACCGGCTCACAACGGATCCCGCCAAATCCCACGTTATCCTCGTGAACCGCCTCTTGGAGTGGGTATTAGGACAGCCGGATTCGAAAGGTGAGTTCGAGAGGTTCTCCCGTGAATGCGTAAGGGATGGTCCCTTGACCGAAATCGAATTCGACGGCCTCACGGACGCCTTCGTTTTCGAGCACAAGCTCCCCGACGGGAGGACGCCGTTCGAACATTTCCTGGCATCCACGAGCATATCGCCAGATGAGATATACGCATATCAAGAATTGGGGAGCGGGCCCTTCAGCATGTTCGAGGTCCTCGAAGTATACGAGGGGTTAAGGTTGAAGCTGAAAGACATGATATGCGACAAGGAATACACCGTGAAGGAGAACAGGGGGACGTATCAGATTGAGCCGGGGAATATCATGGTCTGCAGGCTGGGACGTTACAATTCGCACTATGTCGTCGTCACAGGCCTACCGCATGTGTGGTATGGTGAAGAAGCCACATATTTCTTCAAAAGGGAGCTCAAGCAGCTTCGATCGAAGGTGCAGGAACAGGGCATGGACGCCGCCAGCTTCCTAAAGATAATATTCAGAACCAGGGACGAGCCCGAGACACTCGACGGGATCAAAAAAGCCCTGAAGAGGAAGTTGGTCTCGCTGGGCATCGGGCTCAATTTCAGGGATCTGGGACGGAGGATCAATAAGAACAAGGATATACATGAGGCCTTCCCGGAGGTCTTCGGGTTCGATTACCCATCGAACGATGATTTCAAGGAGACGACGGAGCTACTACGTCTTCTCTGGAACAAATATCCCAGGAAGAGCCTCGGGGATGCCTCCTTTGACGAGAGCGGGACGATCGGGCCAAAGGAACTCATGCTTATCCAAGACCTCATGGACCAGACCATGAGCA
>Ga0315288_10012322_pt1 | contig 10755 bp, 5 predicted proteins | sample YL17G11_20_MG_FD_203454 | JGI IMG/M metagenome (GOLD analysis project Ga0315288, IMG submission 203454) | Sediment microbial communities from Yellowstone Lake, YNP, Wyoming, USA - YL17G11_20 | ecosystem: Environmental > Aquatic > Freshwater > Lake > Sediment | place: USA: Wyoming | collected...
ACTCTAGTTTTAATTAAAGCATTATTATAACTAAATGGCTGAAACCGTCTAATATCTGTTGCATAGTAAATAACTAATACTCTATCTCCAATAGCAGGATTATTAAAGGTTGGTAAAATTAATTCATAATTTCCAGATAATCCAACTTCAACAGTTCCTAAATAACCATCATGATTATAATTCCATAATTCATTACCATCAGATAATCTAATAATTGAAACAACCTGCTGTTGTGATAAGTTGAAGTCAGCACTAGGCAAAGTTATTTCAATAAAAAATTGACTACTTAAATTTTGTTGAACTATTTGATTTTCTCTTCTTGAAATATTTGCTATATTTAAATTATTGAATCCTGTATTATTAGATAATGTAAATCCATTACCAGTCCTACTAGCTGGAATTGTTGTAGTTGCTCCGGTAAATAAATCTGAAACACTAGTAATATAGGTGGCTGATAATATAATATTATCAGCTAATGTATCTACCAAAGAACTAGGAATAGTAATTTGCGTTCCGCTACTACTTCCCTCTGTAGACTCCGTATGAAATACATCAGCACTATTAATTGTTACAGTAACTTTACTTCCTGCCGTCGCAATGCTATCTGTTGGAAGTATAATTGTGGCAACATATAAAATTTCAATTCCAACAACTTCTGTAACAATAGTAAAAAGACCATTAGCTTGAGCTGTATTAAATATTTCAGCATTAGAATTTTTTAAAGTAATAGAGTCAACAGTATTTACTATATTTGATAAATGACTAATTTCTACAGCCAATCTGTTAATGAATGTGCCAGAAGCAATTGCAATAACAGTTCCATCTACTTCTAAAGATTTTTTTACTGATATTACAGTTTCAACTGGTTGGCTTGTGTTGCCAAGAAAAAAGTTATCACCAGAAACTCTGCTAAACAAAATTTTCTCATCACGAATAGATGATGCATATCCCCAATCAACGCTATCTGTAGCTATTCTTGGATTTTTAGTATTTACAAGCCCATCATAATCAGAATATTGATCAAAATTTACAATCCAATTATAATCAACTTGTAATTGATCGCTTGGTGAAGGTAATGTATTGCCAGAAATCTTTATCCTACCAGTAGTATTAAATGCTCCTGTTTGATCTAAATTCTGATTAGATATAATATATCTTTCTCCAGTATTAAGATTAAATACACGAGTTACATTAGTGGCAGGTGTATGTAATAATTGAATAATAGATCTATCAGATGTTACTATACTATTTTCATTAGTAATGGATAAATTTTGTTGTATTTTAGGAATCTCTGTAATATCAGTAAAAGTTGACCCATCTTGTCCGTTAAACTGTCCTTTAATTATATCTTCAGAAAATAAGGATATTTTATTAGATACCCAATGAAATGTATCAAATCCAAATGGGCTGCCGCCATATACTCCAGTATCTTTTAACAATTCAAAATTTCCAGATACCCTTCCTAAAGAATCTACAGTTTTTTCTACAAAATTAGATCCGCTAGTAGATCCCGTAACTTGTAAAATAGACTTTACCGGTTGTGCTGGTAAAACTCCATTTTTAATATTATCAATTCGTTTACGATTAACGGTTTTATTTTCATCACCAGCAATTTGCCCTAATACCAAGTTGTTCTTAACGCTGGTAGGGTCATTATTATTACTTTTGTCTTTATAAATAAAACTATCAGTATTTTCAATTAAATTGCTTCCTAGTACCACAACGTCTACTTTGCCTCCAGAACCTTCAGAAACTATTGTGCGAGTACCATCAGTAGCTACTGAAACTACTGTACCATCTCTGGTCATTAAGCTGTCTCCTGGCTGTATAACGATAGCGTCTCCAACTCCAGTTGTGCCCAGGGCGACGTTTACGTATCCCAATGCAGTTCCCACGCTACTTCCACTAAAAGTCGCTAGAACCCGATTTCTAAAGGAGGCATCTGTTTCTTGATCTGTACCTCCATTAAAAGAATTAACATTAGTAACATTACTAACACCTGGAATACTAGTTCTATTTAAAGAATAAGTTCCAATATTACCAGCACTTCCAGGAGAAGTTGCAGTTACCGTTACTTGTACTGCAAATTCATCACTAATACCAACAAAATCTAATTGATCTCTAAATTTAGATGCGATTGATTTGTATAAATTAGCTGCGGCGGGGACAACTGCTATTCCAGAAACAACAGAAAATGAAAATCCATTACTTGCAGTAATAGTATCTCCCCTATTAATATTAATAGGAGAATTAATAGAAGAAAAGGTTAAAATAGCTGCACCTGAAGATGGAGACGACTTTCTTCTTACCGATCCAAAATTCTTAGCAAGCTTATCTAGGTCAGAGCCAATTGAAAGCCTGAATGATTGTGTATTTGCTACACTTGATAGCTCATCATATAATAATGATATTTGACTAGCCGGAGCATCAATAAATAAATCTCTGGCTACAGTGCCTGGTTTTGTATCTAAATCGGGCTGAGCCAACTTAAAAAAGTCCATCAAATTTAAGATAATCTCATTAACACTACGGATCGTTACCATATTATACCGCCATTATTATATATTTTATATTGTAGAAACTGCAAAAGCAGTAGTTAATGGCTTCAATCCTTTAGTTATAACTTTAATATGTACATCAAACAACCTTGGATCCATTTGGTTTCTAATTACAGATATATCAGAAATAGCAGCAATTTGTTCATCTGCACTTATTCTTTGAAAAGATTTAACTTGTAAATCTTGTAAATCTTTAAGATTTTGTAGAGCCGTAGTAAGCTGAGACTTACCTATTTGAACCAAAACAGAGCTATAATTTGGGTTGCCTACTATCGTCCTAGATATAAAAGAACCATACCATGGATGAATTGGATTGCTACCAGCTGTAGTTAGGCACATTTTAAGAATATCTTGAATTAATTTTTCGCTATCTATGACTGTTTTTAGCTGACCATTTGCTAAAGCTAGATCTCCATTAATTATCTTTAAATCAAACGACATTTATAACTCTCCCATATCTACTAATGCTAAATTATTAGATAATTATCGGCTTATTTCTTGCCGCTTACAGCTTCTTCGTAAAAGCTATTCATTATGTTATAAAAATCTTTAACAAGACCCTCAAATACTTTCATAGATTCAGCAAAACTTGGCTCCGATGGGCGCGCCGTTAAGCTATCACTTTTTTGACCAAGAATGGAGATTTGCATTCTTTTATAAGCTTCATCGTCTAAAAATGCTAATAAATTTTCCATAGGCATTATTTTTAGCGCACCGGTAATGGCAATAATATCGCACAAACCTAATCCACTAAATTCTCCCATTATAATTTCTACAGTACGCAAAGCAACGCTAGCCTCACTTAATATGCGCAATTTTGCTTTAGATAAAGCCTCTTTATTTGTAGAGTTATTATTACCCATACCAGAAGCTGTTGTTGATGAAAATGTAATCGATGAACCTACTGAAACTCCATATTCATCAGAATTTGGCTCACCCGTAACATCTGCTGAATCAATATTAATATTATTAGTAGCATCTTTAGCCGCTGCCTCAAGAATGGCAGAATCTTTATCAGTTATTAATTCATGAGACTCTGTAGTGCTAATATATGTAGGAAAAAATACTCCTAATACCTTACTTCCACCTTCAGGTCCTGTCCGGCTGGGCTCTGGTACCCAATAATAAAATCCTTGTGCATTATGAATAATTTTTTTTGCCTGTGCCAATTCATCCATCATAGCCTCAATTTGATACAAAATATCAACAAATTGATTTTGATCATTTTGAGATTTAAAAAGATTAGGCTTACTTTGCATTTTAGATATAAGCTCCTTATTTGTAATAATTGAAGTTTTGCTAACATAATCTGTTATTTTGTTGACACTATCTCCGGCTGCATTTGCAGGATCCTTTAATGGTTGTCTATCACGTATAAATTTTTCTATTAAAGGTCTTCTAACACTTGAGGTAGAAGATGATTTTAAATGAGAATTATCTGGAACAAATGGAACTGCCACTAATCTAGATTGTGGTGTAACTGAAAATTCTATTCTTGGATCAACAATAAATGGTCTTATAATGTGAAACCTGCCGCCTAATTTTTTAGCATCAGGCTTATCGCCACCTGCGCTTTTATAATCAGATAATTTTATATCTGTTTTTGAACCAACTCTGCTTGTTATATTGGGAACATGTTTTTGATCATCAGCTTTTAATTTAACTTTTACATCAAATTCCGCCTTATATGTTTCAAAAGGTGAGCTGAATTTTCTTAATGACTGTGTCCCTCCTGAAGATAAAGCTACCGCACTGGCAGTAATATTTAATGGTAGAGAAAAGGTTTGCAAATTATCTTTTACAAATTTTTCTCTAACATCAGACAAATCATTAAATCCATTAATAGGTTCATTTGCTATTTTTAATTTAGCTGAAATTTCTTTATGTTTAAGTGCGCAAGATATAATATCAAATCCAGGATTATAAATAGTTCCATCACCACTGACTACTGGAAAGCCAATCCACCTATAAAATGCGTGACACCTACTTTCTTGCAAAGTAGTTTCCACTTTTATTAATTTTATAAAACCAGAAATATTAGTATCATTTGTTCCTAAAAGAGTTTTCATAGTTGAAGCAGTATTTACACTAGCATAACTACGAATAGCATCTATTGGTGATATCCAATCTTCATATAATTTATTAATATCAATTTCAAAATTTTGATCAGTAGTTTTGGTAGATTGATTTGGCACATCTGTCATTATACACCATCCTTGCCGCCATCATTAGGTGAATTATCCCTAGATGCATCACCAGTATCTCTTCTTGGTTGAGGTCCACCAGTATCACCAGTGCCAACTGGTACGGTTGGTACATTAGATCCAACTGGAGTATATACGAATTGATAAGGAATTTCTTGTAATATATGACTTGGCGGCAATGAAACATTACTTGGCAAAATATTAGTGCACAAAGTAATATTATCAAAAGAAACTAATAATGTTCCAGAACCAGGTATCGGACTGGTAAGATTAGCAGTAAATGCTTGATATCCATCATAAACAAAATTATCGATGGTTCCAAAATTAATATGCGGAGAAATTCTAGCAGCTATATTTTTAGCTACTGTTTCTGATAGTCCGGTGGTAATTGGAAGACCATTCTTTTCATTTAAAATAACTTTAACTGCAATTGGCTTACTGGTAAATTGAGTGGTTGGATTTGCCGACAATACACTCTTGCACTGATCGGTACCAACGCCAACCATATCTCCTAGTGCATCATTAGTTTTCTTTTTAAGATCATTTAAACAAATATTACAAGTTGCTTGGAAATCAGCAACTCCCTCAATTGTTAAATTAGATCGTAAAGTTGCTACTGCAGTTGCTAAGCATTGTTGAGTATCTGCTGTATTTGGAAAATTAGGTCCATTAACAATAGCTTTAAGCTGATCTGTTTTAAATCCAATTTCACCAAAAACAGTTCCATTTATAAATGCTCTATTAAGAGCAATATCTGGAACACAACCTAATGTAACTAAATTTTTAGTTAGTAATGGTGCAATATTGGGCTTAAATGTATAAGTCATATTAGAGAAAGTATAACCATCATGAATTGATAATGTTGGGTTAGTTGAGTAAGCGGCTGGTTGATGAATAAAGTTTTCTAAAGTAGCAAAACTATTAATCTCTACAGGATCTAATGGAGTAGTTCCATCAGTATTATAACCATATAATCTGGTAGAACCATCATCTTCATATCCGCTACCAGCAGCTAAAGAAACTACTGCATTATTAATCTCTTTAGTAGTAGCATCTCCTTGAACAAAATGCGTCGTTGGAACACCAGTTACAATACAATCTTTAAACCTAACAAAACGAGGTAATCCGCTACGACCCCAATTAGTTGGATTATAATATAATCTTAAATCTACAAGATACGGAGCTTGCTTAGGAGTAGTCTTAGCATCATAAACTCCATCTGTAGGAAAGAATGTAGCTTTAGGTAGAATTACAACATCATAAGCGTCAAAGATATTTCTAAATTGTTGAGCTATTTCTTGATTAACGTCATATAGTTGCCAGCTCTCAGGTCGAACATCAAAATTAAAACTACCACCAAAAATAGCAGGTAATGTTATACTTGTTTGCACTCCAACTTTACTTAAATATTGGAAGGTGCCAGTATTACGAGTATATTCTGTTTTAACAATAGCTGGACATACATCGGGAGTACAGCATCCATCTTCATCACCAGGATCGCCGTCATCACATGGCGGGATAGCGAAAATAAGCGATAAGATATCTTTAATAATCTGAATGATTATATTAAAAATTGCAAATAAAACAAATAGATTTTGGAAAATACATAATATAGCCCCTAGCTTTTTAGCGATTGCCAATATACTATTAACATCTGCATCCTCAAATGCGGTCTGTAATGCAATAATGTTTCTTATAATTCTTTCAATAAACTCTAAAATTTTCAAAATGATATATTCAATTAATGCTAAAATAAGAAGCAGTAATGAAATAATCATAATGATTAAAGCAAAAATTGGAAATAGATTTAAAAATGCAGGAATACAAGTTCTAAATAATCTATTTAAAGCCCTGATAAGTTTAAATGGATTAGCGATGGCGCATAGCACCTCAATAATACAAATAATAAGTTGAAGGATAGGTAGGAAAAATTTATACAACATTAAAAATGGCATAAACTGATCCAATAACTTCATTATGGAATCGAAAACATCTTTACCAAAATTTGGATTTAGTGGAGATTGTAATGCTCCTGGAGGTATTAATAATTGTAATTTTTCTAATAAGTCTAATAAATCTTCCGGAAATCCATCTGGAAATGGATTCATATTTGGAAGTTTAAGAGAAAAGCCTGTCCCAAATCCTGGAATGGAGGGACCACTCGGACCATCTGGAATATTAAACGAGACATCATTCGGATCACATGGAGACATTATACTCTTTATATATCAGGTTATTTATCTTCGCCGGGCACCTTTGGATCTAATGGTCCAATTAAAGATGGATTAATTTCTAAGGAAGCCTCTAAATCATCCGTTATTTTAGCTGCCCAAGATAGAAGCGTTTTATCTATTTTAGAAGCATCCGCACTTTCAACATCATAATATACCATCAATCTTGTAGCGAGCTTCCATAAATCTTTATGAACATCATCTTGAAATTGACCATAAGAATATTCTGTTAATTCTTCTTCCGGCGTCTCACCAATAGCATCCATAATGCTATTAGCTAATTTAACCAATCCCTGCTCTTTAGCCTCTTCAGCTTGAGCCATAAGTTTACGATAAATAGTTGAATTTAATTTTGTCATATTTTCCTCATATTGATATAGCCGGAACATAGTTTACTGTTCTTCTTTGTATTTGCACTTCAGGGGCTTCAATTCTAATTTTAGTGTCTGAAGTAAGTGCTAATCCGCCCTTGGCATGTATTGAAATATTGCTTGGCGACATGATTATAATGCCATTATCATCACACCGAATAATATGACACCTACCACCATTAGTTAATATTCTAAGATCTAAAATTGCACCCTTTACTGAATTATTCTCTTTAGAAAATCTACTGTCACCCTCTATACCAAACCCTCCAACTTGAAGTACAAAGTCTCCACCAGTAGCTGCAATAATACTTCTACCTTTTATATCTCTACCTATATTAGCTACTACACTACCCGCAGTATCTAGCCACCAAGATTGCCTATCAATAGTATTAGCCCCAATATTCATTTCAATAGATCCATCAAAATTTATTGAACCACTTCTGCCACCAGCCTTAGCATTATCTCCTGAAACTATAATAGTATCAGATGCAACTTTATCTAGTGATGTTATTGAATTAACAATTCCAGGAGTAATATATGCAGGGCTTGCATAAGTTATATATTGTTTATTTTGATGAGTAAAGCAGGTTTGCAATATATCATGATAAGCCATTCCGTGCTTAATAACTTGTTTTGTAATTCTATCAGTAGGTGCAGCGTCATGATTATCGGTACCAATTAATTTAATTGAGCCTTTAGCCTTGTTTTTAGGTTTAAGAAATCCGCTACTAACAGCCGTCAATGCTTCAGTGGCAAAAGAGTCTTGAAAAATATCTCTATTATCATTTCGAAACACTAATTTATTAGGATTGTTATTATCATCAGTGCCAAAAGTAGAATAGTTTTCATATCTTGTTAATAACGGTATGTTGCCTTTTTCGCTAGATGCTGGAACGTTTAATTTAAATTGCCCCTCTTTATCAATATCTAAAAAGAATCTGCTACGTATACGCGCATAATCATCATTAGAATTTACATCTGGTAGAATGGGCGTGCCACCTTTAGTGCTTGTTAAATTTTTTCTAGCATTAATTTCAAAATGATATGCTAAGCTTTTTCTTTCCAATTCTTTAATCAGTAAAAATGATTTAACTTTATCTGTACTTTGTTCTGATTTTATAGTAGTTTGTCCCTGACCAATAGAAAGCATCTCTCTATTTAAATCTAATAAATTTCCAAAAATATCTACAACCGTTCCTTTAACAGTTTCTATTAAATAATTAGGAGATACTAAAGATAGGCTTAACGTATCTACTCTACTTACTCTACGATTAGGAAATTTAAATTTAATAGCTGAAGATTCTGAAGCTTTTCCATATCGAGTAGACTCTGTTAAGTCATTATCAATATCAGAAATATATTGAAATTCATAAGTAATTTCTCTATTTTCAACCAGAGGCGGATTTTTATCTGATCCGGAAATTATATCAGTTACGGGAACAGTAGGATCTAATCCAATAATTTTAAATTTAGAATCATAATCATCGCCTTCAAGTTTAGATTCTTGTGTAAATTGAGTATTTAATTTAGTGTCTCTTTTAATTACTCCATTTACTTTACGAGAGGCTTGTGTAAAATTATATTCACTATAAAAATTGGTGCTCACATAATTAGAGTCAGTATGAATATGAATATTATTAACTGGAGACCCAAGAATAATATTATTTTTAACATCCAAAGTAACTATTGTATTTCTGTTAGATTGAATTAATAATGTACCTAAATTTAAATCAGGAACCTTTTGATTAAATCCTTTTTGTATATCTTCTGCTAAAAATGAAACGAAATGATATTGACCGCCAGTGCCTTGACCTACAATAACTGGAGTGCCATATACCGGAAATGTTCCAATAAACAATCCATTATTATAAAATAAAGCATGTGGAGCTTGTACGGAAACTGGCACGGTTTGCTGCCCTTTAATTACAGGCGCGTTAGCCAATTTAACTTTAAGTATACCAGTTCCCTGATCATAGCTTACAATTGTTCCTCGTTGCAATAATCCAACTGACTCATTTGAATCCTGTGCCATAATTAACAGCCCTCAGTTTCTTTTGAAGATATTGATATCCAGCAATCTACAACATTTTCAAATAGAGCTTTTCTTATACCATCCTGTGCGGTTTTAATATTACTAGCCTCTTTAGCTTTATTGGTTTTATCTTTTTCTTCTGGACTAACGGCTGGACTTTTAAATAATCCCGTACCTCCAGATACATCTGATCCGCTACTGCCCAATGAAGATCCTTTAGTATTATTAAATATATTTCTAGCAGTATCAATAGCTTTCTGAGATGGAGATCTTCTATCATTAACGTCATCTAAATTTATTTTAGTTTCAGTTACTATTTTTATATTAGCAGGATCTATTCTAGGCGGTTCAATACCTTGTTTCTGACTTACAACAGCTTGCGATCCGCCTGGGTCCGCCCCAGTCAATAGATCTCTAATTTTTCCAGCAAATTCTAAAACTGCCGCATTAGAATCTTTTGTATTTTTATCATAATAAGTTCTTAATTCAATTTTAGCAACTATATCATTGCCCTTATTTGTATTACTTGTAAGTTGATATGCCGTAGTATATATAATATTATTTATTACTAAAGAGTTCGCGGCTTGTGTTGGATTTTTATCAGACTTTTCAGTTCCTATAGATTGGCTAATACCTTTATCAGCGGCACCTGTTTTTGCTAATTGTAGGGCTCCAATATTAATATCATTACTTGACGTATCTTGTCTTTCTACAACCATTTCGGCAACATCTTTATTATTATAAAGTAATTTGCCAATCATATCCATAACAGTTGGAATATATTCTCCAGCAGTATGACCATATGTTAATTGAAGAGTAGTTTGAAAGGAGCCTCCAAATGTAAAAGAATGCGATACTGATGTTACATAAAATAATAATCCCCTATCTTCTAAGTATATTACTTCGCCACATTGCATATATTCATTACCAGTTATAGTAACGCTTCCCCTTAAAACATTTTTACGATTTCTACTAAGTAACATGGCGGCATAAGGTCCGCACTGAGTTGCAGGGTCTTTTAAAAATGGAACACTTATAGGAGATTGATTTTTAAATCCATAATTTCTCCACGTATCATAATCAACAGCTACAGCTGAAATTAATCCATTTCCATTAGAAATAGCATTGAATCCTTCAGCAGAAATATTTGGAAGTAATGGATCAAAAATACCTTGTACTTCTATGTGCGTCGCAGGCGGAGGATTTTCTGAAATACTAATTGATTTAATTTGACTTCTTTTAATAATGTATCGGCTTCCTGAACCAGGACCATAATCATCATAAGTTTCATCCTCAATCATATGTTCAAATACTTCTGGAATAGAAGTTTTGCCATATACTCCTGGAGTAATTAGTGCA
>Ga0315288_10012323_pt1 | contig 10754 bp, 10 predicted proteins | sample YL17G11_20_MG_FD_203454 | JGI IMG/M metagenome (GOLD analysis project Ga0315288, IMG submission 203454) | Sediment microbial communities from Yellowstone Lake, YNP, Wyoming, USA - YL17G11_20 | ecosystem: Environmental > Aquatic > Freshwater > Lake > Sediment | place: USA: Wyoming | collected...
ATGCCAAAGGAAAGGAGGTCTTTGCCTCCTTAGCTAAAGACGAGAATAACCACATGCAGATACTCAAGAGCCTTTATCAGAACATCAAAGAGAAGGGAGAGTATCATTTTGATGAGGTGAAGGATATGAAACATATCCTGGAGACCACCTCCGAAAGCCCCATCTTTTCCAAAGAATTCAAAAAGAGGTTAGATCAAGCGCATTTTGAGATGACCGCTCTCTCCATCGGAATCCTTTTGGAGAAAAACTCCATTGAATTCTACAAAAAGTCAGCCCAGGAGAGCAAAGACAAAGACGTGAAGATGCTTTTCAATTATTTAGCCGATTGGGAAGGAGAACATCTCCGAGCTTTGGTGAATCAACAGAAATTTCTGCAACAGGATTATTGGACAGAAGCGAGATTTTATCCGTTCTAAAAACGATGTCATTGCGAGGAGTCCCGCCTTTGGCGGGACGACGAAGCAATCTTTTGAGATTGCTTCGCTTCGCTCGCAATGACAGCATAATCGACGAAGTCCATACAGGCTCGTCCGTGCAATCTCTAGAAGGGGAAATTATGTTGGAAAAAGGAACACAACTTCTAAAAGTGCTGAAAGAGGCGATCAAAGCGGAAAGTGACGGATACCATTTTTACCGGATGGCAGCAGAAAAGACTCAAGAGCCTGTGACGAAGGAAATCTTTTATTCCTTAGCGCAGGATGAGTTAGATCACGGGAGCATGCTGAAGGGACTATATCAGGCGATAAAGGAGAAAACTAATTACCAATTTGATCGAAAAAGACAAGAGAAAAAAAGAGCAAAGCCAGGACCGAAAAATCCAATTTTTTCCGCTGAGTTTAGAAAAAAGATAAAAGAAAACAACTTAGCTCCATCTGCCATTAGGATTGCCCAACTCCTGGAAAGAAATGCCATCGAGTTTTACCGCCAGAATGCAAAAAGAAGTAAGCATCCGGAAATGAAGTCACTTTTCAATTTTTTGGCGGATTGGGAAACCGACCATTTGAGTACTTTAGTCAAGCAGGAAGGGTTCAGCACATAGAGTGCTACACTCAATAAGCTTTCAGTTTGCTGAGTGGAGACAAATTCCTATCTTTGCGTGAAGGAAAGCATAAAGCAATAATTATCCAGAGAACAGAAGATTGAACTCTGCTGTTTCCAGCTTGTGTTTTCCTCTCCCCTCGGGGGAGAGGATTAAGGTGAGGGGGAATCTTAATCTCTTAGTTCGGGCAGGGGTTGCACGGACGTGCCCGTCTGGGAACCCCCGCCCGATCAGTGATCCTGCTTTATTCGAAGCATTAAGAAAATGAGTGGGAGGAGTAATTCGTATGCCTGCTAATTTACCTCCTCAATATTACGAAGCCGAAAGAAGATATAGAGAAACAAAAGATCCGCAAGACAAGCTCCTGATTCTCCATGAGATGTTCGCCATCATGCCCAAACATAAGGGAACGGACAAGCTTCAGGCGGATGTTAAAGCCAAAATCTCCAAGCTCAAAAAGGAAATTCAACAGAAGAAGAAATCCACCCGAAGAGGGGATCAATATTCTGTGGAGAAAGAGGGGGCGGCACAATTGGTATTGATCGGTCCCCCTAATGCGGGAAAATCCCAAATTTTAGCATCGCTTTCCCATGCCACCCCCGAGGTGGCCGCCTATCCTTACACCACCTCCAAACCGCTTTGCGGAATGATGCCTTTCGAGAACATTCAGATACAGTTGGTAGATACCCCTCCCATTGCTTCAGAATTCATGGAGCCGTGGCTGGCGGGAATCGTCCGAAGTGCCGATTTGGTTTGTCTGGTGGTGGATTTAGGATCCGATAGAATGCTGGAGGAAACTCAGGAAGTGTTTCAAAAACTACAAGAATACAAAATACTTTTGGAGCAAGAAGAAAGAGAAACTAACCCTCTGGATGGCATAGCCCATAAGAAGTCTATGATTTTAGGTAACAAAAGTGATTTACCCATCTCTGGAATAAATCTGAGTATCCTTAAGGAGTCATACGGGCAAAGGATTCCCATCTTTCACCTCTCCGCTAAAGAGAAAACGAATATAGAAGAGTTTAAGCAGTATATTTTTGATTCTCTGAAAATTCTAAGGGTTTACACCAAGACGCCAGGGAAAAAAGCGGATTATGACGATCCGGTGATTTTAAAAGTGGGGAGCACGATTATGGAAGCCGCCAAAGCCATCCATAAGGATTTCGCCAGAAATTTAAAATACGCCCGGGTATGGGGTGAGGGGGTATTCGACGGACAGATGGTGCAGAAGGATTTCGTGCTAAAAGATGGGCACGTGGTGGAGTTTCATATTTAACGATGATTTGGAGTGTTCACCTTTAGGTGATCCAAATAAAGTTTATTCTCTCTTCCCTAATGGAGAAAAACCAGTCAACCATGCCCGAAGGTATAAACTGCCTAGTTCATACCTCCGCCATACTTGACCTACTAAAGTTTGACACTCCAAACTCACATTCCTTCTGTAACTTTCTTACCCTTCCTGTAAAAAATAGTTGACATTAGGCTTCCTCCAGATATTTTTCTTGCGTGTCTACTAAACTTTAAACTTCATTATAAAGGAGTAAAATGACAAAACGAGCTTTTTCTTTTCTGACTATTGTTTTGATCCTTTTCACCTCTCAGTGTAGTAAATCTCCCGACCCCCGAGTGGTGGTCATGGATTTTATCGAAGCGGTGAACAAAGCTGATACCGTCTCTATTAACAAATATCTGGATCTGGATAAATTCACTCAGGAAAAAATAAAGGAGTTCCCTGAAGCAGAAAGACAGGAGATGTTCCCCAGAGCAAAAGAACGGATCAAAAACAACTTTTTAGGAAGTGGATTCACTCGTCTAAAGTGGAAAGACAAAATGATCGTAGTGAATAAGGAAGACGTCTATGGAGATTCCGCTATGGTGGAGGTAACGTTTATAGATCAGCAAACCGGCATAACGGAGTATACCAAAGCGAAGCTTTACAAAAAAAACAAAAACTGGTTGATATACTATATAAGAGATTGAAAAAAACTACACCTTGTTAGACCTCACCCCCTATCTCCCCCTCTCCATTTTATGGAGAGGGGTTCACCCTGCCCTTCGGTCCTGCCTCGCACTGAGTGCACTCGGCACGAAGTGAGACCTCAGGGTCGAAGGAAAGGGATTTCCCTCGATCCTGAGATCTTCGGGATCGAAGGACACCCTGAAGAGGACTAAGTGGGAGAGGTTGAGGTTCGAGCTTCGATCAACGATTTTCGAGCATCGTTACCTATAAACGAGCTTCGAAAACTGTTCTAGATCGGGCGGGGGTAAAACCCCCCCCGAACAGGAGTTTATAGATTGCTAACCATTTTTGAAGGAGCATAAAGCCATGCAGAAACTAAAGATTTTCTTTTTCAGTTTCCTTGTATTCGGAGGGATGCTACTTAATTTATCATCATACGTTTTTGCCATCACCGGTGACGTGGAGAAATCCTTTCCGTCACCCGCTTCTTGCCCCACCGGTTTGACTTTTGATGGTAAATATCTTTGGAGCTGCGATCGCAAAACGGATATGATTTATAAGATAGAGCCAGAAAACGGAAGGGTGATTGATTCTATTCCCTCTCCCGGATTTCAACCGATTGGCTTAACCTGGGATGGACAATTTTTGTGGAACGTAGATGCGGAGGAGAATCTGATCTTTCAGATCGATCCTAAAACCGGCGTAGCCGTCAAAACGCTGTCTGCTCCTACTCAGAGATCCGAAGGGCTGGCTTGGGATGGCAAATATCTTTGGATTGCGGATAGCGACGGTAAGCAAATCCAACAAATCAGCACCGACGACGGAACCACCATCCACAGCCTACCTTCACCTTCTTCCGATCCCTGCGGATTGACCTACGATGGAAAATATCTCTGGGTCTCCGATCGGATAAGCAATATGATCTATATGATCACCCCGGATGAAGGGAACGTGATTATATTTTTCGATGCACCCGGACCCTATGCTCGAGGCCTGGCCTGGGATGGAAATAGCTTATGGAATGTGGACTACCAAACCGATCGAATCTATAAGCTGAAAATCCATGACCAGGAGATTTTCTTCCGAACCAATGCCAAGGAAGAGGTTTTGGAGTATACCAATCAGGTAAGAAATTATGGGCCCGGTGTGATAAAAGATTTAGACGTTTACTTAGCTATTCCTGAGAATCTCAATAATCAAGAGATTATTGGACAGATTGAATATTTTCCTCAGCCCACCGATTTCTTAACAGATCAATGGGGGCAGAAAGTGGCGCATTACAAATTCCAAAATCTGGAAGCGACCAAATTCGTTTCAGTTGGCATGAAGGTTAAGACCAAGCTTTACAAAGTGAAATATCTCATCTTTCCAGAAAAGGTAGGAGAGTTGAAAGACATTCCCAAATCCATAACAGAAAAATATCTGGTGGATGATGCCAAATACTCTTTAAGCGATCCTTTTATAAAATGGTCTGCCCAGCAAGCGGTGGGAGATGAGACCAATCCTTATTGGATAGCCAGAAAGATATTCAATTACGTGATTGATCACTTAGAATACGAGCGAGTAGGCGGTTGGAACATTGCGCCCACCGTGTTGAAAAGAGGCACCGGTTCCTGCTCCGAATATAGCTTTGTATATATTGCTCTATGTCGTGCCAGTGGACTTCCCGCCAGATATGTAGGCTCGGTGGTGATAAGGGGCGACGACGCCTCGGACGATGACGTTTTTCATCGCTGGGTGGAGGTTTATCTTCCTAATTATGGATGGATTCCGGTCGATCCCTCTGGCGGCGACAGTCCCAGCCCAGCCGGGCAGGCAAGCGCCATCGGTAATCTAAATAACCGTTATCTGATCACCACGGTAAGTGGAGGTGGATCGGAATATCTGGAATGGACTTACAATTCCAACGAGAGATGGACCTCGTTGGGCAAGTGCAAAGTTTACGCAGAGCATATCGGGGAATGGTCGCCGATGAAATAGTCAACGGATGAAAATCCCAACAGATGTAACAGTAAGTTTATCCTCTCTCTCCTTGAGGGTGTGTCATAATAGGGTTTTTTGTAGCCGCAGACTTTAGTCTGCGCAAACGATATGTTGAAATTCAATAACTTACGCAAGCTAAAGGGCTTGTTGAAAAAGTGGTTTTGGAGTGCAAAAGCTTGCTTTTGCGTTTTTTGGGAATTTTATCATGCTTGTGTTCCAACAACTTAGTCTTTAAGAAAAACCGCACCAACAAGCTGGTGCACTCCAATTAGGGGTTTTTCAACAGCCCCTAAAGCTTACGGCTACAACTTCAAAACCTAATTATGACACAGTCTCCTTGGGGGGAGGGAAGGGTTTTCCTCCCATACGGGAGGATTAAGGTGAGGGGAAAGCTGAAGCTTTTAGTGCATGATCTTAGTCAGGTCATTAAAGATCACCCTTTTACTAAATTCTTCAACCACTAAATTGGAGATGAACCAAATTTTGAATCTTGAATTTTGAATATTGAACTTCCTCACCTCTGACATGGTGCCGAGCCCGCCTTGTAAAGGTAGGTTATTAAATAAACGACGTCTCCCAAATCCACTGTCCCGTCTCGATTGCAGTCTCCGGCTTCGATAGGCAAAGGCTCAGTTCCGCTCTTGTATAGGTAAGTTATTAAATATACTGCGTCTCCCAGATCGATTTTTTGGTCACGATTAATATCACCGCATAGATAGGTGCACAGACTCACTATCTGGGTGTCGGCATGAAAAGGATCAGCCGCAATCACCGTGTAGCTGTCTATCAATGCGCTATCCGGCACTTCTCCCCACAGGGTATCATTCTGCACCGAACACCAGGAGGGAATGTCCAGATATGTTATCTGGTGGGTGGAATCATCCGGATCGTAAATTTCCGGATAATAACGGAAGGTATCATAGGTGGCACACACGAATGAATCCGGAGAAACAATCTCAGGTGGCGTGTTCCCGGATATATGAAAGACGTGCGCCCAACTTTCACCGATAGGCGGATGAGTCACCACCCTTCCGGAGTTGTCCGCCGCCTTTATATAATAGGTGATCTGAGTGCCCGGCAGCTGAGCCGGGATAGAAGCATAAAAGGAATCCGGGTTTGAGGTCGACTGCAGATGAACGGTATCAAACAAAGAGGAATTGATCTTATAATAAACTAAAAGAGACTCCGGAATCAGACCGGTCCCGCTGTGATCTTTGATCTTTACCGACACGAGATAATCGTGATCATACACGTCGGTATCAAAAAGAGGGACATGGTCAAGAAAAAGCATATACCGGTCGGTTATTCCCATTATCCGACAATGAATGGCATCATCGGCCAACCAGGAGCCGGTAAATCCTAATACTTCATAGCCCGGCATGGCTTCCCGGTAAACTCTAAGTGCAGTGGTATCATAATAGGTATTGTTGATTATGGGCACGAACACTTTGTCATTCAATATGATGGAATTGGTATAAGCCGCACTGGAGGAGCAAAAGACCCTCACAACGGTATAGGGTCTTCCCCAGGCGCTGGTTTGGGTGGCTAGAAAAGCTGCCCTCTGGTTCAAAGCCGCATAGCTGGGTGTGCTGGAGGATACGCTTTTGACCAGGATGGTGGTGGGATTCAGAAGCTTGGCCCAACAATCGATGTGATGGATTCCACCGGATTCAACGTCGTCCATCACCGTATAATCGTTTCCCAAATAAGCTTGCATAATAGAGTCCACCTGAGGATGGGTCTTAGTGGGATTCTCGTCATAGACTAAATCGGTGGACATGGAGGTTCCCAATCCGTCCGACATGTGATTCCCACCTGTATGTTTCAAATCCATGGCGTAAACCGGAATGCCCCATAAATTGCCGATGACCCCGGGGATCGAATCATCTTGCGGGCGTGGGCGGTTATAGATGTGATCTACGATCCCCTGAGATCCGCTTCCGTCAAAGACAAACCAGGGACCATAATCCCTGGTCCACATGCTATTGGTGCGAGCAGTTATGAACCTGACGTTCGACATATTCACGCCACCGCTTTGATAAGTCGAGATAGCAGAAGTTTGTTCAGTGGAGTTGGCTACGATGGTCCAGACTTCGATATTTTCCGACATCTCCGCAACCAGAGAGACCGGAATTCCCAAGGGCCATCTTATTAAACCACCGGTCATCGGCTCCCATTCGGCGGGGTTTCTGGCAGAACCTGAAGGTGGAGCAGTTTTCTGGTGACCAATGCCGATTTCATCCAGACGGCTCATCTCCTCTGGGGTAAGCTCAATGGGGAGGGATTTTAATTTCTGATATGCGTCAATTTTTGCTTGCAAATCCATCACTTGATTGGAGTCAATCGAATTGTTCGCCCCTCCCCAGACCGAATAAACCAGAACAAAGCATAATAAAGTCAAAACTATTGCGATTATGTTTTTCATATTACCTCCAGAAAGATTTTCCAATGATCCCTATGATCGGGTGGGGGTTATACCCCCGCCCGAACCAAGTATAGATCAAACAACCGGGTGGGTATTAAATACTAGACCGAACAAAAAAGTAACTCTTCTAACTATAATATAAGCTAAATAACGATTTTTGCAAGTAGAAAAAGGGGAAAATCCAACGATCGGGTGGGATTGCACGGACGTGCCCGTCTGGGAACCCCCGCCCGAACAAAAAAGAGTCTCTCCCACGATCGAGCGGGGGTTGGACCCTCGCCCGAACAAGTGAGACTGGGCAGGTTTTTTTGAGCGGGGTAAGGGTACCCCGCTCCAACTCTTTGTTGGTCGAGGGTGCCCTTCAGGGTGAATCCTTCAGGATGAACCCTCACCCTCGACCATCTATTCTTAGTTCAGGATTAGCTCGGAGGCGACATTCCGAAATTTAAAAACGGACGAAATGACCCAGCCAAAAGATCAGCCCAATGGCACACACATGCAAAATCCACCATCCTCTTCGCCATCGAATGAAATATTTCAACATTGGTTTATCTCCACAAGAAATGGTTTAAAGAAATTCCCAACAGACTTGTGGTAAGCTTGTGCTTCGACTTCGCTCAGGGAGGGTGAGCAAAGTTGAACCCTCAGCACCATGAGCTTGTCGAATGGTCGAACCATGAAAGGATTAAACTGATTATTCTCTTAATCTGCTTAATCTGTTGGGAAAAACATTGGTTTATCTCCACAAGAAATGTCCCAAAGAAAACATTGCGGTAAGATAGAAAAAATGTCTAATCCACCAGCTGGTAGTAAACAATCGACCCAACCCATTGGGGTAGAAATGTGACAAAATCATCTGCCCGACGAAAAGCTTGGAAAATAAAATTAGAATATGTGCTAAGGTAGTTTTGAATATTATGCTGGTAAACGTCAATGGGTTTGGCAATGCGGAAAGACTTAAAGTGGCCATGGTAATGGCACCAATTATCACCCCCAGTCCGTTAAATAAGTAGGCAAGGATGACTGTCTTTTTATGGTTAAACAATTGGGGTATGATAATGATGTTGACCAGACCAATCAAAAATGGAACAAAATTGGATGGATTTGCTGATAAGGCATGAATGCGAAAATGAAGCATCCATCCGCCCAAAGATAAAAATACAAGTGCCAGTATTGGTTTTCTGATTTCTGATTTAAATATCATGTCTTACTCCTTTTATACCTGATCAAAATCCTCTGTCTAACCTCTCCCCTTTGTCCCCTTCAGGGTGAATCTCCTCTCCTTATTAAGGAGAGCATTAAGTTGTTTACGTGTCAGAAGGGATAAACTCATTCGGTAATAACTTTCTTTTTACCACCCCTATGTCCCCTCCTTATTCAAGGAGGGGATTAAGGGGTGGTCGCTATTTAGATTTCGTTTCTTAACTCTTTCCCAAAAGCAAACTATTTTATGCTCTCGGTAATAACAAGTTGAAAATCCCACCAAAGGCGGGAGAGCGGGAGAAAATCGAAGACGTATAGGCACAGGGGGAAAGATCTTTTTGATCATGTCTTGACTCCTCATCTTCCGTATTCTCTGGTCCCTGGACTCTAGCACCTAGCCCCTTGTTTCTTTACCTTTACCTCTGATTTCTCGATCCTGGACGCTGGATCCTGGTTTTTTCACCCTTCTTTTTACAATCAAAATGTCCGGAATATGTTGAACCCTATTCTATAGTCTTTCTTACTCAATTTCAGATCCCCGCCTGGTAGTAACTGGTCTGAAGTCAAGCCGAAACAGTTGGTGCCGAAAACTTCAAAAACGTGCCCACCGATTTTATATTCAAAGCCTGATCCCCAGCCATGGGCATTGGCTTTATAGCCCGACAAAACCGGGACCCATTCTCCGATAAATGAAAAATCGTCGATTATTGTCCATCTGCCGCCAGCCCCTAACACCCAGGTCTCTTTGGATGGTGGCTCCAAATTATAGGGATAATGATTGGTATTGGAAGAATAGGCCGGCACCATTAGCAATGAAAACGAATTGGTCACCTGCCGAGAAAGGCTCATTTGAAGATTGAGCTTGGCATTCTCGGAGCGAAAAACCTTCTTACCCTCCTGTTTTTGAGTAATCAAACTACCGCCACCACTAAAGGCTAATGAAAACGGATGCATCCACCCCTGTCCTTGGTTAAAAGCTAACCATTGGAGCGAAAGCTCAAATTCATTGTATAAATTACTGTGACCTAAAGTAACGCTAAAATTGTTGGTAATTCCATAACCCAGACTCAAAAGAATATAAGCCGGACCATTCAACCCATAAAATGATTCATATCCGCTGCGCACGGTGGGATAGAAGCGATGTGATACTCTAAAAAGCATCTTCCCTTTTCCAATGGTTTTAGTTGTCGGCAGATTTATCAGTCGACTTGCCCAAAAAGGCGGATTCTGGAACGGATCATCTGTCACTTTTTGGACTTTTTTTTTACATCTTCCTGGGGTGGTGCTTTTCCTTTTTCCGGATTAGCCTCTTTTAAGCTGAAGATCCAATCTTCGATGACTTTGATTTCCTCTTTTTTCAAAGGAGGTACGTCGTCTGGCATGCGGGATCCTTTAATTCCCTTGTCTCCTTTGATCTTCATCAAAAGGTAGCTTTTCTCCGGATTCTTGGTATCCACTCGTTTCAAGGAGCTGATTTCCTGACTGGTCACATCCAGCACCGACGCTTGAAATTTGTCAGGCTCCAGATTCAGTTTCTTTTTGGGATACGCTCCCCTATGACACCCAGCCATACTGCAATTTATTTTCAATATGGTCGATACGGCATTCTGCAATTTCACTTTGGCAGAATCTGCTGTTGAATCCATGCTTACAGTTTGGGCTTGCAGATGATTATTGAAAATAACAAAACTAATACCAGCAATAAGGATAAAAAAGATTGTGACTGCTTTCACCCTCATGGTTCACCTCCAGAAAATAAATGTTATTAGTTCGATTATTTTTAGTACGTTTATTTATCCAGGTACAAATTATAGGATTTTTCTATCCTTTCTATTGCCATAAAAAAAGGACTTCTCACCCGGCTACCGCTCCATTGGAAAACATATAAAGTCAGACTTTCAATCAAAACCATTCGATGAAAATTATGCAATATCTCGCACAAAAAGTCAACCATTATTTGAGAGGGGGAAAAGAGTATGGTGTAAATTATTTTGCGTAGGATTATGATTGACTGGATGGTGATGTAAATATTTGTGTGTAGAATTAGTTTGTTTGAGAAAGACAAAAGGTGTATCCTTTCCCGATTGAGCGAACCATTAAAAGGAAAGGAGACACCCAATGTCACAAAAACAACTTGATTTTTC
>Ga0315288_10012324_pt1 | contig 10754 bp, 8 predicted proteins | sample YL17G11_20_MG_FD_203454 | JGI IMG/M metagenome (GOLD analysis project Ga0315288, IMG submission 203454) | Sediment microbial communities from Yellowstone Lake, YNP, Wyoming, USA - YL17G11_20 | ecosystem: Environmental > Aquatic > Freshwater > Lake > Sediment | place: USA: Wyoming | collected...
TGCCACGCGCTCCGCTTCGCTTAGCAGGATTGCGCCGTAGCCTTTGTGCTGCCACGCAACAGCTGAGCGTTTACCAACCGGCACTAGGGGACCGTAAACGTGAAGTTCCCGCACCACAGCAGAAGGCGCTGCCGTGATTTCGGGTCGGTGCGCTTTCGCTGAAGGAATTCGCAGACGCAAATAGCCTATTAACACGTCGTTTTCTGGGTCTTCTGCTGAAATAAACACTTCTTTGCCCTCGGATGCCTCGTACGTGGTGGAGAGAATTTTGATTTTGTCCAAGTCAGGCTTAATATGGTCAACCGCGTTTCGGTGCCCGACTTCCCTGCAGCGGATGCACGCGCACCGTTCGCCCTGCGCCGTTAGTTTCTGTTGAACAAGCTGGCGCAGATTGCCTTTATTGACGCCTGCCACTATGAGCCGCGCTGGAATGTCCCGTTGCACACGCATGACCCTAACCCACAGCGGAATAATTTTTTTTGCTTCTGCGATGAGGTTGGTGGCTTCCTCGGTGGAATAGGGCTTGTATGTGCCTTCTTGGTACCATTTGTGTGTTTTCGTGTCGGCTATGACTAGGCAGGGGTAGATTTTTATCATGTCAGGCTTGAAGGCTGGATTTGTGAACACGGTTTTGAAGGCTTCCAAATCGCGCGTGGGGTTCGAACCGGGCATTCCAGGCATGAGGTGATAAACAATTTTCAATCCTGCATCCTTGGCTACGCGCGTCGCTTCCTGGACATCGGCAATCATGTGCGTTCTGCCCACTAAGCGGTAGATTTCGTCGTTTGGATTTTGTACACCGATTTCCACGCGGGTCACGCCCATATCCAACATTGCGTCAACGTGAGGTTCCTTGGCCCAGTCGGGACGAGTTTCCACAGTTATGCCCACGTTGCGGATTCGGCTTTTCTCCGCGTTTGCTTTTGCTTCTTCCAGACTCGCGGATTCTTTCTCTGTGATTGCGTCTAGGCTGCGCTGGATAAACCATGTTTGATATTCTGGTGGCGTGGCGGGGAAGGTTCCGCCCATGATGATAAGTTCTATTTTGTCCACTTGGTGCCCAATAGCCGTAAGCTGTTCTATGCGGCTGCGAACCTGCAGGTAAGGGTCATAATTGTTTTGCATTCCACGCATAGCTGCGGGTTCATAACCAGTGTAGCTTTGTGGAGCGCCGAGAGCGGGTCCTCCTGGGCAGTAAGCGCATGGTTCAGGCTGCGGGCAGGGCTGAGGTTTCGTCATGACGGCTACGACGGTGACGCCTGAGATGGTTCGGGTGGTTTTTCTGCGTAAGATTGGCAGGAGCATTTTTTTTTCTTTCAGTGTTAGGGCGCTTATTACGTCGGCGTTTGATGGTACCTCTTGCAGATGGTGTTTTGCTGCTACTTCGAGTTTGACGCGGTTTACGTCGTCATGGGTAGGTTTAGATAAAAGCTTTAAAGCGTTGACAACTTCACGTGCTGCATCATTCTTATCCAAGAGGCTGATACCGCGTTAAAAGTTCAATTTACTGATACATAAACTACGCTATTGCTTGAGAAATTTTTCTTCTTGAAAAGTGTGAGTGTTAGGAGTTTTACATCCAGTTTTGCCCAGGTTTCCGTTGCAGAATCACGCGTTTCTCGTAGTTTCGCCGAGTTCTATTTTTTGGGCTGGGCTTCGTTTTTTCCTGAGCCGTGATTTTCGGCGTTTGTGCTCGAACTTTTCCAGCTTTAGATAGTGAACCGTGAGTTGGCATTATTGCACCTGACGCAGATAAAGCATAAATGTAACACTTAAACCTTTTCACGTATAATCCTGTGTATATGGTGCGTGCGCGGGGGTCGCCGAGCATGGTCAAAGGCGTAGGCTTCAGGAGCCTATCCTCTAGAGGTTCGTGGGTTCAAATCCCACCCCCCGCATTTTGTTTAAGACTTTGATTCCATTAATTTTCTTAACGTTTAAGCAATTGCGATTCGAGGGGTCAGAATTTTAACAAATACTTATGGGTAAATGTGCGCCGCGCTAATTGGCGAATAACATGGCTTGAGGGTGATTGAAGGGACAGCCCGGCTTACCAATCACATTTTTTTCTTTTAAATTTTTTTAAAATGTGAAAAATTGGGGTATCAAGGGTTTTAAGTGGTTTTCGACCGTTTTTGAAAGGTATGCAGAGGATATCGCTTGGACTTCAGTTTATTTTTGCTGTTTCCTCTCAGTCAAGTTGCAGCGAGCTTACGAATAGACAAATGTGGGGAATGTTTTACACATTCACCCATGCGTCTTTTGGCATTGATTCTGGAATAGTAAATTGTATTGTAAGTGGTGCCGTCTTCTCTAACCTGATCTCAACGTTTATCTGTGCTCTCACGAGTGCCGCATTCGTGTCGCTTAGGGATATAACGATATAGCCCTTTTCGCTTGAGTCTAAAGCTTGGTCACCGTTGCTGTTCTGAACGAAGAGCTTAGCTGTGTTGACTGTTGTGTTGCCTAGCAAGGTAGTGAAAGTGTCTCCGGTTGCATTTGTTGCGCTAACGCCTGCATACACGTTTGACCAGGCGTTTCCCCCTATTTTAAGGGTTACGACTGTCGTGTTGGTAATCATTGAAACGTACTTAACTCCATAGGTTTTCACTGGAATGAGCAAACCTGTTACGTTTGTGCCATCGGCATTCGTTTTTACGAATATTGTTCCGTCCACTGCTAAAGGTGTGCTTGCTTGTTGTATGCCCGCTTGAATTACAGTCTTGCCTTGTTCTGTTGCGAAAAGCCCTTGGTTAATAACCATGAAGCTAAAGACAGCGGCAATTATGACGAAGGCTATGAGAATTATTGCTGCTTCTAAACCAACTATGGCGCGTTTCTGCTTTGCGAAGTTCATTAGAGTTTTTTTCCGATTCATTGTGTTTTCCTTCTTTAATTTCTAATGCCCAAATATTTGGCGTATATTATATTAATGTATTATGAACTGATTGTTTGGATTGAAAATATTTAGTTCCGATTCTGATTCAGGCAAAATTATGAAAACTGAAATTAATTCGGAACTCAAAATCTCGGAGGCTCTTTCAAGAATTAAACACAAATTTCAAACCTTTTCCTACATTGCAATGCGTAATCGCATAGAAAGAAAAAAGGAGAATGACTTCCCCCAGTTGGCGTAAAGGTCTGAGGAGATTCTCATCGCATGCTTTGCTGTACTGCTTTCAAACAGTGTTGACGCGTTAGCCAGAACACACTCTAAGTCGGCGGGATGGGCGTCGTAAGCGCCCTTTGTCTTTATGAATTTGTGTGCGTTCTTTTTGCTTCTAAGATAATGGCACGTAGCTATTCGGCGGCATTGATACAGGAATAGAGAGTTCAATCGAAAGCGTTGCACTGCCCTCGGGTTTTATTTCAACATATATTGAAGTCCTAGCAGGAGCTCCAGCGTCAGGCGCGAGCGTTATTATCAGAAAACCCGCCTCGCCAACATCTAGAGCTTCATCCCGGTTGTTATTTGCAATAGCAAAGACAGCCCCAGTAGTCAGGCCTCTGCTGTATCCGATGTTGTAAGTTTCGTTTACATAGATGTTACACGGGGTGCCGTCCATAGTTTGATTTGCAAGTTGAAAGCCAACGAAATCGTCAAATTCTTGGCTCTTGTTACCGTTGTCTCCTCGCCAATTTGGATCGTACACTGAGCTGGTCGCGTTATAAATTGTCGCGTTCAGATGGCCTTTGTGCAGAGTGCCCAAGTACACGTTTGCCCAAGCCTTTTCGCCAACTCTTAGCGACACAAGTGTTTGGTTTCTTCCAACACCTACAAATTTTACTCCAAAGGCTCTTAATGGAATTATGATGACGTCCACATTTTGGCCTGATGGAGTGGTTCGCATGAGGATGGTTCCATCTACTATTAGGGGTGTACTCGCTTGTTGTATACCCTGCTGGATTACAGTTTTGCCTCGCTCTGTGGCGAACAAGCCCTGGTTCACAACCATAAAGCTGAACGCGGCGGCAATAATGACGAATGCTATCAATACTATAGCAGCTTCTAGGCCTATGATGCCTCGTTTCTGCTGCAGAAATTTCTCGACGAAGTGTGACTTTAGAATAGGATTGCGGATTTTTTGGTTACATGAGGGGCAAGTCACCATTTGAAGCTTTGATTTTGTATGCCAGCGGTATTCACATTTTACGCATTTTATGTTCGGTTTTTCTCTGTTCATTTCTACCACTTACACTACTTAGACTTAGACTTATGAATAAGTATTGTATATTAAGATTTAATAAACCTTTTGGAAATATTTATTCTTAATATGAAGCCGAAATTCGAATCATGAACACACAAATCCTCTCATCTACGCCTTTTAGCAACGCAAAATATTTTACGAAAATGACTTCCACTACAGATGAAAGAAAAATTTTGAGATCATACTGGCAACTGCAAGCTTGTTATTGAGCCTAAAGCGCCTTGTATCAATACTTGTGCAGCCATCCAAGTAGCGCCGCTTATAATCAGGAGAATTCCAAGATTCAGGAAAAAGGTGCCCCAGTATCCTGCTGAAACCGCTTTAACAGTCAAAGCGTTAACAAGGGCCATAACAAAAACTACGATTACATTACCAATCTTGATTACCTCAATAGGCATGGCGCTGAAGCCAAAATAGGGCAAACCTGTCAAATATTGAGACATGAAAACGGCAAGAGCTTCAAGGACCGCTAGAAGAACAACAGTCAATGGCTGTATAACTAAAACAATCATCTGAAAACTATTAGCAACAACATCACGCATCTTTCTGAATTCAAGAAACTTAACAACCCGGCTCCCCAGCGCGTTGCCTATTGCAAGGGCGTTGGCGCCTCTGCCCAAAGAATCAAGCAATATTTTGTTGCTCATATGAACCTGATAAGACGCTACTTCCGCGGAAAGTGTTTCTAGCGCTTGCCTTTGGTCTATTCCCAGCTTCACCCTCGCCAAAGCCGCTCTAATAGGTTCACGTAGGGGCCCAAGTTCCATGTAAAGAATATACGAAAGGGAAGTCGTCAAATCGGAGGTAGAAGCTAAATTCTCTCCTAAAGCTTTCAAAAAAGTAGGATAGTTCTTGTCAATATTAGCGACATACCTTTCCAATAAGTAGCCAAATACACCGGGAACAATTACGCCTAAACCAAACGTGATAAAAGCAAAGGGGGGTCCCATGGAAGAGTAAATGAAAAAGGCAAGAACAGCGGAAGAGGGCACAGTAGCCAAAAAGCTCCACTTGAGACATGAGTACAGTTTTGGCGGATACTTCGCGATGTAGACGACCTGTTCCTTCGGTGATGAAGATCTGAAAAGGAAATACATCAGCACGTTAGCGAAAACCGCGATCACGTAGCCAAATACTATTACGCTTGAATCAATCATGAAAACCGTCATAATCACCAAAGTCATGATCAAAAAAACAGTGACACTCTGGAAGGAAGTGAATACTCCCCCTAAAGTTTCCAAAGTTTTAACTGTTCGCACATAGTATCCCGAATACTCTTCCATTAGCATTGAAGACTCCATTTCCAAGTATCCTTTAGGTTCAACGCTTGAAAACATGTTTGTACAACGCACAAGAATGTCCTTAAAGGGAGGCTTGACGGTCTTAGCAATTTGCGCTGTTGCATTTGTGACCCCAAACCCAAAATCTTTGGCCAAGTTGCGTATTTTCCTGAAAACTTCGCAGTAAAACCCATATTCATTACTATCAGCAATTGTGTTCACCAAGTCTAATGGCGACGTTTCGCCAAGCGATAAACCGTACATGTGGAAAACGACTGTTGTGAGAGCATAGTCAATTCTTGATTTGATACGTTTCTTCTCCGTATACTTTAATACGCATAGAATTACTAACCCTATGACAAAACTAAGCATGGCTTCAACAATTTTTCTGTTAAGCATATAATAAATGGAAAAAAGCAAGGACGGAATTAATATTGCAATAAACTTTTTTGATTTTACGATAGCCAAGGAACTTCCATCTCTTTTATTTTACGATGCACTCTCCAGACACCTAGATTTCGAACAGCTACTATGGTCTTCCAAACATCAGTGTATGAGGGAAAGTTTTCTGCAAGAAAACTGAGTATTTCAGCCCTAGCTTGCATCTCCTCATAAAGTTCTCGCAATCTTTCTTTTCCCCACCCTCTGAACATGAGAACCCTGTTTTCTAGGTGAAAACTAGAACCTGTAAAGCGGAATTTGTCCAAATTTCCATCATACATGAACGTGGGCAAGTAATTCAACCTACCCTCGTCAGGCTCGTAACCTATTACCTCGCTAATCGATGTACATCTACGAATGAATTTCTTTCCCCGCTCCATCCTAGCCTGAAAAATAGTCAAGTTCAAGCCATCGATGTGGGTTTTTGGCACGTCAATTGGATGAGATGTAAGTCTTTGAAAAAGTTGTCCGAGATTACCCGCATGCATAGTTGACAACACCGGATGACCAGTCTCGACAGCTTGAAATGCCACCCTACCCTCTTCACCTCTAATCTCGCCTACAATGATATAATCAGGTCTCTGCCTCAACGCAGCCTTCAGCAGATCAAACATGGTAACTTGTACGCCAGTGTGCAACCGTGTGACTTCCCTGATCCAGTTTTTATGACACAGTTTGATCTCAGGTGTTTCTTCAATGCTGATAATCTTTGAGCTAGAATCAATAAAGCAAGTGAGGGCATTCAATGTTGTCGTTTTGCCTGAGGCCGTTTCCCCGCAGATTAAAGCTGAGACACCCACCTCAAAGAGCATCCATAGGTACGCGGCCAATTCAGCCGTAAGCGTGTGCCACTTGATTAATTGCGCGACTGAAATGGGTTCCTCAGGAAACTTGCGTATGGTAAAATTACTTCCTCGCAGGCTTATATCCGCACCAAAAACTATGTTAAGTCTTGAGCCGTCGGATAAATGAATGTCAATTATGGGATGCGTATAACTTAGGACTTTCCCGTGTCTTTCTGCTATGTTTCTTAGAAGGCCATTGACCGCATCCTGTGAAACATCCATGCTTGTTTCCAAATGACCGAACAAGTTATGGTAAACGAAGACGCTCCCTGCGCCTGGAATACTGATGTCCTCAAGTCCAGGATCTGCCAAGAAACCATCTAAAAAACCATGCCCGATCTTCTCTCTCAAAAAGTGGTACAGAAGAATATTTTGGTCTATTCCTTTTGGAATTTTTACCATTTTACTCTTAATTGCCCGCATGAAAAGAGATGCTAGAATCTTATCTTTTTGTTCACCGTACTCTTTGCCATCCACAAGTCTTGCAACTGCGGCTTCCATTTCACCAAGTAAGTGGCGTTCTGGCTTGGCGGGTTCTATGAGGTTGTATCTACTGATTTCTTCTCCCATCATGATGTGGGCGTAGATGCCCAATCCTAAAGGGTATACTACGTTGACTTCCTTTTCGAAATGTTCTGAGGCGAGGTTCAGCGAGTACTTTGGCGGCTCGGACAAATTCTTTATGTAGGAAGCCAAGTGTGGGTGCTCTATCATCGCACTTTCTAAGTTTTCACAGACCGTTTTTTTGAAAAACCAAGTATTTTCCTCATCCGTCACTTTTGGCAGTCCAAGCTTGAAGATGCCCTTTGGATTGGTTTTCTGGAGGATTTTCTTTTTATCCGACATAGTCTGTGCTCCTAAAGCTTTACTCCGCTAAGAGGCATCACTCTTAGACCTATTTGCGAGTCGATCGCGAGGGTGATAGCGCTCTTTCTTTCACCACTTACTCCCCAGAGCTTCACGATTCGAAGTATTTTGACGTCTATCCCCGAGATGCTACCATTTTTCAGCACAAAATAAGCATCGGAGTTTGCTCTAAGTTTCATAATTGACTCTTCTGGAAGGAATTGTGGGTGAAAAGTGATAATCACGGTCTTACCATCTGAAACCAAATTCTTAATTCGGGTAATAAACGTCAAGAATTCATACAAAGGTGTATTCACGGTTAAAACGCTCAAACTGTCAACAATGACGACGTCATAATTTTGTTTTTTCAACTCAAGAAAGTTGGCCGTTACCATTAAGAAGAAGGAACTCATAAGTTTGCTCCATCTTCCGCCTTCAACATGTAGGGGGTAAATGTTGAATTGCCCGGAAAGGTAATAACTATAAGGGGCAAGCCTAACGGATTCCATCATTGAAAGATACTCTTTCACCGTAGATTCGCTGGACATGACGTAAACTCTTAATTTATTCTTAAGCATTGCGTGAACTATTTGCTGAACAAAAATGGTTTTTCCAGAGCCATAATCTCCTTCAATCAATATGAGACTGGGGGTTGGTATCCCACCGCCAAGGTCCCTATCTAGCTCTGAAATCCCCAAACACACTACGCCCATTATGCCATGACAGCCTCCCCTGATGCGGTGGCACCGTAATAAGAAGCAAAAGTCACAGAGACTACAGCTTGGGCTGAAATTTCCGGCGCTCCGCTTGGAATACTGACCGAGACGCGTACTTCTTCTCCGGAATTCACGAAACAATGAGTACTTGGGTTGAAGGTAGTATTGGTCCCTGAAACCTTGACCTCTAATATTTCATATTCTTCAATCATGTAGGACTGCCACTGGGAACTATTTCCATAAGACAAAATTATGGTATTCCAATTGAATCCATCGGAACTCTTAAAAAAGATTGTTTTTGACCCTATGTTCTCCACCGTAGCATTGCATGACGTAGCGTTCACAGCGTCGACGATTAATCGCAGTCTAACATTATTTTGCGCTGTTTCACGGCTATTATAGTCGTTAGCAGCGTAAGAAAGTTCTTTGAAACCCACAAAAAATGTATTAGCAAGTGGGGTGAATAGTGCTAAAAAGCCTATGAGAACAATAAACGAAGCAATCGTCACAGAAAAACCCATTTAGTCACCTCAAAATGTTGGGGCTGAAAAGGGATAGCTGCTTCCGATTCCTTTGGAGGGAACTATTTTTGCTTCGAAGATTGAACCAGTGATTGTGCTGGTTGGATAAACGCGCAAAGTGGCGGTTTCCCGTGGCTCCCAAACGCCATCGCCATTGGCGTCTGTGAGGTTGAACTTTCCGCTCCCTGAGTTAGCCGTCATATTGTAAGTGTAAAGTTGTGCTCTGTTGTATTCACCAGCGTAAACGTCTAGGTACGTGAACTCATTGAGGGGGAGATTGCCGACGTTTTTGGCGTAAACCACAAAATGCGCAGGATTTGTCGAGTTATCCACTGTAGCATAAACTATCTCCAATTGGAGACTAGTCGTGCTTTTGGCGTCGCTGATGCTTTGCGTCAACTCGTTTTGAACAACATTGCCGGTGTAGAAGGCATAGGCACAAAAAGCACTTGCTAAGGTCACAGAGGCTATAACCATGATCATATGACTTAGCGTTACGGAGAAACCCATTATTCAAGGGCCTCTCTCAGATTTCAGCCTCTTCAATTGATCTTCCGTTATGGCGATAAGAGCCTCAACATCCTCCGATCCTATATTGATTTTCGAGATTGCAGCAGCCTTGTACAGATATAGCAGTAGATGCCCCTTAGTGAAGCCTATTGACCTAACTTTTTCAGCTGTAACCGCCAAAGCGTAGATAAACTCGTTTGTTTGTTCTGGCAAATATTTCATTAACTCGCAGGAACAAGCAAGCTGTTGTATATTGTCGGCAGTCAGTCCAGAGTCTAAAAGGTCCCAAATCCAATCTAAATACCCAGATGCTTTAGGTGGTTTCAACGGAGATAATGATTGAACTTCCCTGTTGAGCCTTTCTTTAGCTTCAACTTCGGTTGGGGCGGGGAGTTCCGGCCTTCGTGAAGAAAGCTCTTTATTGGCGCTGGCGATTTCTTTTGGTTTTCCCAAAATTAACGATTTGATCCCCGGAGGCAATCTCTCTTCCTCCAGCCTTTCTACATCTTTCTCACTTGAAATCGTTCTTAGAAGATTAAACGGGTTTTCGATTTCGCTTACTGCAGAACGAATGTCTATAATAGATTTTCTGAGGTCAGTTACTGCTGTCTGTACCTCACCTGACAACTCGTCAACGTCACCTCTGAGCCCACTAAGTTCATTCTTTGCAGAATTTTTCTCATCTGCATAGTTTGAAGAACGAGCCCTTTTTTCTTTATAACTTTCTTCGTTTTCAACGTTTTCGGAGGAATTACTCGTGTTGTTTGACAACTAGGTTTTCTCCTGTATAGATGGTGTTGCTGCATTTGACATACAAATTCAGAATCATATTTAACTTATGAAGCTCAAATCAATATTCAGATTCCGACTCTGCTAATGTTTTTAGTGCACAGATGAGAGTTTTGGGAAAAACCATAAAAGCTATGGTTAACCATTAGGGGTGATTCCTATGAATATGAAACTGACTGTGGCAATTCCACTCCTAATCCTATTATGCTTTGGCATAGCCGCGCAAACTTTTGCTCAAACTCGGGCGCCCGGCGTCAAAGCAGGAGACTACTTAACTTTTAGTATAACTACTCGTTGGAACTCAAGCAATTCCAGCCTAACCGTTCCAGACCCGCTGGTGGGCATTAACAACACAGATTACTTCAAAGTGTCCGTGTCTGACGTTACCGCTTTCAACGTGACGGCTACTAATATTTGGCGTTTCAAAAATGGAACCGAATTGCCTTCCCTTGTCATTTTGGACACTGACACGGGTTCAATGTACTACATGAATGGTTATCAAGGCTTTTTCGATGCCAATCTGGGAGCAGGCGACCTTTTGCATCCTTCAGGAAGTGACTTAATCACGATAAACCAGACGATAAGTCGCGAATACGCA
>Ga0315288_10012326_pt1 | contig 10753 bp, 12 predicted proteins | sample YL17G11_20_MG_FD_203454 | JGI IMG/M metagenome (GOLD analysis project Ga0315288, IMG submission 203454) | Sediment microbial communities from Yellowstone Lake, YNP, Wyoming, USA - YL17G11_20 | ecosystem: Environmental > Aquatic > Freshwater > Lake > Sediment | place: USA: Wyoming | collected...
GTTACAGAACGGAAGAGCTGGCGAAAACCGGTCTGGCTGAAAACCGTCAAATGTCCGTTGATTGGACGTTGATCTGCAATACGGAAAAATCTCATGCAATCATTGGCGATTGCTTAGCATTGACCGCAGTAGTAGCGTAAGTATTAGAGGGCGGAAACGCCCTCTATTTAACAACACCCCTCACGCATCCCGTAAGATTTGCGCACCATGAGGGGTTTCTTTGTAGGGGGAACGATGGACAAACAACGACAACAGCAATCCGATAGATTAAGGCAAAATCAAGCGAGCAGAAGGAAACAACATGGATGAAGTGATAAAGAGCGAATTACATTATCATCACGGCGATAATACAGCGACACACGTCGCAACGCAGCCAACTGAGAACTTAATTCTGGATCGCAATGCTGAGCTCAGAAAGAACCCAGGCGCTATCCATGATCTGGGCGCTCAAAGCGGTGAATCATTTGGTAGATTAATGGCAAGCATCCCGATTATCATGTACGATAGAGCGCTACGAAATGGATTTGATTTAAACAGTAAGGATAAAACAGTAGCTGATCTGGAAATGATGCGATACTTACAAACAACCGAAGGCAAATCCTGTCTAGTACAGGCTCCCACTCAAAAATATTTTGAAGGATTATCACCATGAAACTATATAGACGCAATCCCGGCTTGAACGGCTGTTACAAAGACGGTCAATACGCAAAAGATCGCGGTGCAGCCATAACAACCAATCCACACAGTATCACCACAGATTTTGAATCACATTTTGCCTGGATTGACGGCTGGAATAAATCTGCTATCGAATCAACACCTCAACGATTTTTAGCCACATTCAGCACCACAACAACAGCAACTGCCCCGGCAACGGGTGGAATCGCTTTTAACAACGCCGTGCTTGCCTCCGTTACCATCGTTAAGTTGGCATTATTGCAACTGACCGGCGTAACACTAAACCCCACAATGGCCGATTTACCGGTAGGCACGTCTATCAGGATCATTAATCCCGCTGACGAAACAAATTTTGCCGTTTATGTCACGGTGTCGCAGGTTATCACAACCTACGAGGCAATTACTGTTACTTTTGGCTCGTCAGCTGGCGCGCTGTTTGTTGATGCGTCGTCTGTCGTAGTTGCTATAACCAGACCGTAGCCATGAGCATATTAACAACTGCTCGAAACGGTGTAGTTATGGGTAAAGGTGGCAATCCTGACCATGGCAACCTACAAACTGTAGGATTAGGAAAAGCGGTGGCTAATAAAACGGTGCCAACAGTAACTGGGCTATCCTACGCGGCGGCGTTATCAGCAGCAGCGGCAGTCACATTGGGTTTAAACGCAACGGGTAATATTACCGTAGGGTTGTGCGTTAGTCAGTCACCGGCCCCGGCAGCGTCCGTCCCTACTGGATACACCATAATTGCAAATTGGGCTCCGTAATGAACTACACTGAAATAAAAAATACGGCATTGGCGTATTCTGACCGGCAAGACAGCACGGCAGTTGTGGCGAATATGGATAACTTCTTTCGTGTCGTTGAAGCGCGAATGAATAGGTTGTTGACCATTGAAAATCTGTCTATCCGTTATCAATTTCCCGCACCAAACCCAGCAGATGGCAGGTATAACTTGCCTGCTGATTTTTCGGCATTGCAGGACATATCGATTATAGCGGTGGCGGATACCACGCAGCGGACTACGCTGTTGCTGATTAATCCAGAGCAGATGAACAATGCAACCTCTGTCGGCAACAATCCAGCCGGTTCAAAAAGATTTTATAACATCATAGCCGGCCAGTTGGTTATCCAACCTGTCATCGACGATACGAGCATTCTTGAAATCGTATATTACGGAAAACTTTTACCGTTAACATCAATAGTGATTAATAATTGGGTTGCTACTAATAACCCGGACGTTTACATTTTTGGTTTGATGACTGAAATTAATAGCTTTATGAAGGATGGCGTATCGGCAGAAGCATGGAACGCCAGATTTGTGCAAGCGGTATCTGAAATAACTTTTGCTGATGACAAGTTGGTATATTCAGGGCCGCCATTAATTATGAGGGCAGGATAATGGCATTAGAAACCAGTACAACGATCAGCGGCTTGGTATCCGCTAATCCAACAGCGATTGATGCAGTATCGCAGGGCGACGATCATTTACGTTTGCTCAAATCTGTTTTAAAGGCGCAATTTCCAGGAGCTGGTGCAACGGGATTCAGTATCCCTATTACGGCGACGGAAGCACAAATAAATCAACTACCGACTATCATAGCGGCGATTATACCAAGTGGTACTAAAATGCCATTTTATCAAGCATCCCCGCCAACAGGATGGACGGCTACCGCAATCCAAAACGATTCGATGATGCGTGTTGTTACCGCGGCGCTCACGGGTGGAACAAGTGGTGCAGGCTCAAGCCATAGCCCAATACTGAACGATGTTGTAGCTAGCCATACGCACGCATTTACGGGTACGGCACTGGGCACACACAACCATACAACAGTCGCTCATAACCATGCTCCGATAGGTACGTCTTACTTGATTTTAGGCGCAACGTCCAACACTACTACTGTTGGTGCCGGGTCATTTCTAGGCTACGAATCAAACACAGCAAATGCGACAGTTGTAGTTAATGCCATTTCCGCCGGTACGCCAGCAGGCACGAATGCCGTACCAGCAGGCGCAGCTAACTGGGCGCCGCGATATATGGATTTTTGTGTAGGCACAAAAACATGATTGCGACGATTATTACCTGTCCGCTGGGGTCAACGTGCAAAGAAGTCAAAGACGGGAAAATCCATCAATGTGCATGGTATACCACACTTGCAGGTAAAAATCCCCAAACTGGCGAACTGATTGACGAGGCTCAATGTGCCATAGCATGGCTGCCGTTGATGCACGTGGAAGTTGCCAATATCGGAAGAGGAACCAATGAAGCGGTCACGTCTTTACGCGAGGAAACTATCAAGCGTCAGGATGCCGCATTGATTTCCATGATTAGTCAGAGAGGGAATATCAATGCTCTTGCAAATTCATAATCTTGGACATTCGGGCGTAGTAAGTGATCGAGACCCAACCGTTTTACCGCTTGAAGCCATTTCCTACGGCGAAAACTATAAGGTCGTTAACGACAAAATAGTCTCTGCTTATAATGACAAATTGACTGTAACCCAAACCATTACGCAAGCTTGTGGTCATGTTTTTTGGGTTCCAAATACCAGTTTTTATATAAATATGGCGCGCACGCTTGCGGCTGTTTATAACGGGTCGGCGTGGTCAAATATCACCGATACTGGCGGTTATGCGGCAGCCATAGGAACCGACCAAGAGTTGTTATGGACTCACTGCATGATCGGCAATATCCCCATTGTCAATAATCCGCAAGTTTGGCCTTCTTACTGGTCGCCTCAGCAAACCACACAAGTTCTACAACCGTTAAATTTTAATGTCGCAAACACTTGGAAGGCGCTCACTTATCACGCAAAAGTAATTAGAGCACACAACAACTTTCTGTTTGCCTTAAATTTAACCGAAGGCGCAACAAACTATCCTACCAGTTATCGATGGTCACATCCGGCGGATGTTAACGGCTTACCGTACACCTGGGATGAAACGGACTTGGCTGCCATAGCCGGTAAAGCGTCTATCGGGGTCGGTGGGGATATTATTGATGGCATGACCCTGAGGGATGCTTTTGTAATTTATTCGAGAACTGCCATAACCGTATTGGACTATGTGGGCGGCGAATTTATATGGTCGTCTCGCACATTAACAACAAGCCACGGATTATTGGCGGTAAATTGTGTCATAGAGGTCAATGGCGTGCATTATTTTATGACTGTCGGCGACATAATGTCTAATGATGGTAACAGTATCACGTCAATATTATCTAATCGTATAAAAGATAATTTTGTGGCGACGATGAGCCCAACAAAATACGCTAATTCTTTCGTATGCTCAAACTCACTGACCAAAGAAATATGGTTTTGTTACCCTGAAATTGGCAATACTTACCCATCAAAAGCGATCGTTTTAAATTATGAATTTAATACATTAACGGAACGATTCTTACCACAGCGACCTTATGCCACATTTGGCCCACAGCTAACGGCGGAATTGTCCTGGACGACCATAACCGATACCTGGGACAGTGTTGGCACGCCATGGGGAAGCGATTTATCCGCATCATTTAACGCCACTATTACTGCGGCAAATTCGGCGGGAGATTTATACAGTCTGGAAATTTATGATATAACCAACGTACAAGGCACTATAGCCGAGCGCGAGGGCATTATTGTTAATAATCAGATGCAGGTATTTACAACGACGAGTGTTTATCCAAACATAACCAGCACGGGCAGTGTATGGATACAACTTGGTGCTCAAGATTTTGCGGGTTATCCGGTGAGGTGGCAGACTGCATCTTTATTTACACCGACCACCATGCGCAAAGTTGAGCAACGGGCAACGGGATCATTGTTAGCATGGCGGGTATTTTCTGACGGCGTAACGCCGTTTACGCTGACGGGTTTGGATATAGAATATACTCTGAATGGTGTTAGATAATGTCTATTGAGCAACCGCCATCCAGCACGCCCATAGAATTACGCGAGTATTTAGTCAGGCAAATAGACAGGATCGGTCGGCTTGCCGATTATATTGTTGGTGGTTTGGCTATTATGACAATAAAAAAACTGACGATAGTGGGGGCTAATAATGCGACGAATGGCGGTGGTCAGCTCTATTTAAATGGTGTTACCGGGAATCGAATTGATTTTAATACCAACGGATCAGGTGCTCCAACATTTACAACGCGAAGTGTTGGGGCAAAGTTGGTTTTATATCCGCTTGTTGGTGCGGCGGCTGTTGACTACGGGATCGGCATAGAGACTAGCAATTTATGGTTTAGTACATCAACAACAAGCACAGGCTTTAAGTGGTACGGCGGGACGACGCTTGCCGCTACATTAACTGGTGCTGGTAGACTGAGTTTGACCGAACACCTAGGAGTAGGAACTACCGCTACATCAATTGATAATATTATAGTAGGTAATATCACTGGTGGAACTACTGCTCATGGAGTCTATGTTCCATCCGTTATCCAGTCTGGTGTAACAGCCGCCGCACAAGGGTTTACTACCTCATTGGGAACCGCCGCATCATCTTTTACTTGTGCTTCACTTGGTCATTTTGTAGCTGTTCAAGGCAATATCGGAGCAGGTTCAGCAGTCACAGGACAATATGGTTTTTATGTTGATTCTTCATTAACGGGTGCAACGAGTAATTATGGATTTTACGGAAATATAGCAGCAGCAACAGGAAGGTATAACTTCTATGCGGGTGGCACGGCAGCAAATTATTTCGCTGGTGCAACCTCATTTGGTTCAACTATAACTGGCACAGATGCAATTCTCAGCTCAAGTGCTACTGGAGGTATAGGATATATTACAGGTGCAGGGGGAACCGTAACTCAACTTACATCTAAAGGAACTGGTGTCACATTATCTAAAGTGTGCGGGACTATCACTACTCATGCTGCATCTCTCGCAGCTAACACAGCAGTAGCATTTGCATTAACCAATACAGCTATATCAGCAACAGATAATCTGATTTTAAATGTTGTTGTTGGAACAACAGGCGCATATTGTATTGGACTTGATTCTGTTAATGATGGAAGTTGTGTTATTACTATTCGGAATTTAACTGCGGGGGCAATTGCAGAAGCAATATCAATAAGATTTACTATTTTGAATTCAGTTAACGCATAGGACTTTATGTCCCGCATAGGAAATTTTATGAAATTAACAAGCGGCTTTATCTTTGCCATGGTTCCGCCTTATTTGGTTGATGTGATGTGGAAAGACATTGAACCCATATTAAAACGGGTTGTGGACTGTTCGCACGGTGAATTATCTTGCGAAGGAGTAAAGCGCAGAGCGAAAGCAGGAACTACATTACTTGTGGTTATCTGTAAAGACGACAAAATAGTTGCCGTTAATACCGGCGATATTGTCGAATTTGATAGCGGCTTACGAGCGTTTTATATCCCAATTACCGGCGGAGACTTCATGGACGAGTGGCTGGTTGATTCATTAGAGGTTGCCAAAGCACTAGCAAAGGATTTTAATTGCACGGAATTACGAGGCATTTCTGTTCGAAGAGGCTGGCTAAAGGCTTTGCCAAAAGGATGGGAGTCAGTTTCAGAAACAATTCGATTTAATTTGGAGGTAGAGCAATGAGCGGACAAAGCGGCCATAGCCAAGGCAATTCACAAAGTCAATTCAGTCAGGATATTCCGGCATTCCAACGGGATGCCCTGACTAGATTATATAATCAGGCGCAAGACCAATTTGGTCAAACTAATGCGGCAACGAACGGTCAAGTTCCGGGCGTAAGAGACTATATTAATAAAGTCAACAACGGGGCGTTAGGTGGGTTTCAGAATGATTTAAGGGGCGGTGTCTATCAAGACATGGGCAATCAGAGAGCCTTGCAAGATTCGCTCCAGCAATCAATGAATAACCCGTCGGCCACCAGCCAGATATACGGGCAGATTATGGGCGGTCAGGGCAATAATTACGCTGACGCCATGAAGGCCAGCTATATAACCGACGCTAATCGGGCACAGCAGAACATGTTGGGCAATCTGGATGCACGGGCGGCAGCTTCAGGAATGTCCGGAGGATCGCGACATGGTGTTGCAACCGCGCAGGGCATGAATGATATAAACAGTAATTTGCAAAAGGCCATGGCCACAACCGGCTATGAAACGTTTGACAAAGATTTGCAGAATAAACTCAATGTTGCACAACAAGCCGACGCCGGAACGCTGGCAAGGCAGCAACTATTGTCTGGCATGATAGGCCAACAACAAGGTGTCCAGACGGGAGCACAACAAGCTGGTCAGAACTTGCAGAATTTAGGCATGGGGTCTTTTGCACCTTCCATGATTCCGTGGCAAAACTTGTCGAATTACTCCAATGTCATTGGACAGCCTAACGTGCTAAGCCAGGGAGCCAGTTCGAGTAATAGCTCTAGCAAGAGCGGCGGCGGAGGTTTGTGATATGAGCTGGTTGAGCGATTTATTCGGCGACGAAAACAAAATGAAAATGGGAAATGATCAGGCTTTTTCTGATTCATTAACGCCGCAGTTTCAAAGCGGGCAGCAGCCCATGCAGCAACAGCCTAATTACTATAATCAGGCCGTCACGCCAGAATTCCAACACGCTGACATGGGCGGTGGGCAATCGTCAAGTCATCCTGGGATCATGGACTTGGTACGTAAAGGGCTGGCGCAGCGTATTGGACAAGACAATGGTGTGCCGCAGTTGCAGGAACCCATGCCCTCCAATATGTCACCTAATAGCATGATGGGCATGATGACCGGCACACAAGGTCAACAAGGGCAAAGCATCGGCCAAAATCAGGACTCACCCGCCGGTTATGGAGCTATTACAAAAAGGCGCGAAAGCAATCAAGCGATGGATATGGGCACAATGATGAATATGTTGTTAGGTGGAGCGCAACAAGGTTTAAACTCATTCGTCACAAAACCGACGGAAGGTTATGGCGAAAAAGGTATAATTGGGAAGGCATTTCAAGCTTATTTATCAAGCGGCATGGGTGGTGGTGGTTAGTATGAATAATTTAATTGAACAATTATTATCAGGGCCAGTAGTTCAACGGCGCGAGAACGGTCAGCAACAAGATGGCCTTGGCGCTCTCATGGGTTTTTTATCTCAAGGCGGTTCCTCTGGTCAAGCGCCAGCATTGCCCGCTATGGGTCGGCAGGGAAGCGGCTTTGGATCGGCAATATTGAGTAAGTTTGTTAGCGACAAGATGGCAAAGCACCAAGCTGAGAGCGATGCCGAGGAAACCGCAAAATTACGCGCGGCAAGTCTACAGCAACTTAAAGACATGGAAGCCAACCCCAGCCTAACGTCCCAACAAAAGATGATGGCGATGGCGCAAAATATTGACCCTAATGTTGCGCAATCCGGTCTGTCGGGCTATGTGTCGTCTCTGACACCTAAAGACCAAAAGAATATGCAGTTTGAAGATATTGGCGTCGAGGGAAATCCTACTTTGATTCAGAAAGTACGGGTTAACTCAGATGGCAGTTATACCCCGTTTGGTGTTCCGCGTACTCAGAGTAGTGGCGTTCAGGTAAACGTAGGAGATAAGCTTCCTGCGCCGTCGGCTGGTTTTATGTGGAATAAAGAAGGCACTTTACAAAAGTTTATCCCTGGAGGACCCGCTGACCCTACTGTTAAAGCCTTACCGGAAAATCAGCAAGCACAATTAGTGGGTGTTAATAATACACGGGATGCCATTAGTAACTATAGGGATATACTTAAAGGTGTCAAAAAATACGATTATTTGAATCCTGACAGGTATGCAGACGTGGGGACAGCTTATAACAATATGATGCTACAAGCCAAAGAGGCCTATAATCTTGGCGTGTTATCAGGCCCAGATTTAGATATATTGCACTCTATTGTTACTGACCCAATGTCGGCAAGGGGGGCTATTACCTCCAAAAAAGCACTGGATAGGCAAGCTACCGAATTAGATAGAATTTTTACTAAAATGGGTAAGGTGTACGGGAATGCTAGACAACCACAACAAGAAGGAAAACAAAACATTTTCAAAGGACGACCACTCAAGGATGGATGGGTGTTTGGTGCTGATGGCAAACTGAGGAAGCAATAATGTCAAACATTGACGATTTACTTGATGCAATACGCCAAGCGGAATCAGGCGGAAATGATAAGGCCGTGTCTCCAAAGGGAGCCAAGGGGCCTTATCAATTCATGCCTGCAACGGCGAGAGAATTTGGGCTTAAAGGTGATGAGGTATTTGACCCGGTAAAGAGTCGCGCAGCGGCTAAAGAAAAGGTTAACGGTCTGCTTGATCAATACGGCGGCGATACTCCAATGGCGATAGCGGCGTATAACTTAGGCCAGGGTAATTTGCGCAAAGTGGGCGGTGATTACAACCGTGTGCCCGAGACTAAAAACTACGTTAATAAAGTCATAAACTTGCTCAACCCTATCAGCACGGCCAAGGCCGATGAAACGCCGTGGACGGAAGAGGAATTGTTAAAGGAATTACAGATACAGAATAGCGAACCGGTCGCCAATAGTACGCCGTGGACAGAAGAGGAATTGTTAAAGGAATTACAGATACAGAATAGCGGGGATACTGAAGGCGGGGATACTGGCGAATGGCAAGGATCAGTCGGGAACATTACACCGGAATCAGCAATGAGTAAGCTTTTAAATACGGCTTATGATACGTCTTTAGGCTTTGCCATGGGTCTTGGTAAACCAGCTAAAGGAGTTGGTGAATTTTTTGGTGGAAAAATGACGCCTGAAAATCAATCTAAATGGGATGCACTTAGAGCCGAAAACGACAAGACAGGGGTAGCCGGAAGTATTGGTGAATTTGCATCGTCCTCAGTACCATCGATTTTTGCGTCCTTGGCAACCGGTGGGGCTACAATCCCATTAATTGCAGGACAGGCAGCAACCGGGCTATTAACTACCGAGGGGGATTCTAAAGATAGAGTTTTTGCGGCTGGATTGGCTGGTGCATTAAGTGGGTTTCCCGCAGCACGAAAAATATTTCAGGAGCGAGTAATACCAAATGCCCTAGACAGTATGAGTCGACAAAAAATTGCTGAAATGGTAAAAAGCCTATCTGACGCATTTAATATTACTATTCCAACGATCAACACGCCAGTCGCCAGCGCGCCTGATATTGCTGCCAGTGTTGGTAAATTCTCGGAAGGAATAAAACCAACGGCTGCTATGGTCACGACAAACCCAGATATTGCAGACCTTGAAACATTGGCACGCTTGACTAATAAATCAGAGTTTTTTAATCAAGACTCATTAAATAAAACGGTTATAGCAGGACTGTTAAAATTAAAAGCAATGTCGAAAAAAGTTGCAGATGCACGATTAGCCGCTGTAAACGCAATAACAACACCAATGAGAGAAAGCGCCGTAGAGCTTGCAAGAACCGCAGGTCCTAAGCAATATGCAGGGCCGTTACGAGAATTAATAACATCGTTAAAATCATCCCCAGGCACACGTTATAGTAAATCAGTAAAAAGGCTGACGAAAGGGGCCAAACCATTTTTAGCAAAAAAAGCAAAAATTGATCCACTTGATATTTACGCCTATAGAAAGGAACTTGGGGATGCTTTGAACAACACAAAAACGCTAACACTGGATGAAATGGCTAACGCTGCTAAAAATTCGGCTAGGGAAGCAAAGTTGTTAAAACAAGCAACAGACCAGGGATTAAACAATGCGTCCGAGGGTACTTGGCAACAATATATCAATACACACAGACAAGGTATGATACCCATTAATGAAGGGCAAGCATGGGATGGAGTTCTACATAAATTTGATGTTTTACCTCAGCTTGGCGAAGGAGTGCCAAACATAACACCCGGCGCGCTAAGACGAGCCATTTTAGCAAAAACATATAGTAAATCAGGACGTGATTTGTTGACCAAGACTGGAAGGAGCGAGGCCGACAAAATGGTTAATACCATGAACGCAATGGAAAGAGCACAATCACCTAGAGCGGCATTACAGGGCAGTCAGTCTACGCCGCTCGCATTAGCATTGGCGAAGAAAGCAACAAAATTGTCTTTACCGGGTGAATTGCTAATGCTATCGAAAGAACTTATATCCGGTCAGTCAAAAATTAATGCAGCAACACAAAATCCATC
>Ga0315288_10012327_pt1 | contig 10753 bp, 6 predicted proteins | sample YL17G11_20_MG_FD_203454 | JGI IMG/M metagenome (GOLD analysis project Ga0315288, IMG submission 203454) | Sediment microbial communities from Yellowstone Lake, YNP, Wyoming, USA - YL17G11_20 | ecosystem: Environmental > Aquatic > Freshwater > Lake > Sediment | place: USA: Wyoming | collected...
TCTCATCAGCGGATTCGCACACAGCAGGGACCTGATTTACGTATCTTCTCTCCTCACGAGCTACTTCACCGACGAGAAGGTGATCGAGACCTTCGAAATCTGCGAAGAGATGGGAATAAACACCGCCATTCTCAGGCTCGATGAGCACTGCATCAGAATCATCAATAAATACTGGAATGACCGCGGCGGCAAGCTGCAGTGGATCGCCCAGGTCAAAATGACCGCGGACGACCCAACCACCGAAGCCAAAAGCGCCATCGACAACGGAGCCGTCGGGGTCTATGTGCACGGCGGAGTCGCCGACACATTCGTCGAGGCTGGCCGAGTTGACCTCCTGGCCAAAGCTGTAGAATTTATTAAGAAGAATGGGGCCATCGCAGGCATCGGCGGCCACAACGTCGAAGTCCCCATCGCCTGCGAAAAGGCCGGCATAGACGTCGATTTCTATATGAAGACACTGCACAACAACAAGTACTGGTCCGCTGAAATACAGCCGGAGAACGACAATACCTGGTCCAAAGACCCCGAGAAAACAATCGAGTTTATGAAGAACGTCAAGAAGCCCTGGATAGCCTACAAGGTTATGGCCGCCGGCGCTATCCACCCGAAAGAAGCCTTCAAATACGCTTACGAGAACGGCGCCGATTTCGTATGTGCGGGAATGTTCGACTTCCAGGTCAGGGAGGACGTGATTATCGCAAAGGAAATACTGTCCGGCCGGCTGAACCGCCGCCGCCCCTGGTGCGCATGAAAAGAGTCTGTAACCCTAAGCCGATAAACCATTTTTCTTCCTACTTGGACCTTCACCGGCTCTTGAGGCCGCCAACCGCCTTGCCGATGGCCAGCAACTGCTCAATATAGGGTTCGGGAATCAGGCCGTTGCGCTGAACCGGCACGTCCCAGGTCATCGCGCCGCTGGCATCAACGATCTTACGCGTCCACGGAATAACGACCTGGCTCAGGTCCTTGTAGTGAGGCTCGCCCTTGCCCCACGTCTGCCCAAGGTAGCTCAGTTTATGTATCCGCGCTCCGTCCACCTTGCCGTCCGCCGCACGCCGGATCAGCGTCTTTTCCACGTCGTTGATCTCGCCCGCCGTGTAATCCTCGAATGGCGTGACGGAAAGCACCCGATCAACCACCCCGGGATTGAAGGCGACCACGCTATTGGGATTGCCCGCCCGCGCCGCAGCCGCAAAGCTCTCGAAGTTCGGCGCATCTTGGAAGCGGTACATCGCGTTCGCAGTGTAGCACCCGTCGAACCACCAGCCCACCACCTTATCGCCCCACCGCAGCGACCATTCCCGCATCACCTGCTCCCATTTAAGCTGAAACTCACGGTTCCGACGCCCGCCTCCCTCCCAGTCCAGCGCCTTTGCCGCAGCGGAGTCACGCCCGGGAGGTCCCGATGGCAGATATACCATCAGCTTGATTCCTCGCTTATTCATCGCCTCGCACAAATCCGCCACCAGATCCCGCCGTGAACACCTGCTCGGCTGGATTCCGACATAGTGGTCGTATGTTGCGTTGGGAGAAAGATAGTACCCCGAGTTTTGACCTATGGTGATGAGGTGGTAGCCCGCCCCAACCGACTTGATCTGCTCGGCCAGCCCCTCCGCATCGAAACTGTCAACCAATTCATTCCACCGCTCGACGCTCATCCGCTCGTTGTGCGCCTGCGCGATCCAGTCCGCCAGGTAATGCGTCATCACGCCCCACTCGGCATCCTTCATCCAGGCGGACCGGTCCTCCTGTGCGACCCCGGCAAACCCCGACGCGGCAAAAGATACGGCAACAACAAGACAACACAGAAACTGCCCTCCGCAAGAACGTTTCATTCGCATCATCTCACTCAATCCTCCAGATATCCATTATCAATTCTCTGCATGGTCCTGCCTCCAACAATAGGTCTCTTGGCGTCTCTGTCTCGAAGTCTTTTTATCCGCTCGGCCGAGTCTCACCGGGCTCTACAGCCGAACCCGACGAGCTACTCTTCTTTTTTCTTGCCCGGTATCAGGCCCTTGATGCCGTCGCCGATTCCCTTGCCAACGTCCCCCGCCCCTTCAAGTATCTTCTTGCCGGTGTCTCCTGCGCCTTCGAGCAGTTTCTTCGTAACGTCGGTACCCTCTTTGATGATCTCCATACCGGCCTCAAGCGTCTCGCCCAACGCGCCCGACAGCCCCTTTATCATATCATCCGGCAGTATCCCGGCCCCCTGCTCGGCTATGCCGCGCGCAATGGCCGACAGTATCTTGCCGATCAAGCTGGCAGTGTTCAGCTTGTTGTCGCTGCCTAAGTTGGTCATTCTGATAGTCGCAAGCTTCAACGGAATCGTATCCATTCTTCCGGGAACAGGCAATAGCTTCACTTTCACCGTAGTATTGCTGATTACAAGCTCGTCTATATGCAGCTTCTTGCCCTCCGCGGCAGCCTCGCCTTCCGGGCCCTTGGGTATCGCCTTGACCACGTCCTGAATGTTGTTGCGCAGACCTTTCTGCTCAAGCACAACTTCCGCCCCATCAAGCGTAATCTGGTTTATCTTGACCGTATCGCTCATCAGAGACCGCATATCGACCTTCACTGACCCGCTCTTCAATTCGAGCAATTCCTTATGCTCATAACCCTCCGGATTCTTGACCGCAAGATTATGCAGGGCAAGTCTGCCGCCCATAATTGACAGATCAACGTCTTCCACTTTGACGCCCACCCGCAGCGTCTTGGTTCCCGCCTTCTCTATCCCGAATTTCACGGCCCGCCCGCCAAAACGGTCAACCGCCAAGACTATGGCGACCGCCGCGACAATGATCACCAAAGGAAAGGTTATCAGCAGTTTTCGCACTATCTTCATTTCTGTTCTCCTTAATAAGGCTTCTGCAAAATTGCAGGTTAGGCCTACTTAGAAAAGAAAAAATCGTTTGTTGATTTTTTCTTTTCGATGGCAGCGTATTGTGAATCGCTTAGATAATTATTGAAGAAAATCATAAAAGAGATTTTCTTCAACAATATAGGTCTAACCTGCAATTTTGCAGAACTCATCGTTCTCCTGCCGGAGCAGGAATCCAGCCTAAACGCTCTCGCGGACAATCTTCGCTCCGAGCGGATTCAATCTTTCTTCTATTCTCTCGTACCCGCGGTCAATGTGATAGACCCTGTTTATAGTTGTCGTTCCCTCGGCGGCCAGCCCCGCCAGAACCAATGCCGCCGACGCACGCAGGTCCGAAGCCATCACCGGCGCGGCAATCAGCTTCTTTACCCCCGCCACAATGACAACCGGCCCTTCCTTACGAAGATCCGCCGCCATTCGATTCAGCTCGGCGACGTGCATATATCTGTCGGGAAAAACCTTCTCGATAATGACGCTGTTGCCGTCCGCCAGCGATAGAAGCGCCATAAACTGCGCCTGCAAATCCGTTGGGAAGCCCGGATACGGCTGCGTCGTAATATCAGCCGGCTTGACCGAGCCGTCCGCCGCAACCGTGCACCCGCACCCGTCCGCCTCCACCGTCACGCCTATATTCCGCAGCTTGTGCACCACGGCCATCATATCGTCGAGCCGGCAGTTCCGCACCTGCACCTCGCTCGACGTTATCGCAGCGGCCGCCATAAACGTCCCCGCCTCGATTCGGTCCGCAATAACCTCGTATTCAACGCCCTCTAACTCTTTTACTCCTTCAATAGTCAGCCGCGGCGAGCCTATCCCGCCAATTTTCGCGCCCATCTTGTTCAGGCAGTTCGCCAGGTCCGCTACCTCCGGCTCACACGCCGCCGATTCTATAACGGTGCGGCCACTGGCCAACGTCGCCGCCGTAAGGATATTTGCAGTGCCTAAGACGGTCGAGCCGAAAGGCCCGCCCATAAACACCTCCGCGCCCCTCAATCCCTTCGGCGCCTCCGCAACTATGTAGCCGCCCTCCAGATGTATCTGGGCGCCAAGCGCCTCCAGCCCGCGCAGATGAAGATTCACGGGCCTGTCGCCTATTGCGCAGCCCCCCGGCATAGACACCCGCGCCTTGCCGCACCGCGCAAGCAGCGGCCCGAGTATGCAAATGCTCGCCCGCATCTTCCGCACAATCTCATAATCGCCAACAGGATTATCAATCACCGTCGAATCCACGCACAAATCGCCGTTCGGACTCCTCGTCAGCTTGCACCCCAACTGCCCCAGCAGCTCACTGCACACCGTGATATCCGAAAGATGCGGCACTGATTTGAGAGTTGATTTGCCCGCAGCCAGGATGGTCGCCGCCATTATCGGCAGCGAAGCATTCTTCGACCCGTTCACACTCACCGCGCCCGAAAGCCGCACGGGTCCTTCAATCCGAAATACGTCCATTCTCTATTTTCCTTGAAAAGCGGCCCCCGTTCTGCAATACTCCGCACAACAGCAAGCCGGAACAATACTGTAATAGAAGACGACTTAGTTTTCAAGTCCTGCTTTAACAGCAGGACTTTTGCAAAAGGTTTAATAACAGGATAATTCCGACCGGCCCGGCGGCAAGCAGAAAATATGCTACGATGACCATTATCGAGATAGCCAGACAAACCACTAAACTGATGAACCCCGCGCTGCTGATTTGCTTAGTGGGCCTGATATTATTCGGGATTTGGCTCCTGCGGACCTCCTGGGGCAGAAAGGCGTTTGTCGATTCGCCCGTCCACAGAAACGATATGCCCGTCTATGTGCCGGGCATCCTGCTGTTTGCATGGTTTGGGATTTTCCCAACAACAATCCTTATCGGCAAGAAGCTCGCCGCTGACCTGCCGGCCTGGCAGACCGCCGCGATCATCAATGCCATTTACTCCCTCGACGCAACGGCCCTGGCCGCTGGGACTCTCATCCTCGCCAGGCACCACTTTGCACGCCGATTGAAGGGATTCGGCCTCAACCCAGAAACGATACCCAAAGACTTTTTCACCGCTCTTTTGAATCTCTTGACGGTCTGGCCCCTCGTGATGGCCGCCCTGGTGCTGACGATATACGTCGGCCGGCTCATCTGGGGACCCCAATTCGACCTCGGCCGACACGAGGAGCTCGAATTGATAAGGCAATACTCCCAGTTGCCGCTGCGAATCTCGGTCTTCGTCGTCGCCGTCCTAATGGCGCCAATCCTCGAGGAATTGCTTTTCCGCGGCATGCTTCAAACGATGCTCCGCTCACTGATACAGTCTCATCGGCGTCAGGAAGTGGCGCAAGCTATCCCTGGCGGGAATTGGTGTGGGGCCGTCGGAGTCTGGCTGTCAATCGCCGCCGGCGCCGCCCTATTCGCGATCGCGCACGCAAACACCGGACACTGGCCAGCGCTGTTTATATTGGGTGTCTGCCTCGGCTACGCATACGAGAAAAGCGGCTCATTGCTCCGCCCAATCTTCATCCACTCGATTTTTAACGCAATTATGGTGGTGTCGGCGCTCTACGGGTAGGCAACTATCGTCAATCGGAGAGGTTGCTACGGTTCAAATTTTCATGTGAAACCCCCAGAATTCTGTTGACACCGGGCCAATACGAGCATATCATAATCTTAGTGTTCTGTGGTGTCGGGATCTATTATTCGACTGCCCCGGTCGGGCAGCCGGCCTGACAGTTCTATGACTCTTTAGACATACAGGTACTTCGATGAAGATTATCCGCGCGTATCTCAATTCGCGCTGTTGTTACGTCTCGCCAACAGATTTGACCGACTATTTTGGGAGGACACGCAAATGTTGACCGGCAGAAAGAATACGCAGCGTTTCACACGTGGCAGCGGACTGACGGCCTTGACCATCCTGAGCGTCTGCGGCGCCATTGCCATGGCGTCGTACGCACAGGCCGGTCCGGCTCTCGTGTCAGAGCATCTCCAGCTACTGACCTCGGTAAGCCTCTGGCCCGCCACATACGGCGGAACGGGCGAACCAAACTGCTACGACTTGTGCAAAGCACACGCAGATGAAGCTTACCATCAATGCCGCAGGGCCGGCGGCTCGGAACTCCGCTGCTCGGAACTCCGCAACCAGGCCCTTCGGGAATGTATCGACAGCCAGTGCGGCTCTCCGCCCCCGCCGCCACCGGACTGCCGGCAGCTTTGCCAGCAGCACGCTGAGCTGGCGTTCGCCGCGTGTCTGGCAAACGGCGGCTCCGAAGAGGAGTGCGCCCGAATAAAGGCCGCTGTCCTCGAACGCTGCCTGCTCGGCTGTGAACCACCGCCCCCGCCGCTTGACTGCAAACAGATATGCCAGCAGCGAGCCGAAAAGCTGTTGACCGCGTGCGTCGCAAATGGCGGGTCGGAAGAAGAATGTGCTAAAAGGATGCAGGAGTTTCTCGAACGCTGCCTGCTCGGCTGCGAACCGCCGCCTCCGCCCGATTGCGAGCAGCGCTGCCAGCAACATGCACAGGCGGCATTCAACACCTGCATCGAGAATGGCGGCTCAGAAGAAGACTGCCGCGCTAAAATGCAGGAAGCCCTCAGGAACTGCCTGCAGCGCTGCGAACCGTCTGATTGCCAGCACGTTTGTGCTCGACACGCAGCCGAAGTCCTCAACGCCTGTCTGGAAAAAGGCGGCACCGAGGAAGAATGCAGGATTGCTTCACGCGAGGTTCTGCAGAGCTGCCTGCTGCGGTGCGAACAGCCGCCGCCTCCGCCCGACTGCCCGACAGGCTGCGAGCGCCACGCCCAAAAAGTGCTTCACGCCTGCCTTGAGAGCGGCGGAACTGAGCAGCAGTGCGCAGAGAGGTCGCAGGCCGCCCTTGAGAGTTGCCTGCGCCGCTGCGAGCCGCCTGCCTGCGAGCAGGTCTGCGAAAACCACGCAGAAAGGGCACTGAGCGTCTGTCTGGAACAGGGCGGCTCCGAAGAACAATGCAAGGCCAGGGCCGAGGAGATACTCAGGAGCTGTCTGCAGCGCTGCGAGCCTCTGCCCCCGCCGCCCGACTGTGAGCAGGTCTGCGAGCAGCATGTCAGGCGCGTCTTCGCCGCGTGCACTGAAGCAGGCGGTTCCGAAGAAGACTGCAGAAATGCCGCGCAGGAGGCCCTCAAGAATTGTCTGCAGCGCTGCGAGCCGCCGGACTGCAGCACACTCTGCGAACGGCTTGCGCACAGGCTCTTGAACGCCTGTATAGAGCAGGGCGGCTCCGAAGAAGAATGCAAAGCAAAGGCCGCCGAAATCCTCGAAGGCTGCCTGGCCCGCTGCCAGCCCCCGCCCCCGCCGCTCGACTGCCCCCAAGTCTGCCAGCGCCGTTCGCAGAACGTCCTGGCCACGTGTCTGGAGCAAGGCGGTACGCAGGAAGAATGTCAGGCCAAGGCTGCCGAAGTACTCGAGCTCTGTCTGAAGGCGTGTGAACCTCCGCCCCCGCCCCCCGACTGCAAGGCCGTGTGTGAGCGTCACGCATACAGGGTGCTGAACGCGTGTCTGGAGCAAGGCGGCTCAGAAGAAGACTGCAAAGCAAAGATGCAGCAGGTGCTCAGAGAGTGTCTGCATCGCTGCGAGCCTCCGCCCCCGCCGCTCGACTGCAAGGAGAGCTGCGGGCTGCTCGCCGAAAGGCTTATGAAGGCCTGTCTGGAAAACGGCGGCACCGAAGAACAGTGCAAGGCCAAGGTTCAGCAGCTCCTCGAAAACTGTCTGCTCCGCTGCGAGCCGCCCGACTGCGACTCCCTCTGCAAAACGCACGCAGAGAAGGTCCTCAATGTCTGCCTCGAACAGGGCGGCTCGGAAGAGGATTGCACAGTTAGAGCCGAACAGGTCCTGCGGAATTGCCTGATGCGATGCAAACCTCGCCCGCTTTCGGACCTCGATTCTAACAGGCGTATCTCCCAGGCCGATTTTGCGATGTTGGCCTCGGCCTGGCTGACAAGGCCCGGAGATGCCAACTGGGACCCGGCCTGCGATATCAGCGCGCCATTCAACAACGTCATTGACGTGCAAGACCTCCTTGTGCTTGCCCAGCACTGGCTGGTCGAGGTCGAATAGCGCCGAAGCTGTGTGACTCCAACGAAAAAGGGCTGCGAGCAACAACTCGCAGCCTTTATTTACTCAAACTGACCGGTTCGCCGTGTCATACCTGCGAAAGCAGGTATCCAGTAGTGTCGCGCATCCGACGTGCCCGTCACTCGCAAATCCCTACTGACTGACAAGCTCGATCTTCGCCCAGTAACCGCCCTCAAACTTCCAATCACTCGCCTCGTTGAGCAGTTCGAGCTTGGTCTTCTTGCCCGCGTATTGCGACAAATCCACCTCCACAAAGGTCCACAACTCTCTGGTCGTCTCTTTGCCGATAGGCACCTTGAACAGCTCTTTGCCGTCCGCCTTGACAATCAGAGTCCAGTCGCCCTCAGGATGATGACCCACTATTAGCGAGAGCTTCGTCTTCTTGCCCGCGGGAATCTCAACTTCCTTCGACAGCACGCAAGCTGTCGTCTGGCTCAAAGGATGTGTCAGAAGAACATTCTTCCTGCCGTTCAGCTCCTCGTAGAAGCCGGGATTCATATCCTCGCCGCACTTGGCGACCTTCCAGCCGGGCGCGAGCTTCTCAATCGCCTTGGACAAATCCCTTCCGACCGTGGCCGTAATTTGCGCCATCTCCTTTTCGGTGAATCGGCTGTTGGCAACGGGGCCCGGCTCCCAGCACTGCTCGAGCTTTGTGGGCTTCGGCTTGGCAACCGGAATAACAAAAACCTCCCCGCCGCCCGCGTCTTTCTCGATACGCCCTCCCGCACGTTCAACCGCCTGCCGCACGAGTTTCATATTCACCTCAATCAGCATCGGGAAATTATAAGGCGTATGGTTGAACTTGCTTTCCTGGTTCAGGGCCGACTTGAACTCCTCCGGCAGCTTCGCATACCCAATTGTAGTGAACAGCACCCCGGCCGCGCTCGACGGATTGCAGTCAGAGTCCTGCCCGCACCGCGTCGAGATGACAATCGTCTGGTCCGGGTCGCCCTTGCCGTACAATAGCCCCATCACGATATATGCCCCGTTTATCTTGGCGTCGATGTTGAACTCGCCCTTGTCGCACGACGCTCGCCGATAATCCGGATTATCCTGATATTTCTCCTCGATAAGCTGCCAGGTCTTCTCCCAGTTGTCCGGATTGTCACGGTGCCACTTGAGTAAATCTGAAATGCACTCGTAGTATTGGCTGCCTTTGGGAATGCACGCCAGGCCCGCCTGAACTATCTTCTCGATGTCGTTCTCAAAGAATGCCTCGGCGTACATACCGCCGACAAGCTGCCCCCCGTACAGCCCGTCGCCGTAGTTCATCAGCCGCCCGAACTTCTCGCCCAGCTTAATCGCAACATTGGGCAGCCCCGGCGCAATCAAACCTGAAAAGTCCGACTCGATCTGATAATCGATGTCGTCGGCATGTTTGTTGAACTTAGGATGGCCCGAATCAGGCGGCGCGACCCCGCTCCGCAGCAGCGTCCGCCCTTCATTGTTCGCGTGCCACAGAGGATACCCGCTGTTGGCAAAATCGATTCCCGCCTGGCGAATCGAAACATCCATCCCGTGCAATTCGAGCGTCCGCACAAAGGTCATCTCAACGTAAATATCGTCCTGCCCGAACTGGTTTATCATCCCCGGCTCCCACTGCGGCATCTTATCGGCCGGTAGTATCGCGCCTCTGGAGTGGAATTCCGTCGGCGCGCCCCACCCTACCCCCGCCATTTGCCCGATCCAGCCGCCTTTCATCTTATCAACATAATCCGCAACGCTGATCCGCCGAGACTCCGCGGCGCAAGCCGTCTTTACGCCGAGGCCATAAACCAGAAGCACGCTCAAACCAGCCAGCACCATTACTTTCTTGACCGTCAAGGTGCGCATATTGACACTCCTTTCAGAAGCTCACAATCATTTACCGCCCAAACGGCTCAGCCGTAGGGTGTGCAACTCGTTGCACACGCCGAAACTCATAACCGCAAAACGCCTTAACGATTCCACTCTTCAATCTGCTTCCTAATTCCCTCCGGATTCCAGTCGTTCGGCTTGGGATAATCCTGATTCGCCTCCAGCTCCTCAATTGTGGGGGTCTTCGACAGGACACCGTTCGCCGGCACATCCGCTCCCGCAATCCATACCAGCGCGTTCAGAATGAGTTTGCGAAAGTCGTTATGCGCCCAGTTATGGTGCCAATGACCGCCGGTGAACCCGAAGCCGCGTCCGCCGCCAGGCCGCTCGTATGCCCAGCCCACGTTTTCCGGCATACCCAGCTCCGCGCGAACAGTCGCATTGCCGCCGTGAGCATCATCGCCCCCTTTGCGCGTGCTGTCCGGCGGAACAGCCGTCAGAATGGGCGTTACCCCCTTCATACCCTCCACAAACCGCATGTGATAGTACCACTCATCGTCTATCGAAAAAGGCTTCACGCCTCGCGTAATCGGGTGCTTCGGGAATTCCTTGAACTGCGCCCTCCAGAACGGATTCACCGACCAGAAAGTCTCGAAGTAGCCGCCCGTCCAGCCGAGCATATAGTCCCCCGGCTTGCCCTTCGGCACCTCCACCCCATAATGCAGGCACGCAATGCCCACGCCCTTTTTCGCCAGTTTGTCCGTCTCTTCGAGGTGCTGCATGACTATGTGCCCGTCACCGCCGTCACAGAACATGCAAATCGCATCGGCATTGTCAAACGCCGTCGGGTCCTGCGGCCAGCCGTCTCTGTACACCGCGGCATATATACCCGCCACGTTCTCGTTCAGGCACTTGGCAAGCAGCAGACACCCCGCGTTATGCTCGTGACTGTTGTAGCCGTGGCTCCGCGGCCCCGCCACCAGCACTAACTTCTTCTTCC
>Ga0315288_10012329_pt1 | contig 10751 bp, 8 predicted proteins | sample YL17G11_20_MG_FD_203454 | JGI IMG/M metagenome (GOLD analysis project Ga0315288, IMG submission 203454) | Sediment microbial communities from Yellowstone Lake, YNP, Wyoming, USA - YL17G11_20 | ecosystem: Environmental > Aquatic > Freshwater > Lake > Sediment | place: USA: Wyoming | collected...
CCTGAACATTGGCGACGTGGTGGCCTACTTCGGCCTGCTGCTGATGCTCGACTTCCCCACCTGGACCTCCATGTGGGCTTACTCGATGATCTCCTCCGGCCTGGCCGGGGCGCGCCGCATCCTGGACTTGATGAATCGCGAGAACAACTTGGATCAGAACGCGGCGGGATACAGTGGTGAGATGAGAGGTGAGATCGAGTTTCGGAATGTGACTTTCGAGTACCCTCACCAACCTCACGGGGGGGATAGTGAGGGCGAACCTGTGCTCCAAAACATTTCGTTCAAAGTCCAGCCTGGTCAGACCGTCGCCATCGTCGGGCAGACTGGGTCGGGCAAGACCTCGTCCGTCAAACTGGTCAACCGTACCTACGACGCGACCAGCGGCCAGGTGCTGGTGGATGGTGTGGACGTGCGCGACTGGAACCTGGCCTCCCTGCGCTCGCAGATTTCCATGATCGAGCAGGACATCTTCCTGTTTTCCCGTTCAGTTTCCGAGAACATTGCCTTTGGCAAGCCCGCGGCGGAGCAGGAAGAAATCGAACGCGTCGCCGAGTCGGCCCAGGCGCACGATTTCGTCCTGGAGTTCGAGAACAAATATGAGACTGTCCTCGGCGAGCGCGGCGTGACCCTCTCCGGCGGGCAGCGACAACGAATAGCCATCGCGCGCGCCTTCCTGACCGACCCGCGCATCCTCATCCTGGACGACTCGACCTCCTCCATCGACTCAGCCACCGAAGATAAAATCCAGCGCGCCATCGCCACCGCGGCCAGGGGCCGGACGACCTTCATCATCACCCACCGCCTCTCGCAGATCCGCTGGGCCGATCTGATCATTGTCCTGCGCAAGGGCCGCATCGCTGCCATAGGCAACCACGAGGAGCTTATGCAAACCTCGGAGGCGTATTCGAGGATTTTCCGGGAATGACGTGGTGGGGCGGCCCTTGTGGCCGCCCTGGGCGGGGACAAGCCCCGCCCCTACAGGAATTGTTTATGGGATTTTACGAAAGCCTCAACGAAGAAAAATACGACCGCCAGTATAAAGACAAAACCCTGGTGCGGCGCATTATCGCCCTGTTCGCCCCCCAGCGTGGCAAAATGAACACGGTGGTCATCTTGACCATCCTGATGTCGGTCTTTGCCGCCGCGCAACCGATCGTCGTCAGCAAGGCGCTGGATTACGTCAAAGGCAACCTCACCCTGACTACGATTGCCCTCATCACCAGCGCGGTGTTCCTCATCGGCGCAGTGGACTGGGGCATCAACTGGGTACGGCGCAGAATCACAGTGCGGGCCGTGGGCGACGTGGTGCTCGACCTGCGTACGCGCGCCTTCCGCGCCGCTGCCGAACACGACCTCTCGTTCTACGACCAGTTCTCCTCCGGGCGCATCGTCTCGCGCATAAACTCGGATACCAACGACCTCGCCAACCTGGTGGTCATCGTCACCGATGTGGCGGCTCAAATCTTCCAGGCCATCGTGCTCGGCGTGGTCATCGTCCGCACCGAGTGGCACCTGGCCCTGCTGCTGTTCGCCTCCATGCCGTTCGTGCTGGTTGCTGCCCTGGGCTTTCGCAGCCTGGCCCGCCGCTCCACCAAGCGCGGCATGCAGGCCATGGCGGATGTCAACGCGGCCATCAAGGAGACCGTCAGCGGCATCGCCATCGCCAAGAACTTCCGTCAGGAAGAGAGCATCTTCGGCACCTTCAATAACGCCAACCTGACTTCCTACAAGGTCAACGTGACGCGCGGCCTGGTGCTGACCCTTATCTGGCCCACGCTCAACGCCCTGAGCGGCATCTTCACATCCATTCTAGTCTACGCGGGCGGGATGACCGCCGCGCAAGGCGGCGTGACGGTGGGCGCCTGGTACCTGTTCATCCTGAGCCTGGGCCGCTTCTTCGACCCCATGATGAACCTCTCAGCCTTCTGGTCGAACATCCAGTCTGGCCTCTCGGCCTCCGAGCGCGTATTCGCCCTGATGGACGCCGAGCCGAACGTGGTCCAGACCGAGGTCCGCGACGTACCGCCCCTGCGCGGGAAGATCCGCTTCGAGAACGTCTCGTTCCGCTATGCGGACAATGAGCCTGTCCTGACCGACTTCAGCCTGACCATCCGCCCCGGCGAGAATCTTGCCATCGTCGGCCATACTGGCGCGGGCAAGTCCTCGCTGGCAAAGCTGATCGCGCGCTTCTACGAGTTCCAACAGGGAGACATCCGGATTGATGGCGTGGACATCCGCACGCTGGACTTGCAGCAGTACCGGCGGCAGTTGGGTATCGTCTCGCAGGCGCCGTTCCTGTTCTCCGGCACGGTGGCGGACAATATTCGTTATGCAGCGCCGGAAGCCACCGAGACCGAAATTCTCACATTGGCGCGGCGCATCGGCGACGGCGATTGGCTGGAGACCCTGCCCGACGGTTTGGAGACGGTGGTCGGCGAGCGCGGCGCGATGCTCTCGATGGGACAACGGCAACTGGTGGCGCTGCTGCGCGTGCTGGTGCAAAAGCCTGCCATCTTCGTCCTGGACGAGGCCACCGCCAGCATTGACCCGTTCACCGAGTGGCAGATCCAGCAGGCGCTGAATCTGATCCTGGCCGAAGCGACCAGCATCCTGATCGCCCACCGCCTGTCAACTGTGAAGGCGGCAGATCGGATCATCGTTATCGAAAAGGGGAAGATCATCGAGGAGGGGGACCACGACGGGCTGCTCTCGAAGGGCGGTCACTACGCCACGCTGTACAACACGTATTTCCGCCACCAATCCCTGGCGTACGTGGAGCAGGCGAGGGAGTTGGTGGAAGGGGATTGATGGCAAGTTCCCGACGCTTCGAAAGTTCCGGAGCAGATGCCTTTATTAATAGCCTGGTATTAAAATGAAAGAGGCTTGTCCTCAACCATTTCATTTAAAATGATCAATATCGTATCGAACGGATTATAGATCGAGCAGTTTCAAGCAGGTCTTACTTAAACTGGAAACCTTCCACGAGGCGAATACACACTTCAGAAACGGGAATGACCACGCCGGGTGTGGAAACCACTGGATCGGAACATACCAAAGTATAAGCCCGGCCATTATTCTCCATCCAGACCTCTCTGCGCTGCCAATATCCCTCGCCGGAGTATTGACGATAAACATATTCAATGGCTTGGCGATCATTGACCTTGATCATAGTTTGTGAAATGAATTGATAATGAAGTGAGGCTCCAATGGGTTGAGCTTTGTACGCAGTAAAAACAGATTCGAGGTCACTCTCTTCGGGGATAGTCTGGCGGGACACCCAAAAACTCACATGCCCATTTTTCGAAAATAATAATGATACTGGATCCTTGTTCAGATTGACCTTTGGTATTTCTAATAGTTCAGTTTTAAACCCGAAAGGCGCAGAAAAAGTGAATTCATCCCCTTGATAGGTGCATGCGCTGACTGAAAATAATATAAATGCAGTGAGTAGAAGAATTAAGCGGTGGGTTTGAACAATTCTATGAGTTTCCACATTTTCCTCCTATTAAAAATTTTGGTCAACAAATGGCATCATGGTAGTATTCCAAGGAACCTCATGGTTGAAGGTATTTATTATTCTTTGAATTGAAAACTATCCAGAATTTGATCGAAAATGGCCGCGTAGTTTTCAAATCCATTTTTTAATGTGTGGAATGAAAGTACATAGATCATCCCATCTTTTTCCAACCAGATGTCATGAAACTGCCACCAGGGTTCACCAATTGGTCGCTGATAGGAAATTTCAAAACCTGATAATAAGCCCTGTTCAAATGATTTCGCCGGGACATTTATTACAGGAAGTATATAATCATATGTCTGTGTGAAACGCAACTCGAGGTCCTCACCACTTGCCAGCGATGATGCTGCTACTGTAAAAATGCCCCCGACATGCCTTTGATAGGGTGGGTTTTGGATGCTGATGATTTCTTGCACACCGAGTCCGAGATAACTTGTTCCCGGTGTTATGGTGATTGCCCAGATTTCTTCATTCGTCTGCCAATCAGCCGGGATGGTGAAACTGAAATTCTCATTTTCATAGGTGCGTGCTTCTGTTGTAACGGTAACCTTCGTCTCAGGGGTCAAAAAGCTGCAAGCCAGGGATGTGACCAGCAGGATCCCGAGCAGGATCAATTTTCGTTCCTTCATGACAACCTCCCTTCGGAGTGGTTCGTATCTGCATCAAACAATTAAACTTCAACCTAGCAGTTCTAGGTTCAAGTCCCTTGTCGATCACAGAAAACCAAGGGCATAAAATAATTGTCCCTAAGACCTGGCGGTTTTATCTTGTCTATATATCTTCAAAATATCTAAGACACTCTTATCATCGGTATGATTTGTGACATTCTTAAAATCATTAGAAAGTACTATTCTCATAAGATCATGTTTTTGTTGCTGGTTCAGCAAACTTACTTTAGCTTCTAATTCGTCTGTGTCTCCATTTTCTGAATGCCTTTTTCTGTGAATAATGAAGTTTTCGGGCAAGGTGAGTATTTTCTTAAATTCGTTCACATCTTTTCCAAATGCTTTTTCAAAAAATTGTCTTTTGTGACCAACTACTCCGTGAGTAGCAAGCAATATGCATTGGATACCTCTTAGGAATTTTTTATTCCAATGTTCTCCAACGTATTTCCTGTTTTTGGAAAACTCGCCAGTGATTGGAGAATATTTCATTGGGAATGACCATATCAGGCATTTGAATCCATTTTTTGAGAATTCTTCGTTTAACTCTATGTTGATTTTTAGTCTTTCATAAAAATCTTCTGGGGTATCTCTAAAATTAAACAAGATATAGTTGGACAGTGTTCTAATTCCATATTCTGCTGCTAATCTTGTTTTTTCAATGTATATATTTTTATATTTAATATTGTCAAAAGCTATTCGCAAAGGATCAACAGCAATTTCACTTAATAACTCCATTTTTTCTTTGGTAAGCAATCTCGCATCTATACCTTGATTAAAATCCACATGTCTCTCCAGATAGACTTTTCTGTGACTAGTTTTTGGAAGGTATTTACTTCCCTTTTTATAGCCAAGAGATTTTATTTCAACGATTATCTTTGGAAAATCTTCGGAAGCTAGAATATTATTATCTAGTAAAAGCAAATGTCTTTTCTCCCCAAAGCGGTTTTTTATTGCTCTTACCTGTTTGGCAATAGATAAGCTATTTGTAAATGCCGGCTCAATAATTGGAACAGCACAGAATTGGCATTTTCTGATACAGCCCCTGGTAGCATAAGCAATATAAGAATCGCTTGTTGGGTACGAATAATCTAATAAAGGATTAGATTCTTGATCTACAATTGAATAGTCTGGAAGTATGTCATCTATTTTATCGTCGTCTTTGTATCCTAGTTTCCCTTTCTGGTTTAATAAACCATCGACTATTGTTACATTGACTTCATTTTGTATTTCGCCTTTCATCAATGTAGCCATTACTCCCCCAACAAAGATGTTAGATGGATGCTCAACGCTGTTGTAATAATATTTTATGGTTTTAATTGTTATATCCCAATAAAAGGTGAACAGGGTTGAAATATATACCCTATCCCAAAGCTGGTTTCTTAATTCAGCGGAATAACCTTTGTAAAACACCACATTATGACTCTTCTGTTTATGAAAGGTGGATATCTTCATCAATCCCAAAGGTGGATATTTATTTTTGTAACCTGGTTCTATGAGTAGAATATTCTTCATTGAAAAAACCTCTAATTTTTGATTCCTGTTTTCTTGCTGATACTGTTAGCTTCTTTAAAAAGACATTTCAAAATATATTTTTTATTAGGGTCAGAATTAATTTCTTCTATTCTCGCTACTGAACATTCTTCAAGTAACTTTGTTGTTTTTTTGATCTGCTTATAGAAAATATCTTCTTGTTCTGGATGTCTGCTTTTTGAAATCTCATAAGCATCATGAAAATCGACTTCTTTATTTAGGTACATTTTTTTAGCTTTTGGATCCTTTAATATTTTTGGCAAATGCCTAATATCTTCTGCACGCTTCATGGTCTCGTCTGTTTTTATCGTTTCAATTATTCTATTAACGATTTCTGGATCTTTTTTATATGTTTCGGTATTTATTGATTTATTTTTTTCTTTGACGAACTCATAAAAATAACTGAATTTCTCTAAAGTGTAGACATCGTTTTTTACCATTAGATCATGCGCCTCTATATTGTCTGTAACGAACCTGACTGTTTGTGATATCGAAGTAGCAATATCACTGTATGAATAGCCATAATCAGTTTTCATTCTCTTTAAGTACGCGGCCTTTTCGTAAGTATCCCATTTTGCTTTACCTTTAATGTGCCAAGTGCCAAGAATGGAAAACACCACCTGATCTGATGTGTCATCTGGAATTATTCTGGCCCTTATAAAAGACCACTTTAGCATTTCATCTTCATTTTTCTTTTTTTCCGCATTTATATACAAGTGGCGATAAGCACATAACCTTGAATTTCCTTCCAATACAGTGTTTTCTTTGACTAGTATTTCATCTATCAGACCACCATGTCTTTCAATCTCTTTATACAATTCTTTAACGGATTCCTTTTCCCAAAGCTCTTTTTCGATCTCTTCGTCTGAAATGTTCTTATCTTTGTACTTTTGGCTAATTATTGCATTTACCCTTGGATTTTCTTTCCAGTAAGTTAACTTGAAAATGTCAATTTCCTCTATTTTTGTTTGAATCTTCTGCCCAATTACTGCAATTTCATTCTTATTTTTCCTAGTCATTTTTTGTGCCTCCCAAAATACTTAGTATTTCTTCTTTGGTCAAATATCGCTCAACTTCAATATCTTCTCTGTCACCCTGAACGTATTCAGCCAGTTTATGCTTCTTATAAATTATCTCATCTATATATTCATCAATTGTGTTTTCGGCAATAAGTTTATAAATTCTACATTCCTTTGTCTGAGAGATTCTGTGAATTCTGTCCTGAGATTGAAGATAATCCACCATATTAAAATTTCTATCAAGATATATCGCATTATTTGCAGATGTGAGTGTTAATCCTTCCTTTGCTGCTGCAGGGTTGGCTATTAAAATGCGAAATCCATCATTATTTCTAAATTGCTTTACTATGTCACCTCTCTTTTCAATTGGAATATCTCCATACAACATTAGTGAACCGAGTTTTCTATATCTCTTATATAGAATTCTGATATTATCCACAAAACAACTCCAAACTATCACTTTTTCATTCTGCTTTAGCATAGTGTCAATAAGGGTGTCTAATAACGGGAATTTTGCTGGTGTTTCATCATAAGACCTATCAATCAAGAATGGATTACTAGCTATTTGGGCTAATCTCAATAATCTCTTTAATAACTCTTCCGATTCATCGATTATTTTTTTACCACCTGCATTCGTTATTTCAATGAATAGTTCATCTCTGAGTTGATCATAAATTTCCTTTTGTTTATCTACAAGTTGAACAGATTTTTCAAAAAAAATCTTTTCAGGAAGTTCCAAGACATCTTCTTTTAATCTTCTGATTGAATTTGACAAAACGATATTCCTTAAACTAATAAACTTTTCTTTCTGTTTAGATAAATCATCGTTTTTTAGATTTATAGAATATGTCGTTTCAAAATCCTTGTAATTGTCTCCTAAGAGTTTCCCGTTATCAAGGAAATAGAACTGCGCCCATAAATCTAATGGTTTGTTTGCAATTGGAGTTCCTGTAATTATGATCCGCTTTATTGCCAAGTCCTTCAACCTAAATATCGCGTTGGTTCTCTCTGCAAAAGGGTTTTTTATGGTGTGTGATTCATCCAATACTATTGCTAGTTTTCTTATTTTCAAGAACATTTCCAGCCGTTTAACTTCACCAATAACACTCTCATAATTGATAATATAAAAATGTGAATACTCCATAAACTTTCGACCTTTTTCATTAGGGCTACCTCTCAGTACAATGCATTTCAAATGGCTGTGTGTTTCAATCTCGTCTTGCCAATTGCGAATCAAATGCTTCTTGCAAATTATCAACGCACCATCTATGATCCCTTCATCCATATTGTTGCATAGTGATTCAATTACGATTTTTGTTTTTCCAAGGCCTTGCTCATCAAAAAGAGGAACAGCCTGTCTATTAGAAACATATTCAATAGCCTCAACCTGATGGGGAAACGGTCTTGTCTTAGGGCTATAATCAAACTTATATTTCTTCTTCATAACGTAAGAGTTCCGCAGGGATATAGATTATTTCAATCTGCTTTTGATTCACAAACCCTAATTTCATTAGTAGAATTCGTAAATCTTCTTTGGCCGTCAATGGAATTCCCAAGATTAGTTTGTTCCCAGACTTTAGTTTTACAATAGAAAGGAAGTCTGTTATTTGGTTTTTGGTTCTCTCAGAATGAATGTCATCTCTGGTTTTAGCTTCCCCTATGCAGAAGATCATGCTGTTTTTCTCTCCAACAATATCTGGCTTGTGATTTATGATTTTGGGCGGGATCTCAGGCTTCTCCATTTCAACATCCTGATATTTTCCATCCAAATAAATAATTCTGAATCCATACAACTTCATCTTTCTGGCAATTGCAGAAACAATGAAATCATGTTGTTTTGACGCCATTCTTTTCCTTTTCAATCATTTTTATAACTTTCTGGCTCCATAATCCTAAATCTCTAATCATTTTTTCCTTTTCGCTAGCAGCTTCAACTATGATTTCATCAATCTCTTGTGCGCTAATATCTTTTAGTCCTTCAATGACTCTCTCAATGTCTTTATATAATGATGATACAAGATGGGGTTTCTTTAATGCAAGTATCTGCATAGCAGCGTCAAATCCACCGGTTGTAAAAGCATTATTAGTATCTTCGTTATCGATGATGTCACGTAGTCTTCTAACATCTTGACCGGTTGGTATTTTTTCTTTGTTAGCAACCCAATCACAAAAATCTTTAATGCTTCTTGAACTTTTTTCCATCAACCTTTGGAGTATCTTATCTTTTACATATTCGACAAAATAGCTAAATTTACTGACTTCATTCGGATCATCTCCATGGATTGGAAGATATTGTTCTTCCATAATTTGATATGCCTCAATGTTTTCCCTAATCTGTTTCTCTGTCATTTTGGTTTGTTTTTCAAGCCTGCCTACAGACCATCCATCCTCTTGCCAAAGTTTGTACAGATATTTTGCTTTTTCATAAGCGTCCCATTCAGTTGTTCCTCTCAAGTGGGACTGGAGTCTTATAAAGTTTTTTTGTTCATCGCTGATCTCATGGGGCAATACATAACTTAATATCTTGTTCCAGCTTTCTTCGTATGGTTCCTCTAATTTTAGTTGCTGATAAATAACTAGCCTGGTATTACCTTCTATAATCTTGTAATCTCCGCCTATTAAATGTTCTACCCAAATTGGATTAACAATTCCTTTGTTATTATGGATAGAATCCTTTAATTTTCTGAAAGCCTCAGGTTTCTTGTTTGTCAATGCGAAAATTATCTGATCTTCTGTCAGGTTGTCGGTCAGTTGGTTGTCTCTGAAAAAACCGATTCTAGGATTTAATTCATCTAATTTAAGTTTACCTAACTCAATTTGATCTAATTCTATGGTTGTTTCTCTCCCATCTATTGGAATTATCATTTTATCCATTGTAAAGCTCCTTTAGACTCCAACTTAGTGCTTTGATAAATTGATTATATATCATTCATAAACAAAAAAAAGCCCATCATTTTTCTGACAGGCTTTTTCCAACTCTATCCGACATCAAGTGATTTTGTTATCAAGTGCAATCTCTATTAAATCCTGAACATGCGTTTTACTTACATATTCCATCTATTGACTAAGCCGGCCCTATAATACGCGCTAAGTATGGCAGATTGGATAGAATATCTCACGATGGACGTGTAGCTCTACGTTAAGCAATTATGATAAAATATAAACCAATGGACTATACAAATTTGATTGTATAGTCCCAAAAATCACCACCACATCTTAGGGTAAAAAGCGGGAAAGACCCCTATATATACGGTGTGAGCGTGGAGAGGCTCGAACTCTCAACCAATGGCTTAAAAGGCCACTGCTCTACCGTTGAGCTACACGCCCGTAACGAAGCGCATTCTATCATGGCAGTTATCCTAAGTCAACGTCACGAGCTAGTCGTAGGCACTCTTGTACAATTGGTAAAACTTTAGGATTTTTCTCTCAAAAATCGTCGCGCTTTGTTACTCGAATTTTAATCTTTTCGGGGTATCATGGTAGGTGAATGCCCTACCATCATAGAGTAAGCGTTAGACCTCATAAAGAATGGAGGAACCATGCGAGACCTGACCAACGAAATCCTTGAACTCATCCGCCGCACCTCATCCGACCTGCCGCCGGATGTGGAAAAAAGTCTGCGCACGGCGGTCGAAAAGGAAGCCCCCGGTTCAGCAGCGCGCGGCGCGCTGGAGACAATCCTCAAGAACGTGGAACTCTCCCGCAAGAATTCCTCGCCCATCTGCCAGGATACTGGCACACCCATCTTCTACGTCAAGTACCCCGCAGGCTGGAGTACTCTGAAACTCAAGCAGCAAATCCGCACGGCGCTAGCCGAGGCCACCAAGAAGTCCTACATGCGTCCGAACGCTGTAGATGCGGTCTACGACAAGAACAGCGGCAACAACCTGGGCGGCGACGACTTTCCCTACATCCACTTCGAGGAAGTCGAAGGCGAGGAGCTGACCATCGAACTGATGCTCAAGGGCGGCGGCTGCGAGAACGTTGGGGCGCAGTACTCCCTGCCCGATAACCGCCTCG
>Ga0315288_10012331_pt1 | contig 10750 bp, 7 predicted proteins | sample YL17G11_20_MG_FD_203454 | JGI IMG/M metagenome (GOLD analysis project Ga0315288, IMG submission 203454) | Sediment microbial communities from Yellowstone Lake, YNP, Wyoming, USA - YL17G11_20 | ecosystem: Environmental > Aquatic > Freshwater > Lake > Sediment | place: USA: Wyoming | collected...
TCTACAAAGATAATTCTTTTTTTTTAATATACAACTATTTATATAAAAATATGAAAAATAATTTAAATGATATATTATTTTTAATGGATGAGTTTACTTTTTCACATAACAGTGAATTGGGTGAACAGGATTCTGAACCGGCACCTTCTAGCGGTGGTGGCGGTGGAGGAGGATACCCAACAGTAACAAAATGGGAAACAGGACTCACCAGAAGTGTTGCAAATACAATTGACTCTAAAGTTACTTGGAAGTCATTAAATAAACTTGCTAGAGGAAAGGCAAACACGTTACTATGAATAATGCGGAAGACATATTAAAAAAAATACTTCTTAATATGAGGTATGATGCAAGTAAAACTTTAAAAGAAAATAGAGAAATTATATTTGAAGATTCAAACAAGTCGTGGGTAGATGTTAATAACAATCCAATATCTTTTAATGGAAAGGTTTTAAAAACCGCAAAAACACAATTAAAGGATTTTAAAACTGATTACAATGTAACAGGAAATAAAATTGCTAAAGATATTAGGATTGGTTGTTTCAGATCAATAGGTAGTTCTCATTTTGAAAACACGGGTACTGCGGGTTGGGGGTATGATTGGATAAGTGAGTCGTCAAAAAATTCTAAATTTAAAAGAAAAGGTGACGCACGTAGACAACCCACACTAGAATATAAAAGGTGGGATGATGATAGGACTAATTTGAATAAAATTGGTGATCATACTGTAGTTGGGTCGTATCAGTCAATCGTTCCAGGATTTACTCAAAACAAAGATGGTACACCATTTTACAATGCGGCATTACATGATGATTACACAAAAGTAATAAACACGTGTATTAAAAATTCTATAACATATCTTTATAAAGAATTACCTCAAAACATGCCCGGAAAAATTAAAAGTAATGATAAAATATATTCTACTTCAATTTATTGTTCTTACGGAACATGTTTTGATAGTTCCTTTCGTAAAAGTTACAGTGTAGGATATTATGATGGTAATAATGAAAAGTTAGATATAGATCAAATTCAACAATTACCACAAGTTAATGTTTTTGCAAACAAGAATCCCACTATTAATACTAAAACAATAGGAAATGAAGATAAAACCACAACATATTCTTCTGACAAATTGTTTGACTATAAAAAAGAAGGGGATAGATATTATTTTAAAGGAAAAGACAGCACTGAAATGGCAATAAAATACCCTACTTGGAAACAAGCCGAAGGTTCGGGGTTGGAGTCAATAAAGAAAAAAATTGTTTTTACCGGTATAGAGGATGGGTCAGAAAAGGGACTCGATATTATTGGTGATGATGGAATAATAGATGTTGATATGGATCAAAATAATGAGAATGGTTTCTTAGGTGATGAAATTTCATTGTATTTATCTGGAGGCGGAAATTAAAAGTAAAAAAATAATACTATGGAATCTGAAATTGAAAAATTAAAACGTTTAATGGGTGTTGGGAGACAACGAGAAAAAAATGTAACTAATATTAATGAAACCAAAAAAATTAAACAATTAATTGAATCGTTAAGTGGTGGGGGTAAAGGTGACATTATGTATTATATCGCAAAAGGTCTTGGTTTTCCTGAAAAAACCGCAATATTTTTAAGAAACAATATTGACAATTTCTCAGAAGCATCAAAAGAAATATCTCTAGCATTAGAAAAGGCGGGACTTGACGATATTGGTAAATTACAATCAAAATTAAAATCTGTCTTATCAACAAAAAGAACATCAGATTTAACTGATAATGAGATTAAGGTAATGCTTAAAGAATATTTTAAACAATACCCAGAACAAGCAAAACAAATCTTATTATCAACATCAGATTTTACTGATAAAGTTGTATCAAATATGTCATTAAAAGACATTTTTTCAAAAAATCCGGAAATTATTGAGGGGTTGGAATATATTGTTAGTCCATCATTTAAACTTGATGAAACAAATATTGGTGTTTTAAAAAATAATATAATGGTTATACTTAATGGTCTTAAAAAACTACCACAAACAGGTAATATAAAAGAAGTTACGGATTTAATAGAAACAAAATTTGATGTTGCAAATTTAATGGATAATTTTAAAGAAACCAATAAAAAAGCAAGTAGTGCGGCTGAAGATTTTGTAAAAAATGTTGATGATGAGTTTATAGAAAAATTAAACTCTAATGGCACTGTAGATTCTAGAGGATGGTATTATTTTGGTCCTAAATTTAGGGCGGAAGAAATGAGTGGTTGGAAATTCCATATTTTTGGGGAAACTTTAGAAGATTCCGCATTTTTAATTGAGAAATTAAGACCTGTTGCCGAAAAATATAATGCACACTCCAAAGTAGGTGGACCAACTCAAGTTAATTTACCTAGTATGAAACCTGGAACAGACCAACATGGAAAAACAGGGGTATGTATGTACATACCAAATTCTGTGGTAAAAAGTGGAAAACAAAGAGAAATGTTATCGGATATACAATCCGCAATTTCAGGTTATAAAAAAGGTGGCAATATTAAAGGTGATCAACCAATAACGGCATCCATTCATTATAGATACGAATTAAAAGGACCTATAAAACAAGGGGATATTAATAATCATAATGATTATCTATCAAGATATAACGAAAATTCCGGAGGAGATTATAAACCGGATAATGTAATTGACTTGTTCGCAACAAAAAATACGGTCGATAATGTTAGTAATAATTATAAAATAAATAGACAGTTATATGATGAATATATTAAAAATGGTGGTGATCAAAAACCAATGTATGATTGGTTTAACTCTTTATCTAATAAAGAAATGAATGATATTTATAAATACATAGAAGAAAAAAACATAAATTCAGTGGTAAGGGATCAAAGTAATAAAGTAAATTTGGACCAAAGTAATAAAGTAAATTGGTATGATATGCAACCACCAAATCAACCAAGAAGTCCTTATGAAAAGTATGGTGCAGGGTCAAATTAAAAAATATGGAAAAAAATATATTATTAGAACTTAAAAGAATTCAAAATTTAATGGGAATTAATAAGGTAAACTTTAAAAATTTTATTAATGAGGATTCCTTTGCACAAGAGAGACTACAACGAGCACGAGATCTTGAACAGTTAAAGGATGAGCCAAATAAAGGAAGTTCAGATGATAAAAAACCAACTTTTCTTATTGGTAAAGATACTCAATATCCTTTCATTTATTATCAAGCAATTCCAGAACTAGACACATTTGAGGTAGTTGAGGGGTCTAAAATATTCTTAATAAACCCCGAAACAACATCGACTGTCCTATTCAATGATGTTCAGGAAGGACCTGTTACTAACTCAGATGGCGTGGTAATAGAAAATCAAGAATATATTGTAAAAAAAGTACGTATTAAAAAAGGTTCCACTGTAGTCGAAGAAGATAGAAAGTTATGTTTACCAGATAAATCTTTTTGGGGATTATCGACCATCCAAGGTAAAGTTTATAAATTTGTGGTTCCTGTTCAATCAAACGGAAGTGGATTTTCAGTTAGTGGTATTGATAGTTCAAAAAAAACTTTTGCTATGAAAATGGAATTAAAAAAAACACAACCAAATATGGAAGACTCTGAAAACCTTACAGTATCAAAAACTCCAATGCAGGTATCAATTGCATGTAGAGGTGGTGATAATGGATGGGGTTTTGTTATAACACCACCATTATTTTTTAATATTGAAAATGGTGATCCATATAACCCCGAAAACCCTGAACATTTAGATGATAGGTCAGAATGGGAAGTATGGTACTCTAATTATGGTGGATGGTTAGAGGTTGGTATTGGGATTGCGGCGTCTTTTGTTGGTGCTGGTTTAGCAGGTTTTTTATTAAAAAGTGCTGCGGGGTCAACTGGGGCGTTTTATACTTTTATGTCACAAACTTATTTTAAAGGAAGTACTACTTTTGCTTCGGTTTTTTTACAAGCTATAACTGAAGGTATTATGATGTCACCAATAATTAAATGGCAATTAGAGAATGACAGAGGAGATGAGGCATTTATAAACTCATGCTTTTTAATAATACCATTTGTTAGTGAATTACCCGTTGTTTCAAGATATATTTCTGGTAAATACAGTAAAGAAGTCTCAAAAGGATTATGCGATAAAATGAGTAATGTGGGTTTAAAAAAAATTTTTGATATGGCAAAGGCCGGTCAACAAACCGCAGTCATAGATTTTCAAGCGTTTGTTAGTAGTTTAACTGGAACTGAATTTGCTTTATTCCAAGAAGGTATGGCTATGTTTGCAAAAAAAGAAGGTGTTGAGTCATTAAAGGAGGGTTTCACACAGTTAGTTAAATCTGGTGGGGCTTTAGAAAAAGAATGGTTACAAGCACAATCAAAAGGAGCGGAAGCAACAAAAAGTTTTTTAGAAAGTTTAGGACTTGTTGTTAGTCAAAAAGTCGCAATAAACGCAAATAAGGTTTCTAAAATTGCGGCAAAATATTTTAACCCAAACACAGCAAGAACACTAATACCAGGTCCACTTGTTAGAATGGGTGTCCCAATTGCGGCGGTTGCAATGGGATTAAAAATGGGTTATAAAGCTTTAAACCCACCAGAACAAAAGAAATTTGATCAGAATTTTACAGCGTATACAGAAAATTCGGAGTACATTAACTCACTAAACAGTATTGATCCAGATTTTGTTGATGCGGTAACTAAAAAATTTCTAGAAACAATTACCGAAAACAAAGAAACCGCAAGTGAGTATGCTCTTAAAATAGATTGGGAGTCAGATCCAGAAACAAAGAAAATTTGGGACAAGGCAGGTGCAGATTTAATTGCCGAAGAAAGTGAAAAATATGTAAAAGCGTTAGGTCCGGAATTCCAAAACAGTTTGGCGCTCCTGAAGCTAAAAATGATGTTTTTCCAATCTTGTCATTTAAAATTAAAATTAATTGGTTTAACTATTAAAAACTGGAGTTCCGTACCAAATGATTTAATATTAGTAACTGCAATAGTCACTCGTGATGAAGACAAAAAGGAATTTAACTTAGAAATTAAAACTAATTCCGGTAAAACAGAATACTATATTGACGGTACTTTAGTACCTGAGTCGGATTTTACTTCTAAATCTTGGGTCCCAACCGAAAAATTAAAAAATGAAAATTTCTATAAAAAAATAAACGTTTTATGAAACATAACTAACTATTAACATATTTATAAAAAAAAAGATTATGAAAAAAGATTTATATATTATAAACGAAATTTCTAGAATGAGAGAAATGATGGGGTTTGGTGACCTAAAACACAGCACAAAAAAATACATTAATGAATCAATTAATGGTAATACTAAATATCTTTTAACCGAAGCAGTAGTACCAAAAGATGAATGGATATCTATTTTATATAAAGCAATAACTGGTGATGATAGTTTTTCTGAACGTTTTGGAAAATCTGTTTCCGACGAATGGGATGCTGGCGCCAGACAGCTTGCCGATGTTTTAGAAAGAGAGGGTTTAGACGATATTGGTAGATTACAGGAATTTATTGCAAGAGGAAAAGGTATTGATAAAAGTTTAGTAGATTCTGAAATGATTGATCAAGCTTTGAAACTTTATTTTAAAAATAACCCATCTATTGCAGAAAATATTCTTAAACACTCCGCAAGATTTAAAAGGTCCATTTTAAATTCAAAGGATTTTATAAATATTCTTGGGGCAAGTAATACACAATTAGCCGATAACTTAAGGTTCTTGATTAATTATTTTGATTTAATAAGTACAGCCGACGCTTTGGCTTTGAAGCCTGATTTGGATAATATCATAACTACATTTAAAAATTCTGGTTTAGATCTTAATGACCCGAATATTAATGTAATTCTTAAAGATCTTGAAGATTTTTCAAAAACAATAGACTCGATGGATGCTACCACAAGACCTACTGATGTTGATCCAAATGCTGCTTACATCCCTTCATTAGCAACAAATAAAACTAAAGCGGATATAGATGCCGAAAATGCTGCGAGAGCAGCCGAAGAGAAAATAAAAAAAGATCTTGACGATGCTCAAACGGTAAAAGACGAAGCTGAAGAAAGATTTAGATTGAATGCGGAAGAGGGATTAGAGAATGCTTTATTAAAACTTAAGTCGCACCCAGATTGGCCAAAAGCTTGGTCACCGTGGCAAAAATTATTGGAAAAATTGGGTCTAGGGGGCGAAGCGGCAGCATATCTAACAAGAGCTGAAAATTTATTAAACGGATCAAATTTAAATACCTATGAGGATTTTGTAAATTCTGCATTGTTTAGAGATTTATCAAATGAATTAATAGATAAAGCAAAATTAAGAAAAGGAGGAAAAGGATCAACAAAAGCAAGTATTGATAATGCAACTGGATTAATAGCAAGTATAAAGAAATTTTTGGGTGAAATACCTGTTGTAGGTGTTTTATTCAAGGCCGGAGCAAAAATCAGTACCTTTCTTGTAAGAGTTGGTGGTTTTTTAGTCGGACTTACCATACTTCTTTGGGGTATCGACCACATTTGGGACCTTGGAGACATGTGGAGAGACACAAAAGATTGGGCATGGGACACTCCAGCTGGTTCATACTTATTTGGTGACGCTAATACAGATAAAGAGTACTGTTTAAGACAGATTGAAGGTTATTACGAAATACCCGAAGATGTCCGAGTTAAATTATTAGGTACACCTATTACTTGTTCTAATCTTGATAAAGATAACTATGCAACATTTATTAGTAATATCAAATACTTAAAAGGTGGTTCTGTAATGGATGATGCCTTTAATACAGTTACTAAAAAAGATAGATTTGAAGTAACTATAGGGGGTAACAAACTTGAATATGAAATCGGTGGAGGTAGCACACCACCAACACCATCACCAACACCTCCAACAACAACACCATCTCGTACATACACTAACACACAAGACGATTTTATTAGATGGGTTAATGATAACCACCCAGGGAAATATCCATCTGAATATGAATGGGATTTAAATGCAGGATATTACTACCCTTCTGGTGGTCCAACAGGAAATGCAATGACATTCTCTTCATCAGGTTGGCAATAAATTAAAATAATAAATTAAAAAATATGTTTTGTAAAAAAATTAGGGGTGGTAACACTTGGTCACAAACAAATGAAACCGAATACTCAAATTTACCAAATAATAGAAGATGTAAGGTAAGAACTGGTGATTGTTCGGGATGTTCTGGTGCACCATCACAAACACCAGCAGTATCAGCTAGAACTCCAAGACCAACACCATCAGTATCAGCTAGAACTCCAAGACCAACACCAAGAGCATCGTCATGTAGTTCTCCTTCAACACCGTTTAGTTCTGTATCTGATAGTACTAAATTTAGAGATTTTGTTTATAAATATTATCCATCAGTTGCTGGTCAACATGATTTATGGTTATCAACTGACCCAAGATTATTACGATTATCAAAACAATGGAATACTTGTTCAATTAGAAAGTCATATTCAGAAGTAGACCAAAAGGATCCTAGTAAAAGAGCTATTGGTAATTTATTTTTATTATGGTCACAAGATCCTAACGCTTTGACTTGGATAAGTGGAAGTAATCCACAACAAAATATGGATGATCCTAAAATTCAAATGGGAGTATGGGAAAAATTAATAGAAAACAAACAGATATGGTCTAAAGGTCTTATTCGTAATGTTGGAAACAAAAAAGTTTATGTAATAAAAACAGATCTTAATAATGACATAATAAAATATAAATTAACTGAAGAGGAGTTAAAATCTCCTGATATGACGAAATTTGATTATTTAGTTCTATTTCCAATTGATATGACAAAAAAATATCCTAAAGGTGAGGTAGGTGTTTTATATATGTCAATAAATCAAGATGGTGAACCAGTTGTTAAAATTAAAAAACAACCAACTTGGACTTGGGAACCTGCCGTAATAGAAGATGAATTAAGCTTTGAATTACAAGAACAAATTATTAATAGAGGATCTTCAGGCTTAAATGATAAAGGGGTTAATACTTCTAGTCTAATAAATAAATCAAGCTTAAATAATGGAGCAACTCCTGAAGAAATTAAAAAAGTTATTGAACCGATTAGAACCGAAGCATTGGCAATTTTAAATGATTTAAAACCTATGGCAGATAAAGTTGGAGCCGGAAAAGAAATGGAAGAGGCAATAACATTATTAAATAATTTTGATTCATCAAAGGCATGTGAAACAGGTAACATACAACAAATTAAAGATGCAAAAGCTAAAATTCAAAAAATTCAAAAAGATAAATCCTTTGAATTATCACTTGCTTCCGGTGTCGCCAGAAAATTAGATAGATTAAGTGTATTATTAGATAATGTAATTTCTGAATGTGACCGATTAAGTAAAATATCAAACAATAAAGTAGATGATAAAGTAGATGATAAAACAGAAAATAAAACACAATTAAACAATAATATGGGGACACCAAAAACTAAAGAAGAATTAAGAGTATTTTTTGGTTTTGTTACAAATGATGGTATAACATACAATCCAAAATCTAAAATTCTAAACATGGAAAAAGATGAAGGAATTGTTGGTGAATTTGATCAAGGTACTGTACAAAACGCAATTAATAAATTTGGTGCTAGATCTGAATATTTCCACAAATATAATGAATTGATGGAAATGGAAGGATTAAGTAGTAGTAGGTTAGTATTACCAGAAGGAGTTTTAGGTGCAGGTGCTGTAATTACAGAAGATAATTATTCGGTTTTAGTACCACTTAAAAGTAATGAAAGTAGTAGACAATTTAAAAAACTTACATTCGGAACATATTTAGATACCACTTGTCCATCAGCAACAATTGAGGTAATGTATGGTAAAGGATCAGTTCAAAAAAGCGTTGGGTGTTCTTGTGATGAGAGTGCGGAATCAATAATTGAAAAATTAAAAACATATTTAATTGCCGCATTAACTGGTGACGAAAGTTCAAGACCAAATAGAGAAGGTGCAGCAAAAGAATTTTGTGGGTGTTTTAAAACTGGTAAGTTTGATGAACTTATTGGTCTTAATGGTATTAAACTAGATGCCGCCTCATTAACTGGTGTAAGTAAAACAAGATTACCTAAAACACTTTTTGACCGTAAATTAGGTTGGAAAGAAATTACTAATTTATTAAAAGGAGAGAAAGTTAATGGAACTCAAATTGCTGGTCCATTTCGTATACCTGATTTTGGTGATGATAATTGTAGATGTATCGGAAGTGGTTCATTACAAGAATCTATTAAAAGACATGTAACAAAAGCAATAAATAATAAAAAAACAGTACTTAAAGAAGAAAGAATTATTAAATCAATTTTATCAAAAATAAGAAAAGTAGGTAAATAACCTAAATGAAACTTATCTGACGTAGTTGTCGGGTAAGGATAAACCATCTAAAAAGAAGGAGGTGTTCAGTTTATCTATCAAAGTGGGAATCATTGATTCCCATTTTGTTTTTACTACTATTTATAAAAAAGATTTTATGAAACATATTGTAATAACAAGATGTAAATTTGGTAAAGACGTAGATTTCCAAAAATATTTTGAGGTAATGAAAAAAACTTATATTCCCTCAATAAATTCACAAACAGATAAAAATTTCTCAATTGCGTTAATTGTCAATCCAAGACATTATGATTTAATTAGGGATAAAATTAATAAGGAGATTGAGATAATTCCATTTTCAGACACCAAAAAAGATTATAAAGAATACGTTATAAATAATAATATAACAATTCAAACAAGACACGATTGTGATGATATTATGGAATCAAATTATATTGAGACTATTCGTAAATTATATAATGAAAATAACTCCAAATACGACGATTTTATTTTAAATTTTCACCCAACTAAATTAGTTGTTAACACAGGTAAAGAATATACCCACGGTAGAGATTATAGTAAAGTTTGTTCAATGTTCACTACGTTAATTCAAAAGAGTGTTAAACACGGTATTATGGACTGTATGCACGATTTTTTAAAAGGGTTTACAAGAAATATAATTTATATACCAAGAGGATATGTTAAATTAGGGATTCATGGTAACAATACTACATCTAAATTAACCGATAACGACAAACCATTAAATTAATATGAGATTTACTTACGCATATATAACATATAAGAAAGATGTATATGATCAATATTTGGGTCCTTGTTTAAATAAAATAAAAGATAGGGTTGATATTATAACAAAACCAAATATTAAATCATCAAGATTTCATAATGAAGTTATTAATGAATCCCCAAACAGGTATATTATATTTTCACATGAAGATGTAACATTTTCAGATGAGATGATTAATCAAATTCAAAAAACAATAGAACAAACCCCCAATTTTGGTGTGTTATGTGTTGTTGGAAAAAATGAGGTTAACAAAAACATTGGGGCATTAGGATCTAGTCAATATAACTTAAAATTTTGTGATCCTTGTTTTTTTGTTATTGATAAAGAAAACCCATTAAGGTTTGATGAGGTTATTTTTAATGAGTTTCATTTTGGTGTTGAGGATTATTGTATTGGAAGTCAAGAATTACATAATAGAGGAACATATAGTTTATTAGTGAATTGGGGAAAGGATGATGGTCCTTTTTATTTTAAACACCATAGTTATACCTGTAGAACAGTTAGATATCAGTGGGGAAATTATAATGAATATAAGAAAAGATTAAAACAAAAGTGGGGACACTTAGATAATATTAAACAATTTTAAAATATGAAGGTAGGAGTATTAATACCAAGTAGGGGAGATAGAAC
>Ga0315288_10012332_pt1 | contig 10750 bp, 9 predicted proteins | sample YL17G11_20_MG_FD_203454 | JGI IMG/M metagenome (GOLD analysis project Ga0315288, IMG submission 203454) | Sediment microbial communities from Yellowstone Lake, YNP, Wyoming, USA - YL17G11_20 | ecosystem: Environmental > Aquatic > Freshwater > Lake > Sediment | place: USA: Wyoming | collected...
GAGAAAAACAAGGGGAGGTGGGCAGTGTTAGGTTAGTCAAGTAACGTATTCTGTCAAATCATTACTTATCAGCAGTCGAAGGTTTAGAGTTATGCTATTTCTTTAGTTTTTCAAAATCTCTGGCATTATAGAACACCTTGACCCTACGGGCAAAACGCTATATAGTTGTGCTGCCCGTACAGAAAAAATGGTGGAGGTGCATATGCTCAAAGATTTCAAGGCATTCATCATGCGGGGGAGCGTGGTGGACATGGCGGTAGGTATTATTATCGGCGCCGCTTTTGGCGCCGTCATCGGCTCTATCGTCAGAGACGTAATCATGCCGCCAATAGGACTGGCTCTGGGAAAAGTCGATTTTGCCAACCTGTTTGTAGTCCTTCATGAAGGCACAATCGCCGGGCCGTACGCTTCCCTTTCTGCCGCACAGGCCGCCGGCGCAGTTTCTATTAACTACGGTGTCTTCATCAATACAATCATCAACTTCCTCATTATCGCCGCGGTGGTCTTTTTCCTGATTGTCCGGCCGATTGCGCGTCTACAGACGCCGAAAAAGGAAGCCGCGCCTGCCGCGCCCACCGATAAGGACTGTCCTTATTGCTTCTCCAAGATTAGTCTTAGAGCCACGCGCTGTCCCAACTGCACTTCCCAGCTAACGGCAGCGACAAAATAGTCGGGGCGGATAACGATACTGCGGCAATTTCGACTAGTTTCGTTGAGCGCCAGAATCTTACAATGCGAATGAGCATGAGACGGTTCACTAGGTTAACCGATGCCTTCTCTAAGAAAGTGGAAAATCACATCTACGCTCTGGCTCTTTACTTCATGCACTACAACTTTGCTAGACCACACAAGACACTGGCTAACCCATACCCTCGAACCCCAGCAATGGCAAGCGTAATAACAGACCATGTCTGGACTGTAGAAGAAATCGTAAAACTCGCTCAGTAATTGTGGTAAAATGGACAGGATTTAATTGGGAGCGAGACGGTATGGGCATAGATACAAATCTGCTTTATTGGGGAGACAATCTTCCCATATTGCGAAATTTCCCGCCTGAGTGCATTGACTTAATTTATCTGGGCCCACTCGTATGTAGATTGTGTGAATGACGATGCCGAGCGAGCACCGCCGTTTGTTCTGGCTTAGAGGCTTACCTTGTATCCTGCTCGTTCCAGTATCGCCCGGGCGGAGACGCAGGCGGGCGAATCCTGCGGAAGCTCCCAGAGGGACTTGCCCTTGAGGTTGTATTCGCGCACGGCAGGATCGAAGGCCATTTTGCCCAGGAAGGTGTCACCCGCGCCAGTAAAAAGCCGCTCAGCTTCCGTATCGAACTCATGGTTACCCACGACATAGAGGTGCTCGTACTTGATGCCCACGTGGGCGGTGATGGTCTTCACGCGCTCGACGTGCTTAAGCGACTTCGCAGACGGGTCGACGACCACAAAAAGGTCGTTGACGCCTGCCACAACGCGGCGGTTCAGGTGTTCCAGTCCTGCCGGTGAATCGATGACAATATGAGCATAGTTCTTGCCAACATTCGGCACGATGAATTCGAACAGGTAGTTCGCCGAGCGGTAATCGCCCTCCGTCCATTTCGGACCCAGTGAAATAAGGTCGAACCTTTCCGAGCGGTACTGCGCATACCATTGAAGCAGGAGCGGTAGTTTGACCGTGAGGTCGCCGCCGCCGAGTTCCAGCAACGCGTCCTCATCCTCGATATCGGAAGTCAGGTCAGAGACAGTCTTGATGGGTACATCGCGCCCGATTTCCGTCTTGATGTGAGTGGCTTCGAGGTCAATGCCCAGCATGGCGGCGAGACTCTGGTCGGGGTCGATGTCACAGAGGAGGAGCGGCGGTTGCAGGTAGCGGCTGGCCAGCGCCGCGAAGGTGGACTTGCCCGTGCCGCCGCGCCCCGTCACCATGATTATGCGGCCCGTCTTCTCCCGGGACTTGGTGATGCGGGTGATGCGGGCGGTCTCCGCAAGTATTTTGCTGGCGTAGTCTTCGTGTTCTATGGTCATGGTTGCTCGTCTGTCACCCTGAGCTTTGGCGAAGGGTCTCCGTGCCCACTAAGTAGGCTTGGAGATTCTTCGCTACGCTCAGAATGACATTGAAAAAGAGGAGCTTCAGCGTTCATCATACACCATTCTCACGCCTTTTACCCCCGTGAAGGCTTTCTTTATCCTGGCCATTTCCGCCGGTGAGAGCGTTGGCTCCGGGCAGTCCCTGAGCGGGGTACAAAGCTGGACTTCATCCGCCTCAATTTCAAGGGCAATCCGCGCCATTGCCGCGGCCGCCGGCTTATTGGCTTCGATGAACATCATCTGGAGGGCGAACTTGCCGCGAAAATGATTGCGAAAAATCTCAAGCGCCCCGATAATGTCGCGCAGGGGAGTCCTGACCCAGGGACGGTTAATCCGGCGGTACAGCTCATCATCCGGCGCATCAATCTTGGCGATGACGAAGTCGGCTTTTGTCATTTCACCGCGCACATCATCCCGCGGCATCAGGGACGCGTTGGTCAGCACCGCCACGGGTTTATTAAAAACTTCCCTGGCAATACCGATGGCTTCGCCGAGATTGCTGGCAAGTGCCGGCTCCCCGGACCCGGAGAAGGTAACGTAATCGAAATCCGTGATTTGGACTGCCTCCATGGCTTTCTTTATCTCCGCAGTAGTCACGAATTCGCGCCGCCTGACGACATGAAGCCTGCCTTCACCCAGTTCGCAATAGATGCAGTCGAAGGAGCAGTACTTCTCTTTGCTGCCAAGCAGGTCTATCCCCAGTGAGCGCCCGAGACGCCACGAAAGTCGGGTCCCGGGCCCGTAAACGACGGCCCGTTTCGCCGCGTGCGGCCTTTCATCCATCATTCGCCGCGCTTCAGGAAGATTTTCAGCGACCTGATTTTGGCCACGCCTTTGAGGCTATTGGCAATCGCCAGCAAGACACTGGTGATGATGTCACGGGGGAAGGCGCTGAGCGGGATGGGCGTATCGTTGACCAGGAAAACGATGCGCTCTTTCTGCGGTTTGATGAAACCTTCATCGAGCAGGTCAGCCATGCCCTTCACGTCATCGAGGGCAAACTGCCGGGCGGTGGTATCCAGCCGCTCATCCGTGGCGATGGCGAACAGCTTCTGCACATCCTTGAGCGGCGTGCCGACACCCTTCCGGTGCACCTCAATTTTAGGGGCATCGCCGGCTTTGAAGCCCTCCGTGAGCACAATATCACAGTCTTCGCCGAATAGCCGGGCGATTTCCTGCAGCGTCATCGGCGCGGTGATGGGTTTGACCATGACGAGCTTGTCCGGCGCGCATAGGATGGTCGCCTCGCTGCCGGCCTTGAGGTGGCGCCAGCTGTCCTTATCGTCATCGCTCCAGCTTATGCCCAGCGGCGTGTGCTTCATGGTCGCCACCCGGTAGCCGCGGGACGTCAGTTCCACGAGGAGCTTTTCCAGCAATGTGGTCTTGCCGGACTTTGACCTGCCGACGATGGAAACGATTGGCGCCATGGGTGCACCTCCTTATTGCCGGTTGCGATACGCCTTCTTCCAGGGTTCTCTCTGGAGCGCGAGGCAATCCCGCACGGCGGCTTTCAGCGTATCAGACGCAAGTTGCGCGCAGTGGAAATTGCCTTCGGGCAGGTTGTCCAGCGCGTCCGCGATTTGCCGGGCGGAAACCGTCAGAGCCTGTGGGACAGTTTTCCCCTTCGCCAGTTCACTGGCCATGCTCCCGCAGGCGATGGTGGCGGCACAGCCGTCCGTCCAGAAACTGACGTCCTCGATGCGGTTATCGCGCACCTTCAGCCAGATTTCCATGCCCTCTCCACAGGCGCTGTGGAGGCTGGCGAAACCGTCAGGATTGGGCAAACTGCCGGCATTGCGCGGCCGCAGGACGTGTTCAACGGTGGTCTCCGAATACACATCGCGCAGTTCCCCGAAAACGCGCTTTTGTATGCTTTCCAGCGGGTCGCTCATTTCGTGCTCCCGCGTTTTTCAATTTCCCGCGCCACCGCCTGTCCCAGAGTGTCTATTGTGGGGCTTTCGTATTTCTCGATTTCGCCGTCGTCACAGAGACGGCTAAGCTCCGGGTCGATGGGCAACTGGGCGAGAACCGGCGCCCGCGCGGCTTCCGCCATAGCCCCGGCTTTACTCGGACCGAAAAGCTCGTACCGGCGGTCAAGCTCCGGCACGTAAAAGTAGCTCATGTTTTCCACCACGCCCAGGATGGGCTTCTCCATTTTCTGCGCCATGTTGACGGCTTTCTTTACAATCATTTCGACGAGTCCCTGTGGCGTGGAAACGATGACGATGCCGGTGACAGGGATGGATTGCAGGACGGTGAGCGGCGCATCGGCGGTGCCCGGCGGCAGGTCGATGAGCAGGTAGTCCAGCCTGCCCCAAAGCACATCCGACCAGAATTGGTTGATGGCGCGGGATAGAAGCGGCGCCCGCCAGATGACGGCGCTTTCTTCCTGCGGGATGAGCAGGTTCATTGACATCACGGAGATCCCGGACTGCGTGGCAAGCGGCATGATGCCGGTATCGGAACCCAGCGGCCGGTTCTTTAGACCGAACATGCGCGGGATACTGCTCCCGGTGATATCGGCGTCCAGGATGCCCACTTCATTGCCCTGCCGTTTGAGCGCGATGGCGAGCAGTGATGTGACCACCGATTTCCCCACCCCGCCCTTGCCGCTCATCACCACGATAACATGCTTGATTTCGTTAAGGTCGGCGGGTTTTGCCTCAGCGAATTCGATGGTGACATTATTGACCTTCGACCGCTTCATCACGGCTTTGATGCCGGCGCTGATGTATTCCTGCACATCAGGAGAGAGGGCAGTGGCGGCCAGCGTGATGTTTACCTTGCCGTCCGCTATGGCGACATTCCGCACCAGGTTGAGGTCCGTGAGACTCCGTTCCACTTCCGGGATAATGACCTCTTTGAGGCTTTTGCGGACCTGTTCTTCTGAAATCATGTTTTGCCCGTTCTCCAGTTCTTATTATATGGCGCGGGTAATGTTTGTGCTACCCCGCACACTGGCAGAGGGGTCTAAATGCGCCGGGCGCCGAAAATACCCCGCCCAATCCGCACGATGTTCGCGCCTGCCTGCAGTGCCAGCCGGTAAGAATCGGTCATTCCCATGGAGAGGTATTTCATCTCCACGCCGGGTAGTTTCAGACCAGCGATATCATCAAAGATTTTCTTCGTCACGGCGAAAGAGGCGGCTGATTTCTCCGGGTCGGCGTCCGCTGGCCCCATGGTCATCAGACCCATCAGCCGGACATCGGGCAGGGCGGAAATGCTGCGGGCGAGGTCGATGGCATTCCCCGGCGTGACGCCGGATTTGTTCGTCTCCCGCGCGCTATTGATTTCGATGAGCACCGGCATAGTTTTGCCGATTTGCCGGCAGCGCCTGTCTATTTCTCCGGCAAGCTCCGCGGAATCGACCGTCTCTATCATGTCGAAAAGCTCCGCGGCGCGCCTGACCTTGTTTTTCTGCAGGTGCCCGATGAAGTGCCATTGCGCCAGCCCCCCGATTGTCGCGAAAACCGGCTGCGCTTCCTGCACATAGTTTTCCCCGATTATCTGCGCGCCACCCTCGATGGCGGCCATCAACTCCGCGACGGTGCGCCCCTTTCCGGCGACCACCAGGTGGATGCCCTCAGGGAGTTCATGGAGCAAACGGCGGGTATTTTCCGTAATCACGTCCATTGCACCTTTATTGTACCCGCTTGTGGACAAAAGGGCGAGAGCGGAAAGTGTGGGAATTTCGTGATGCAGGGGTTTCCCGCTCACACTGTCGTCCGCCCCTGTGGCGCCGCCTCCTGTACCTATTGTCTTGACGTCTGGCTTTGTGGTATAGTTTGCCAATATGTCAGCCTTCCTCTCAGCCTTTTTGCTGGTCCTCAGGCGTAGCCTGGCAAACTGGAAACTCCTCTCCAGCATCGTGGTGGGGGTGCTGGTGGCAGTCATGCTGGTCTCCAGCACGCCGCTGTTCTCTAATGCCCTGAGCGACCTGGGTCTACGTCACGCTTTCAGCAAGAAGTCAGTCGAACTGCTCGACCTGCACATGTACACGCCGAGCAGTCCCCCCGACCCGAAGCAATACGAGGAGATGTCCACCTTCCTTGACCAGCAGATACAGCAGAATGTAGGTTATCTGGTCTATAAAGAGGAGAGGTCATTCCAGGGGCCCACGTTTTATATGGCAAAGCCGGGCCAGGTAATCGATACCAGCCCCACCCGGCCCACCGGGTATTTCCAAATGTACACCAATCTGGAACAGCACGTGCGCCTGGTGGAGGGCCGCCTGCCAGACTCGCAGGGGCACGTCATACGGCCCGAGGAGTACCAGAGCGAAACCGCACAGCAATCACCGCCGGTCGGCATCAACCCGGACAATGTGCTCAGCCCTGATTTTGAAATCGAAGCGCTGGTGAGTTCGGGAACCGCAAAGATTATCCACGCCAATATCGGCGATAAGCTCATCTTCTTCAGTGACCTCTGGGGGGACAAAGGTCCCGCGCAACTGACAATACGCCTGGTTGGTTTTATAGAGCCGACAGATACCACCGAGGAGTACTGGTTCCTTAACCCGAACGTCTTCACCATGGAGATTGCCGAAGGTGAAGGGCCGACGGTGCCGCTCTTTGTCCGCGAGGATACGTTCTTCGATGTCATTGGCCAGGTTTTTCCGCAGGGGAAAGCGACCTACAACTGGTATTATTACGTTGACGTCAGTAAGGTGACGTCTGTAAACGCGCGGCCAATTGCGGACACCCTCCTGCTAATGGAGCGGAATATCGTCACAAAAATGCCGCGCACCACGTATTTTAGCGTGCTTACCGCCACCATTAGAGAGTTTCTGGAAAAACAGCTATATACGCAGATACCACTCTTCCTGCTCGTCTTTCAGATTGTCGGCATTATTCTCTACTACGTCGTGACCGTGGCAAACATGGTGATAGAGCAGGAAGCCGGGGAGATTGCCCTTTTGAGGAGCCGCGGCGGTAATACCGTCCAGGTATTCGGCATTCTTCTTATGGAGGGTATGCTCATCAGCGCCGTGGGCGGGGTAGTAGGCCCTTTCCTAGGGGCATTCATCTTTGAACTGCTTGGCAAGACCGCCCCCTTCAAACCGCTGAGCGGCGGCGCCCTTCTGCCGGTGCGTTTCTCTGATATGGTCTTTATTCTGGCGGCGGCATCGGCGGCGCTGTGCCTGCTGGCTTTCATGCTACCGGCAATACAAGCCGCCCGGCGTGGTATTGTCCAGCACCGCCAGCAAATGGCGCGGCCGCCACGCGCGCCTTTCTGGCAGAGGTATTACCTGGATGTTGCACTTCTCGTTATCGGCGCCGGACTTTATTACGAACTGCGTCAGCGCGGCACCCTGACACAGCAGAATATTTTCGGGGACCTGGGTATGGACCCGTTGCTCCTTATCACGCCCCTGCTGTTCATGGTTGCCGTGGCAATTGTCTTCCTGCGCTTTTTCCCCGTCATCGTCATGCTGGCGGAGAAGGTCAGTAAGTACGTTGCCAACTCTTCCATAATCATCAGCCTTCGGTACATGGCGCGCAATCCAGTGCATTACAGCCGCCTTATTCTTCTGCTGATGATGGCCGCCAGCGTGGGCATGTTCTCGGCGAGTTTCCTGGGCACGCTGAACCGCAGTTACACTGAGCGCGCTTTGTACGCCGTGGGCACCGATGTGCGGCTTGAAAACCTGCATGATTACTACTCCGGTAAGCAGACGCTGGTCGACAGGTACAGCGCGATTCCGGGTGTGAATGGCGCCAGTATCGTCTACCGCGGGTCCGCCATGATCGGCACCACATTTACCCAGGTCGAAAGCGCGGTGCTGGCCGTCGACCCGAAGAGCATGCAGCAGGTTGCCTGGTTCCGGCCGGATTTCGCCGGTAGCAGTTTTGCCGACCTGATGGGCATTCTGGACAAGGATAAGCCCGTCGAGCAGGGGCTGGACTTGCCGGCTGGCTCCGAGGCGCTGGGAATCTGGCTCCGCCCGGCTTACAAGCAGGCCGTGAAGATGACCCTGTATGCCCGGATTGAGGACGGCAAGAACCAGTACCATGACTACCAGCTCGGTACGCCGCCCACCGAAAACTGGGAGTACCTGGAAGTGCCATTAAAAATTCCTTTCAGCGACGAGCTTCTGCCACCACCGCTGACCCTCCATACTATCTGGATGAGTTCCTCCGGGGGCAGGTCAGGTGAACTCCAGGGCTTATATCTGGATGACCTCCAGGTACGCATTACCGGTGTGACTGACCCGAAGGTAGTCGATGGATTTGAATCGATCGAATTCTGGACGCCGCAGGTTGACGACCAGAGTGGCAGACAGCTTGGTGGCGGGCAGATAACGGATAGTCTGCGTGCCGACCTGACGACGGTGCACGGGGGCAAGACCTCGGGGCGGTACACCTGGGTGGGCCGTGGAACCGCCACGTCCTACCGTGGCATCTTCCCGAATTTCGATGCGCGTCCGCTGGAGGCTATTGTCAGTCAGTCTTTTCTGGACACGACGGGAACCAAGGTGGGGCAGTGGGTAAACATACGCATGCCGGGCCAGTACATATCAATGGAAATTGCGGATACCATGAAATATTTCCCCACTTTTGACCCTGATGCGAGGGGCTTTATGCTGGTAAACCTGGACCGGCTGATAACATTACGGAACCGGATGCTGGGTAATAGCCTTTCGATATATCCCAACGAAGCCTGGTTGTCTGTAACAGAGGACGAAGCCCAGAGAAAGACCGTACTGGAGACGCTGGACAAACCGGACTACCGCGCTGATAAGCTACTGGACAAGGACAAGATAATCGCTGACCAGAAATCCGACCCGCTGATTGCCGCCGGGTGGGGTGGTGTACTGACGCTCGCCTTCTTCGGCGTGGCGCTGGTGAGCGGCCTGGGCTTCGTGGTTTATGCCTATCTTTCAGCCCGCGGCCGCCAGCTCGAGTTTGCCATCCTGCGCACGCTCGGGTTCTCTTTCCGGCAGATTATCACCCTCATTGGCTTCGAGCAAATATTTATTATTGCGGTCGGCATGGGCATTGGCACGTATGTGGGGCAGAGATTGAGTGGCGTGATGATGCCGTTCCTGCAATTGACGGAGCGCGGCGAGCGTGTTTTGCCGCCCTTCGTGTTCGTGACCGATTGGGCGACCATAGGTGTGACCTACAGCGTCCTGGCAATTGCTTTCGTGGTGACGATTTCACTGGTGGTGTTGTTCTTTACCCGCGTGGCACTGCACCGTACGCTAAGAATGGGAGACCAGTAGACGCTATGACAACGGCGGTACAGGAAAAATACTACATCGTGTGCGAGGACCTGTTTAAGATATACAAACTCGCTGACCTGGAGGTGGTGGCCCTGCGCGGCCTCGATCTCAAGGTGCGCACCGGTGAAGTGATGGCAATTGTCGGGGCGAGCGGCAGTGGCAAATCGACTCTGCTGAATATCCTCGGCGGGCTGGAAACGCCTTCGGCGGGCATTGTGTTTGTGGGCGGTAGGGACCTGCTCAACATGACGCCGCAGGACCTGGTGGCGTACCGCCGCAAGGATGCCGGATTTGTCTGGCAACAGGGCGGCCGCAACCTTATACCTTACCTGACGGCATACCAGAACGTGGAGTTACCACTGATTCTCCTGGGCTGGCCGGGAAAGAAACGCCGCCAGAGGACGAGGGAACTTCTGGAGGCGGTAGGACTCAAAGAGCGCATGCACTACAAGCCCGACCGCCTTTCCGGCGGCGAACAGCAGCGCGTCGCTATCGCCATCGGGGTGGCGCACAATCCGCCTTTGCTCCTCGCGGACGAACCGACCGGCGAGCTTGACACGCAGACGGCATCGGGCATTTTTGACCTGTTCCGTTCGCTGAACCAGACTTATGGCATCACCATTGTCGTTGTCACGCACGATATCAACGTAATAACCAAAGTGGACCGCGTGGTAACCATCCGTGACGGCCGCTCCAGCCTGGAAGCCATCCGTGCGGCGCCCAGCTTCCGGCCGCCTGCCGGCAAACCGCAGGAGATATTCGATGAATTTGTCCTGGTGGATAAAATGGGACGTTTGCAACTGCCTAAGGAGTTCATGGACAAGCTTAACGTGCAGGAACGCATCCGGGTGTTCCTCTCCGGGGACAGGCTGGTAATAGAGCCTGACGGTGACGCGAAAAAGGAGAAACGGTGAGCGACCCAATTATTGTCGCGCGGGGAGTGGCACGGACTTTCACTTTCGGGCGCCAGCTTATCCATGCCGTTCGCGATGTTGACCTGGATGTGCACGAAGGCGAGCTGGTGATGATAACCGGGCGTTCCGGCTCAGGGAAAACGACCCTGCTTAACCTGCTCGCCGGGCTGGACCGCCCCACCAGTGGCACGGTGAAGTTTCGCGGCCGGGAGATTTCGCGGTTTCCCGAGCGCGACCTGGTAGCGCTGCGCCGCCGGGAAATAGGGTTCGTGTTCCAGTCATTTGCGCTTCTGCCTCTTCTGAATGCGTACGAAAATGTGGAATTGCCCTTGAGAATCGCCAACTGGAGCCGCGGCGAACAGCGCCGGCGCGCCCTTGAATGCCTGGACATGGTGGGGCTGTCGCGGCGCGCCAACCACCGTCCTTACGAGCTTTCCGGCGGCGAAAGGCAGAGGGTCGCAATCGCGCGCGCCCTGGCGCACTGCCCGTGCCTGATCCTGGCAGACGAACCGACCGGTGAGCTTGAC